>Ga0206129_10005640_pt1 | contig 13107 bp, 11 predicted proteins | sample Helgoland_Spring_8_FD_148616 | JGI IMG/M metagenome (GOLD analysis project Ga0206129, IMG submission 148616) | Pelagic subsurface seawater microbial communities from Kabeltonne, Helgoland, North Sea - Helgoland_Spring_Bloom_20160502_2 | ecosystem: Environmental > Aquatic > Marine > Epipelagic ...
CATAGTGTCGTAGGCCATTCTGAAGGGTACAGATTTATTTCTAGTCTATTACACGATAGCCGGATGGGGTGTATTCGATAGAGCTAGGGAAGTCCAGAGCTTCGATTTTGGTATGGCCTACAAGCGCGGCGTCTTCCGGGGCTCTTCTTGCTCCGTAACTTCTCATAAACTCATCCTCTTCTTCACGATCAGGCAGTTGGCCAGTCAGTGCCATGCGAATTACCTTGACTACTTCCTCAGGGTTGTCACGCTGCGGGTAATGTCCAGCTGTGGGCAGCACCCAAAAGCTGCTTTGCGCCGGTCTATCATTTAGATAGGTGTCCCAGACATGGTTAGAAATTCGAACAGGATTTACGTTATCGGCTAATCCCCAGAGATAAGCCACGGGCACTGGGCTGCGTGGCAGGTTTTCGAGCCAGCGCACTTCGTTCGCCTGTCGCTCCAACAGATAGCGGCCAACATAGATCAAGGAATTATTGCCCTGATTGAATGCGAAGATATCGGAATAGGCAACCGATTCCGATTTGCCGTCGGTCAATCTGGGTAGCGAAGCGCGAAAAGCTAGCAATTGCTCCGCAGATTCAGTATCGAGCATTCTCAATTGACCGGGCGACAGGTTGGCTAGCGGCAGAAACATGCCACTGTTTGATAAAAAGTGATAATTAACTTTGTAGCCCGGGTTTGGGTTGTCCAGGTAATTGCCGAGAAACGCCAGGCCGATACTCACACCTCGATCATGGGTATAGAGCGCAAAGTCTTCAAACTCAACTATTTCACGGACGAAATAGTCAACGATCTCTGCATTCTCCGCCAACATATAGTTGTAACCATCGAGCGGTTTATCTGAGAAACCGGAACCCGGAAAATCCAGGGCAGCGATATGGTATTCGTCTTCCAGAAAAGGGATCATCTTGTAATAGTCGAAACTGGAATTCGGGAAGCCGTGGATCAATACCAGTTTCGGTTTGGTCTCGTCTCCCCAAGTTCTGTAGAAAACATTGACCTTCTTGGCGTTGTTGTCTTCTGTAGTTGATGTCCATTCGAAATAATCGCCACCCTGATACCAATCTCGGGCTAAGTCGGAATAGAAAACGAAATCATCATCTTGTGCCAGCGAAGCCTGGGCACCAAATAGGCTAAAAAAAACGAGAAATAATTTGCGCAGTGCGGTCATGAGTATTACCTAATGTTCTGTTGTCAATGAATTGCCGAGCCGGTTTAGCGATCCGCCAAGCGTCCACCGCCACCAAGCTGGTAATAGACTACAGGAATAAAATCTTCTGAGCCCCAGCCGGGATCATCGGTCCATTCGGCGTCATAAGCGGCAGTTGGTTGCGCAGCCATCACCTCATGCAGTTTTTTCCCTTCGCGGATCATGCTCAGTACTTGGTCTTGAATGTTGAGAATCATGTCACGGAATTCTATCAGCTCTTCACGGCCAACCACTTCGAGACCGTGCCCGGGTATGATCTTCGTATGAGGACCAGCTATGTCTATAGCCATATCCATCGCTGCGATTGTGCCCCTGAGGGTGCCGCCGTTGTAGACATCGATGATGGGATAGCTGGTAGTGCGATAAACATCGCCAAGATGGAGCACGTCAGACTCAGGAAAGTAGACGAAGACATCCCCATCCGTGTGGGCCGGAGGTACAAGAAAAGCGCTAACCTCTTCTGAGTTCAGATGGAAACTCATGGTGTCGTTGAAGGTGATTAATGGTCTAGCTGCGGCAGGCTGTTGGGGGGCGAAACTGCCACCGGCTCGCGGGAAGTGGCTCTTCTCCTCCAGGAATCGCAGGCGCGTATTGTCGTGGGCGAAGATTAACACGCCCAACTCTGCCAGATTTTCATTGCCGCCAACATGATCAATATGGATATGGGTGTTGACCAGAAACCTAATTTCTTCGTCAGTCACCTGCTTCACCGCCTCTACTAATCTATCCGTAAGCGGCGCGAACAGCGAGTCCACTAAGAGCACACCGTCGGGGCCAACTTGAACGCCGATGTTACCCCCGCCTCCTGGGCGCTGAATCATGTAGACATTGCCGGCCACAGGGGTGATTGCAAGTTCAACATCGCCAAAGCCACCTTGACCCAATGAATAATTCGCTAATAGCAAAAGCAAGAAGGAACCGGTAACTCTTGCAAGTAACCTTTGTAAAAATGGTCTGCTTAACACTTTCGTCTTCGCTTTTTTATTCCAGCAAAAAAAATGTGACATGCCTTTTCGTCTTGAGTGATTGCTTTCAGAGTCAGTAGAAAATGGTTCATTCTGTAGTTACTTAAAATACTTCACTTACTCCACCTGAACCCGCTGTAACCACCAAAAGTTACTACACTGTCCATTTATCTAAATGTACCTGTATTAATTCAATGAGCGTGCCATCAGGGTCAATACAAGTCGCAACTTCGGCCAACCCGCCCTTCGTTACTTGCGGCGCGCTAATGAAATCAACATTTACCTTTCTAAGCCTATCGTAATCTTTAGCAAGATTCGAGGAACCCAGGCAAATGCGTACCAAACCCAAATCTGCATTATTCAGCGGCTTTGATTGGGGCAAATCGTCATATTGCGTGAGATCAATTTTAGGAAATGTATTACCGAGTTGCATAATGCAAGCTCGACCGGATGAGTTTTCAGGTAAGCCCAATGCTGTGCGACTAGCACCGTCAACTTGCTTAGAAGTTGAACCCATAGTCAGTCCTAAATAAGGTATTGAAGGGATAAAAATCTCAAACCCTAGTTTTTCATAGAATTCTATTGAAGCATCAAGATCACTGACGTTAATATTAATGTGTCCCCAACTTAGAACTGCTGCCTGCTCACTCGAAGGTGAGGAAGCTGACGTCTGCGCAGAGATCGAAAAATTCGCGAGGAGAGGGCTGGCTGCCAAGAACTTAATGAATTTCCGACGTAGATTCATATTAGAGCCGCTTTCTCGGTTAATTTCTTCCGTTATGATCGAATTTTCTGCGTCAGGAGCACTCGCTTGATTATCGCTCATCAATCCCCTCCAGAATTAATCGTCAAAATACGTAAGTCACTGCCCGCCACGGGCTCGTGTATCGCAAGGAGCAGGCAGATGTTGCACACAAAATGAAAAAAGAGGCGATCGGAGCAGGCAAAACTATTAACAGCCTTGCCGCTTACATATGATAACTAAAGGCAATGTTATACTTTAACCGTGATCAACCACCCCTATATACTATTATGAGGTCTTCTTACCGACCACTGGCAAGTTCCCCATTGGAGTAGCTAAACTACCGTCTAGTGTATTATCTTTTAATTCGAATGATACATTCATTGATCCTTGCTGTGTTTGCATGGAAAATGACAAAGATTCTCCGTCAAAACTAACTCCTGACAATGAGTTACTCCCAGCTGGACCCACCCAGGTCCCGCCGAGCTCATCATCATTTTCAGCTATTGTAAGACTGACCGGGATCTTATTCCCCTGTGCAGTCAATTCAAGAGACCATTGACCCAAAATTGCAGAATCATCGGCCGCGAGGGCTCCTCCACTACCAATCAGTGTGCATAACAGAACAAGCCTAAAAGTATTTTTCAACGTCATCGTAAAACTCCCTCAAATTTAGTTAATTCATCTAAGAATAAAGCGAATGCGTGATTAATTTTAGCAAAGGTACCCCAACACAGGACCGGCGTAAGCAGACAAGTCAGTGACATGTCACCTACGCCTGAGGAAAAATAATCTGTGAATTAATAAAGTTACTGTGGAACCTAAATGGGAAAAACGTCGAGGGCAGGGCCTCCTCCCACATTGACCTATTTCGAATAATGAATTTACGCCACCACCTCCATGGGGGCTTTGGCGTCTAATAAAGCGCCTAACTGAGAACTGACTTCCTCCAAGTCAATGGCTTCCCATTCGTCCTGAGGACAATCATTGAGACGAAAAGAATTGAAAGCAGCGGCTTGTAAACCATTGCTGGTCCTGGATATCCAAAAAATTTCACAATAGCGCATGTCTCTAATGCTGACCCGCTCGCTAACTTGGGTATTGTCAGCCGCAATAACTCCACTACTATTTAGCAGCAGGGATAATAGGGCAAGCCTAAAAATATTTTTTGTGTCATCGGAAAACTCCTTCAGTGCAGTCTTCAGAGTTGCGCTAGTAATGCGCTCTCAATGGAAACGCTGCCTAGTGTTCCCCACCTTAAGTCTTTTCAGACTAGGTGCTGGCAGACAAGTCACTGACTTGTCATGACAGTCTGGCTTTTTACTTGGCCACAGTGCCCGATGTCTTGCTCGTCAATGACAAAAATTACTATGCCCAAAACCACAAACCAGAACACATGGCTCTTCATGAGCTCCATGCTTAGCCCATGCTAGATCGGAACCATATGGGTGATGTGAAGGCTCGTTTTTGAATGTCCGTTGGCAATGACTTATCGAGATGCCGACCAAATTGGTGAAGACCATCCCCGCTCCTGCACTGTTGCTGACACATCCTCTGGCAAATCACTGCCACTGCTGTTGGCGAGCAGAGTGGTCCAGCTACAAATAGGATTTTCCAGTACACGTACGTAATAGAACGCTGGTTGTTCTGCTGAGTAGTCGGGATCGGAGAAGGTAACTTCCAGTTGCGGGGCACCTTGCTCCCCGGTGCGCTCACAACTTGTAAGATCTACATCTGCAGTAGTCTTTGGACATTTACCCGATTGTGTATCCGGCGTACGCCCACTGGAACAGACAACGTCCCAGACTCGCTGGCGCTGCTCCCCATTCTCAACCCATCCCTTGACGATCTGTATACGGTCGAGCGGCGGACCGTTTGGGTCCTGAGTCGCCCATACCCAGAAGCGCGGCGCATCGGTAACGTTAAGGTTAGATCCCATGGGTACGCCGTTCTCATACGCGAGCGCTATCGGGTTGTCCTGACTAGCAACATCCTCTGGCAGTTTACCAGCGAAAAAGCGGATGCGCATGCGGGACCCGCTAGTCCCAAATGTTTCGCGACGTTGTAGCGCGTCAAAAATATCGGCGCGGGTATTGGCCTCAGCCCATACGCCTGCAAGTCCACCTGACATGTAACGTCGAACCGGCCCTATTATCGGACTTTCCAGTTCCAAAACTCGGTTTACTGCAAAGCCGTTACCCTCGGCTGGCTTGAATTGGGCTGGTATACCATTGCGAGTATTACCGGGATCGGAAGTGTGAGTATCCGTGGAGCCTATGACTCCGAGTTTGTATGGATTGATTGGCCTCTCTGTGCCAAGAGCAAGCCCATCGAGCAGAACATTACGTAAGAACGAACTTTCGCGGGCGCAGCGTCGATCGCCCGCCTCTGCACATGGCGGAAGCATGATGCCGAAATTGCAGTCTTCATCAGACGCGCCAACGCTGATCTGGCACTCAGAGTTACCCTTCTGCTGCGTCACTTCAAACAGACGTTCGATGCGAGAGCGTCGTTCGAGATCTTCATCGCTGTAGGCGGAGCCATCTTCATCAGTGCGGGAAAAGGTGAGCCCCCACGAATAGTTGGTGTTATGTGGAATGGTGAGCACTTCACAGGGCGAGGCGCAGGCAGCATCGAGCCGCTCAAAGAAATCTTTCTGATTGTTCACATCGATCGATGAGATAGCATGGGGGATGACGTCCGACCCACGAAAAATGACATTACGGTGCAACATGCCTACATCAGTGAGAAGTGACGAGAACTCGTAGCCGATCAAGGCGGTGAATCGGCCAGGCTCGTCATGTGCATTGGCGACTGCCTGCACGCGTTGCCAAGTATCGCGCGCATTGGCCCGGCACCGTGCGTCATCGCCGCAAATGTCATACTCATGTGGAAGTGGTCGTATACCCCCCGAGTCGAAAGCCTGCTGCAACATAGTTGCTTGATCAAAATCCCCTGAACGCATGTCGCGGCACAGCGGCAGGTCGAATTCAGGTGAGTCAGGCAACATGGTGCAACCCAGGATTTCGAAATTCTCTGCATGGTCGGTCAACGCCACGAAATCGAGAGGTATGGGTAACTGCGCTTCTGATCCATTTTGCAGTTCAACTTTGTCGCCTTTCGCGAAGCGGTAGGCGGTATTCGGCCCTAGCCGATTCCCCCCAGTGTAGGCGTCGAGAGACCAACTCGTATGTACGTGTAGGTCACCAAACAAGGCTGTTCGCATTGGAAAGCGTTCCACCTCCATCGTGGATGCTGCCGCAGTAGGGGGCGTAGATATGTGCGTCTCTGGCACTATGTCAGGGTCAGAGCAGCCGCTCAACAAAAGAAACAGGCCTATCAAACTAGTCGTTCTCGTAAAGTTACGCATCGTTTCTTCTCCAGTTTTTCTCTTATTAAGCTGTTCCTAAGTGCACTTCTGTCTCGTCTGAGACTTCAGCCATGAACATACCCACGAGCAAGTCCACCAAATTACTTAAAAAAAGATCAGCTTTCTTTCCGCTAAAGCCGCCCTTTGCTCTTGTCTGGTTTGACATGGACAGATTGCAGAAGCGCACAATATTGAGGTAACGATTCTCGAACATTGAATCGTCAAGATGAGGCAGTGAGGCCTTGAGGAGCTTCCTGATTATTTGCAGGCTGTTGCCGTCATCTATTGTATCTTCCTCGAGTCCTGGGCTTTCCACAGCTGCGTTCTTTGCCCCCCAGGCATCGGCCCATTGCCTGTGCCCCGGATCACTTTTACAGAGTTGAAACGTTGGATCTACGAACAAATGACAGAGATCCCTCACAGAAAGAGAGGTATTCCTAGCCAGAGATTCAGTTAACATCTCTCGCCTCTTGGCCTGAGTTTGAGTGAATCTCGATTGGTGAATCGCCGCCAGCAAACCTTCCTTGCTACCGAAATGGTATTGCAGCACGGATTCGTTCTTCTGACCCGCCTCTTCTATCAACGCCTTAACAGTAACGTTTTCGGAACCCTTTTGAGCACTGAGCTTCTCCATTGCCCGCATCAATCTGTCCCGGGTGTCTATAGCTCGAACCTTACGTGCATCCACGGCGGCCATTTACTTGCTCCTTAAGTAGTTCGCAATTCAATTTCTTGAAGAAATAGTTCATTAATAGGTTGATAATGGTATCCATTAATTGTTAATGTACACCATTACTACTTTTAGCGCTAGTATCTCTGCCTCACTAGGCTGAACACCAATATAAAACTCATTAGGAGCTTCAGTGGCCAAAGTAAGCGACTCAATACCAGAAGCCCTGCAACCGGAAGTAGATGCAGCTATCAATTGGTTTAATACTCAATCCCCGGATGAATTCTCAGTCACGGGTATTGTAGATGCCGAAGATTCAATTGCGGCTAGCGGTGAGAAGGAGCTTCGCCTCGTACTTTGCGGTGGCGATGTCTGCCAGCAAAAGAAATTTAACGTTCTTCGAACCGGAGACAGTTTTAATGTTTCGTTTGCTGACGAGCCGCCTATCTTGAATGGCACTCAAGCGGAACTCGACCCACCCCCAGGGGCAAGAAAAGCTTGGCTAGACGACGTAATTAGTGAGCACAAATTCGTCGTGTTGGTTTTCTACCGCGGATTCTGGTGACCTCCCTGTCGCCTCGAGTTACGAGGCTACGTTGAAGAAGGCGTTGTCGATGAAATTCGCGCAGCGGGTGGCGAGCTATATGCAATTGTAAGCGAACCCCAGCGTCTTGCCGATGATGCAAAATCAGAATGGGGACTCAATTTTGAAACTGTTGGCGATCCCCATCAGGAAATTGCCAAGCAATGCAAAGATAGAGGCTGGCTGGAACTATTCGTCAATGAACAGACCTCCTTTATCACGAACACAGATAGTTACCTCTCGCACCCCAAAGGTTATTTTCAGCCTGGCGTTCTGGGTATAGATAGCAATAAGCGCATTCTTTATCGCTGGCGCAGTGTGCCGACTCGCGCCAATATAGGCGGCGCTACTGAGCGGCCCACGGCGAGTTACGTTTATCAGAAGGTAGCCGAATCGCTAGAGCTAACTACCAGTGATAAGGATGCGCAATTGGATGACAAGCCCGAACTGGATTCCAAAGGCCGGCCATTCCCTGTATTCGTTGCACTACTTCTGGCAAACGGTTGGTTCCTCAGACCAGAGCCCTTTTTGCTAACCAATAGCAAGCTCTCGGCACTGCAAAGAATCAAGAGAGCGGCGCGCCGGATTCCTATTTTTCTCGCTGTTTGGATTGCGGCTTTTTTGATCTTACCTACAAATTGGGTAGCGACTGCGGCTATCGCTTACGGGATTTGGCTAATCCCAATTGTGGTAATGATCTACAGAGGCCTTCAACACAAAAGCGAACCAGTTAGGAGTGAATCCGGAAGCTCAGAATAGGTTGATTCATTCTTGATATTTTCCAAGCAAATTATTCTGACGATTCTGAATTAGAACACAAACATCAAAAGCAGAAACCCTATGTCTAAAGTCACTCTCTACGGCTCTTCTCTTTCGCTCTACACTGGTAGAGCTCGTAGCTATCTCATCAAGGCTGGAATTCCTTATAAAGAAACCCTGCCGAATTCAAAACATTTCCAGGAAAGTGTACTTCCCAAGATGGGTGAGCGCCGCAGCATTCCGGTAATTGAAACTGAGGATGGCGAAGTGATTCGTGACGGTGCCGCCATCATAGACCATTACGAAGCAAATAGTCGTCAACGCTTCTCTCCCGTCACACCTAAACAAAAGATTCTTTGCCTGCTGTTCGATGTCATTGGAACTGAAGGCTTACTACGCCCTGCAATGCACTATCGCTGGGATTTCCCTGAGGAAAACCTGGATTTCCTAACCTTCCATTTCCAAAGCTTTATCCCACCCTTTCCAGACAGAAAAGAAAAAGCGGAAAAACAGATGAACAAGATGCGGGGCGCCGGGCAAGGTTTTGGCGCAATTCCAGCGAACTTCGAATTGATAGAGTCCCTCTACACCACACTTATCGAGAAACTTGACCAACATTTCGCACAATTTCCGTATCTTTTGGGCAACAAGCCCTGCATCGGCGATTTTGGCTTGATAGCCCCATTTTTTGGACATTTGGGAAGAGATCCCGTAGCCATCCGCTTACTACAAACAAAAGCAATCCGACTGTTCCGCTGGGTGGAAAGAATGAACCGCCCTGATTCCGATTTCGGTGAGTTTGGCCCAGCTGCCGAAGAGTACATAGCAGGAGATGAAGTTCCTGACTCGCTTATAGAAGTTATCAAGCACATCGCCATCGACTTCATGCCAGAGACTACCGCAGCCTCAGCCACTATTACTCAATGGCTGGAAGAAAACCATGCGATGCCTTCGAACACAATTGCCGAGAGGCATGTGGGATTTACTGAGTTTGATGTAATGGGGAAAAAGGTTCAGGCCATCGCACAGCCCTATCGCTTTTATTTGTTGCGTCGCATGCAAGACTACGTTGATTCTTTGTCGGAACAGGAAAAAACTGACGCTCAAGACTTGCTACACCAATGCGGCATGGATGGCTTGCTGCAGATACGACTCACAAGACAGATGGGTCGGCACGATAATCGAGAGGTATGGCGGTAGGTTCCGAGAAGTCAGATTGCTTTGATTTGATCTCTACGAAATCTAACTCAATAAATGGGGATAAAGTAATAATTAATAGTTTCAGACTAACTTTTCTGCAAAACTTTTAGCACACTTTTTAGCACACTTTATCCTCGCACTTGTAGCCTGCTAATATTAAAAAGGAATCGATCAAGCAGTCTACTAAAAATCATTCGCCCATCCTGAGCTCAGCCTAAAGGCCAGCTAAAGCTGTGTTAATTCTTTGCTCTTTCGTTTTGCCTGAAGCTACTTCCCTTCACTTATTCTGGAGACAACATCTATTTCAGTTGCAGGATTAGCATCATCTCCCGGGTCATGGAAAAAGCCCGCCTCTACAATCACTGATATGGGCTCGCTACTATCTGAAATGCAGGCGATCACATGGTTGTCGGGGTCATCATCAACTAGAGCATCTGGATTTACATAGTTGCCATTGCTTAATTCAATTGAGACGGCCAAGCGTTGCGGCTCTAGAAGGTCAGCTCCCTGTGGTCCGGTAACACCGCCCTCCCAAACCAGCTGAATGGCCTGGGAGCTTTGCTCAGGGCATTCACCTGCTAGCCCGGGTGTATCAGGTGCAAATAATTCAGCCAACACCAGGCTTGGTCCCGATTCCAGAGAGGTTACTTGATTGCTGCTTAGTCCAAGCAATGAATTGCCGTCTGAGTCATTAAGCTCAGATACAATTTCTACGCCAGCAGGCAATGAATCTCCCGGACTAAATTCACCTATAAGCAGGATGGTTCTTTGCTCCAAAGGTTCGAAAGCTGGTCGAAGAGTCGCGCAAAGCGGCGTGATGCGTTCACCAGTGCTTAGCTCGACCGCAAAGGCTCCCGGGGAAATAGTACTTTCATCTATTTGCACGGAAAATATCACCGGCATGCCATCCTGATTTGCTGCAGGTGGTAAACCGCAAAGACGAGTTGCTATGGGAGGAATCGGGTCGAGTCCATGATAGATGGACAATATTTCAGGCCTAGCGTTTTTTTCTTGAGAAAATGCAAATGATGACAAAAAAAGTAAAAGACCGACAAAAAGAGGCTTCATGTTGATTGCTCCTTGTACTCAGGGCGAGCTACACGTGATAAAATTTAGTCAGCTTCAGCCAATGCTTTCATCGCTCGAAGCGCATTGGTAAACATGCCACGGCGCCGTTCAATATCTGCATCTTTCGCAGCCTGATCTGCCAGGTTTGATGCATCATAAGTTAATGTATAAAGCATCTTTGACGTGCTATCTGTCACTGGTCTTGCTTCCATAAACCCGTGATAAAGATCGTAGAACTTCCCTTCAACCGCAGGTTGTGTATAACCATAGGAAAGCTCAGTTTGCGCCACCATAATTTCAATTATGCGGCCTCCCAGAAGTGAGCGCACTGATCCCATACCGCCATCGCCGGATGTAATCTCGCAATTCATCCGTAGCCACTCACTAATGGCGCAGTAATCACCGACCTTTTCCCAAACATCTGCGGCAGGTTTGTTGATGTCGATCTCCATATCGATGGTCACATATTCCTGCGCCATCGCTGCTAAGGAGAATAGGAGAGCTACAACTGCAAGCATTGGTTTTAATACGTGGCGCATAGGGCTTTCCTCATTAATAAACGCGTTGTTGGATGGCCCGGTAGATAACCATCTAATTATTGGACCACAATGAATTGAATTCAGAATACTCCAACGGGATTGTTCACTGTGAAAAATGATACCAGAGTATTCGAATAATCATCTCTTCCATCGTCACCAGGCGCGCGGCGATTTCTATACCCTGCTAATGACATAGATTTCTGTTTTTCAGTCAGTACTCAAAATTTGGGAGCCGAGACAAGGTTATAAATATACAGCCAAATCACGTGGTGCTCTTAGATTCAGACCGGAATAGTAAGGAATGAAACGGCAAGTAGTACCAGACAAGTCACTGACATGTCATATTGGGTAGAGGAGGGGTTAAAGGATATGACGCAGAATTCAGAGGGGGGCTTTAAGCAGTATCGAAGCTTGGTTTCGATGCTTCGCATCGAACGGTGGTGCCCTAATCAGAACCGCCGAGAATTCTCCGCAAAGTCCCACTTTCTATCTCTTTCACCGAGCGCGACAGATTGTTTAGAGCGTCAGATTGATGGTCCGCGAGCACCCACCCTTTGGTAGATGAAATTTCGTCGATGCAAGAGAACATGCTGTCGAAATTTTCGTTCTTAGATTGCACGGTTATTGGTTGCCTTTGACTTGCATAACAGGATAGAAAATCATCAAGGATAAACTCAATTGTCATATCGGAATTTCGCTGAGGCTCACCTTCAGACATTGAGAGAATTCTGGCAATGAACCTTAAGGTGCTTACTTCTATCAAGGTAACGCTAGCGTTTCCAGGTGTCGCATCTCCCTGCACTCCGAGCAAAGACGGAATTGGTTGATCTCCATAATAGCCAATGAACTCATCTACTACTTCCACCACATCAGTCCTTAATCGTTGAAAGGGATCTGACCAATTGACATTAATATTCGGAGCCTGTCCCTGTACTACCGCGAGCTGGGAATAGTCTTCAGAAAGTTGACCTATCTGTGAGTAGAGATCGTTGATGAGATAGGCTGAGACTGCTACAAAAGATGCTGCTATATAGGGCACCCACCCACGCAATGATATAGCAAAAGTTGTAACCGGCTCTGGGGAGGGTTTTGCGTTGCTCGCCTTCTGATCCACGGAAGATAACTCTTTTTTTGGGCGCAAAAAATCAGCAAAGGGAAGATCGAATACAGCTGCTAGTGCTTTTGCACTCTCTGCGGAAGGAGTGCCATGCCCGTTCTCAATGCGATGGATGGTCCTGACGCTTAAGCCAGTAAGATTCGACAAGTCTCCCTGTGACCATCCTTTTTCTTTTCTGAGTTCTCTTAAATCCATATCCAGCCTTGGACTGCGTCTATGTCAAATCACTGAACGAAAGAATAGCAGTATCTTGATAGATGGTCAGCTCACTGACTTAAATCGCGGATTCAAATTTAAGATGTAGTAGTGTTAGGCTCAGAAGTGAAGAAATCTTTAGCACACTTTTTAGCGCAATCTGTTTCCACGCTTTTAACTATCTGATTCAATTACATAATCTGTCACGTGTTCTACTGAAAAGCCTCGTGACGATGGTTAGACTAATTGCGGAGCAATTTGCAAAGAGCGCCTCGCGCGAAGCCTGTAGGGGACAAACAGACCCAAGCCTGTCTGGATTCTTCTACCCCGTCTCGCCACTCTTAACAGAAAATGAGGCTATCCCCATTCATTCTTTTTTCCAACTCTAGGGTCTAGCAGTCCAGAAGAACACTTTCCAATCGCGAAGGGGTTCCGAGCCAGGGTAAGCTGGCTGATCAAGTGACCTGCCGCCGGCCCAAAGTCGCATCATCTCAATACGCTCATCACCAAAAATTTCGGTAGCCGTCATCTCGAACGTCTGATCTCCTATGCGCAGCAACCCATCGCCACCATTTGCATTGACGCGTCGTTCCCAGTATCCATTGTCGGGGCGGGTAGCCGTAATTACGCCATCTGGCATGCCCACCCACGAAAGATAATTAACGAAAGGCGGGAATCCGGCAAGT
>Ga0206129_10005644_pt1 | contig 13104 bp, 9 predicted proteins | sample Helgoland_Spring_8_FD_148616 | JGI IMG/M metagenome (GOLD analysis project Ga0206129, IMG submission 148616) | Pelagic subsurface seawater microbial communities from Kabeltonne, Helgoland, North Sea - Helgoland_Spring_Bloom_20160502_2 | ecosystem: Environmental > Aquatic > Marine > Epipelagic ...
GCGCGCCGCGATCAAAGCACCTTCATTGAGCAGGTTGGCAAGGTCTGCACCAGAGAAGCCTGGAGTGTTACGCGCAACGTGCTCGAGATTCACCTCTTCAGAAAGTGCGAACTTCTTGGCATGCACGTAGAGGATTTCGTGACGACCATTGAGGTCAGGCAAATCAATCGTGACTTGGCGGTCAAAACGACCTGGGCGCAACAACGCCGAGTCGAGCACGTCCGGACGATTAGTCGCAGCGATGATGATCACACCTTCGTGGCCGTCGAAACCATCCATCTCCACGAGAAGGGAGTTCAACGTCTGCTCGCGCTCGTCATTACCACCACCGACACCTGCGCCACGCTGGCGACCCACGGCATCGATCTCGTCAATAAATACAATACAAGGCGCATTCTTACGGCCTTGCTCAAACATATCACGCACACGTGCCGCACCGACACCGACGAACATTTCGACGAAGTCCGAACCACTAATTGAGAAAAACGGCACTTCCGCCTCCCCAGCCACTGCCTTTGCGAGCAGCGTCTTACCAGTGCCCGGAGGGCCCATCATCAGCACCCCCTTAGGAATGCGACCACCGATGCGTTGGAATTTCTTCGGGTCTTTGAGGAAGTCAACGACCTCGCTGACCTCTTCCTTCGCTTCGTCGCAACCCGCAACATCCTTAAAAGTCAGCGCGTCTTTATCGCGCGTCAGCATCTTGGCCTTACTCTTACCAAAACTCATCGCGCCCTTCCCTGCGCTCTTCAATTGGCGCACAAAGAGAAAATAAAGCAGGCCAATAATCAGCAGAAACGGCAGAAAGCTAATCAAGATGTCTTGAAACGCGGTACTGCGCCGACTCTCCTTAAGCACTGCCCGGACGAGATCGAAATCTTTCTCCAGCAAGCGGCCCTCAGCAGAAAACTGTACCTTTTCCGGCACACTCGCATCCGAGAGATTCGCATCATACTTCGGGTTGAGCATCTTACCGGCAATGATATAGCCAGCTTCGCCAAGCGAAGGGTCGGGCTTCATGACACCATCGCCCGGCTCGATCTGTCCATCTTTCACGGCTTGCACCAATTCGCTGATAGTCAGGCGTTCATGGTTCGAACCGGCACCCGGTTGCGCGAACCAGAGTCCAATGATAGCCGAGATAATGACCAAAAAAATCAAAAGCACTTTAGGGTTAAAGCGCTCTGGTTGGCCGTTATTCGCGGGCTCTTTCTGTTGTGGATTTTGCTGTGATGACATTTATGCGGGTCAAATTGGGTTTCTTGGTTGGTAAGTCAATCTAAGAGCCCACTTCGTTGCGGTTCCGATTTTCATGGTGTCCGCAGGCGGGAAGCCTGGCACCCAAATAATTTCTCCTGACTGCGATACGACAAGCGGTAGTAACTTTCGTTCCATTACCGGAATGTGCCGGTCTATAAACCAGTCTTTCAATTTCTTCGTGCCTGGCGCACCGAGCGGTCGAAACCGGTCTCCCTGCTGCCAACCCCGCACTTCGAGTGCCTCTTCTGCTGCCACTGCAACGTAAGCCTCCAAGTCGGCATTCACCCCACCCGTCATAATAGTGCTGCGTAACGCATCGTCCAATTCCACGAACTCAGTCTCCAGTAAAGCACCCGTGGACAGCATCAGCGACTCGCCCGCTTCGATCGATCCGGACACCAAAAATTGCCCCGCAACTTGTGCTGACACCAACCGAACCGTCGCTTCATCTAGCTCAATATAAAAAGCGCCCGCACTTAGACGATTCTTTCGCTTCAGCGCATAGACCGCGGCCATCAATAAATCCATCGCCGGTGCGCTCATCGATTGGATCAGATGATGCGCACTAAACCATGCCGACAAGGCCCGCCGCGTCAGTGCCCGCGGAGCCGAGCGCAGCGCGACGCGATCCAGCGTGACACTATCACTAAAAGCTTCAGGCAAAGTCAGGCGCGCCAAACCATCTAGTGCATCCGCTTCTTCTTCCAGTAAAAACCGGGAACGAGCCGCGCCCGCCGAAGCATTCCGCGCCAACGCCTCGCTCAAACTAGGAATCACATTATGGCGCAGCGCATTGCGCGAAATTCCAAGATCTTGGTTGGAAATATCTTCACGCCAAGGGATCTCGCAGGCATTCAACGCCATCCGAATCGCCCCAGCACCTAAATGCAACACCGGTCGAACATGTGTCGGATACGCCTCAAAAAAATGTATCGGCCGCGGCGCCGCCAAACCATCGCTGCCACTACCGCGCGCCAAACGCTGCAACTGTGTCTCTAAAACATCGTCCTGCTGATGGCCAAACGCGATACACTGGCAGCTGTGCTCCTGCGCCGCCGCACGTAAAAAATCTAAACGCAAGGCCCGCGCAGTTGTCTCTGTAAACGCCGCCTCATTTTCTGGCCGAGCCGCAGTCACAAATGGACAGTTTAACTGCTGCGCCAATTCCTGCACAAACGTCGCGTCTAGCTGCGAATCCTCGCCCCGCCAGCGGTGATTATAATGTGCGACCACCAATTCGATGTCCAATTCGTCAGCCTGTGCCCACAACTGGCAAAGCATAAAGATCGAATCCGCGCCACCCGAACAAGCCACCAGCACACGCTGAGAGGAATCGCCCGCAAGCAACTCGCGCACATTTGCATGTAACGAGTGCGCGCCGAGTTCGCCGTATAGGCAGCCCGCCGCTTCGGGCCAATTGTGGGGGTGTGATTCATTCGGCATAAGACCCCTTTAATTGGCTCTACTTTGATACAGACCGCAAGCCTGTAGAGGGTTTGCAGAGAGGTTGAATTACATAGATGAGATCGTGATAGCTGGAGGGCAACGCTCCGTCGTTGCCACCGAGGCTCCAGATTACAATCAATCCGAGGAAATCACCGAGCATTGGCTCGAAGAGTGTCGCTACGCTCGGAACCCTCCAATTTGGTTACCTGCGCAGCTTCAGAAGCGGCGAATACCTACCCCAAAGCGATCAAGCAACTCAGCCTCGCCCAATCCCTCGACCTGCAAACACTTCATTTGGCTCGTCTGCCCACGCAGCACCGAGACCGCGAAGCATTGGGAATTACACCGACGTTTAGCTCGGTGAAGACGGACATGCACTACCCACGTTCATCATTCGGATAGCTGCCGAGCCATTTGACGAACGAGCAGTGCCCTTCGAGCTCGGTAAGTGCAGCTTGGGTCAGCTCGTCTTCGTAGTGGCCGATGAAGTCGATGAAGAATAAATAATCCCAGGCCTTTTTGCGGCTGGGGCGGGATTCGATCTTGCTTAAGTTTATCCCACGCGAAGCGAACGGACGCAGTGTTTTCTCTAATGCGCCAGGCTCGTCTTTGAGCGAAATCACTAAGCTGGTTTTATCGCGTCCATCACCCAGTGGCTTGGCGCGGGTTTTACCAATCACTAGAAAACGTGTAACGTTGTCGTCCTTGTCTTGAATACTGCGGGCTTGGATCGGAACCTGGTAACGTTGCGCAGAGAGTTCGCTGGCGACGGCGGCAACAGTGGCGTTGTCCTTGGCGGTGCAGACGGCATCGGCAGTGCTCACAACATCGACCAAATTCGCGTTAGGCAATTTTGTGCGCAGCCAGTCGCGGCATTGGCCAAGTGCTTGATCCTTGGAGCGCACTTCGGTGATTTGATCGAGTGGCGACTGCGAGATTAAGCAATGCTCGATCGGCAAGTAAACTTGCGAGCAGATATGCAGGTCGGACTCGACCAGCATATCCATGGAATGAAACACTGCCCCTTCGGTGGAGTTTTCAATCGGCACCACGCCATAATCAGCGCTACCACTTTCGACTTCAGAAAAGACATCGGGGATGGTCTTGATCGCTCGGTAGTCGAGGCTCACGCCAAAGTTGTGAATCGCAGCTTGGTGCGTGTAAGTAGCTTCCGGTCCCAGATAGCCGATCACTAGCTTCTTCTCCAATGCAATAGAGCCAGAGATCACTTCGCGGTAAACAGATTGCAAAGTGCGATTATTGATCGGCCCAGGATTTAGCCCCGCGACTTTAGCCATGACCTGTGCTTCGCGGGTCGGGTCGTAGTAGTCCGCTCCGTTGGCGTGTTTGATTTTACCAATCTCGCCCGCGTGCTGCACGCGTTGATTGAGCTGCTGCACAATATTAAGATCAAGCGCATCCACCTTGGCAGGATCCGTCGCCTGCGCATCGGGTGCCAGCCCCGCCAGCATCATCGCACGATAGATCGCCTGCAAAGTCGCATCCGAAAGTGGGCCTTGGTTGAACGTCGCCACTTTTTCCAACACCTGCGCTTCGTTTAACCCGCCATCTTGGCGCACGCGGTAGTTGAGCAATTGCACCACTTGTTTATCGATCGCGTCGATCGCGTCGCGGTTGCGCTGTAGCTTAATATTAATATCTTCAGGCATCTGGTGTATCCTCCTCTGCGGCGGATTCTGGAGCAGCATCACTCTCGGCATTCTCATTTTGCCAATCAACTACGACAAATGTCTCATCCAGCGGCAGCTCGTCTGACTTTCGCTCTTTAGCGAGTCCCATATCCTCATCAGTGATCTCTTCTTCTGGCTCTTCGCTGCGACGCATCCAATCGTCAATCTGATGATTACTCAGTACGTCCGAAGCGGGCAACTCATCAAGCTCTTTGATACCGGTGAACTCTAAAAACTTTTCGGTGGTGCCATATTGAATCGGGCGTCCCGGCAATTCAGCGCGACCCGTGACATGCACTAGCTCCAGCTCGATCAAGCGGTTCAGCGGGCCATCGACCGACACCCCGCGAATCGACTCCATCTCAGCACGCGTGACGGGCTGACGGTAGGCGACGATTGACATGGTCTCCAGCGCAGCAGGACTGAGCTTCATCGGGCGCGGCTCACCACGCAGCAAACGCACGAATTCTGCAAACTGCGGCGCGGTGACAATTTGAAAGCCATTCGGTCCCTCGATCAGCCGATACGCCTTATCCTCGACCTCAGCGGCGTCCATCAATTTGGAGAGCGCCTCTTGGATTTGCACCGGCGTGACGCGGGGCGGAATGGGCTCAGTAACCTCTTCGCTCTCTCCTGCGAGTTTTTCAGCCTCGGCGGCTTCCTCTAATTCCGAGTGGTAGCGCGCAAAAATCTTCATCAAATCTTTCAAGCGAATGGGCTCCGCAGTCGAGAGTAGCAGCGCTTCGAGCGTCTTTTTGAGATCAAATTCCATAGTCATAGGTGGCAGTAAAATGCAGAATTAAGGTCTAGAAGAGTAAAAAGGGTATTGTCGAGGTTCCCGCTATTCATTGATATCTCAGCATTTCTGCAACGAGAATCCTATTTTCCAACTATTTAATTCATCTCATTTTTATCATGGCTAGCAAAAACATACGTCCATACTCCTCAATCGTCGTCGATGGCGATGACCGCGCCCCGGCCCGCTCGATGCTTCGTGCAGTCGGCTTCGAAGATGCCGATTTCAAAAAGCCACAAATCGGCGTGGCCGGCTCGCCGAGTGATCTGACTCCCTGCAACATGCATTTGGGCGACCTCGCCACACACGCCACCATCGGTATCAATAATGCCGGCGGCAAAGCGGTGAACTTCAGTACCATCACCGTTTCCGACGGCATTAGTATGGGCACCAAAGGGATGCGCTACAGCCTCGTCTCGCGCGATGTGATTGCCGATTCGATCGAAACAGTGGTCGCGGCAGAAGGTTTTGACGGTCTGGTCGCTATCGGTGGCTGTGATAAGAACATGCCCGGTTGCATGATCGCACTCGCCCGCCTCAACCGCCCAGCTGTGTTTGTTTACGGCGGCACCATTCTCCCCGGCTTGATGCCTCACGATGAAGAAGAGCGTAATCCGATGGATATCGTCTCTGTATTTGAAGCAGTCGGCAAGCATGCCAAAGGTGAGCTGACGGATGAAGAACTCAAAGAAGTCGAAAAATATGCGATCCCTGGTGCCGGATCTTGTGGCGGCATGTATACTGCCAATACCATGGCCAGCGCGATCGAAGCTCTCGGTATGAGCCTGCCCGGCAGCAGTGCTCAAGTAGCAATCGGTGAACCCAAGCGTAAAGACTGCGAAAATGCCGGTGCAGCCGTACTCAAACTCCTGGAGCTCGACCTCAAGCCACGCGACATCATGACGCGTAAGGCCTTTGAGAATGCGATCACCACCTGCCTGGCGCTCGGCGGTTCGACTAACTTGATCCTGCACCTCCTCGCCATCGCACACTCCGCCGATGTCCCACTCAGCATCGACGACTTCAAAGAAATTGGCGAGCGCATCCCGCTCCTCGCGGACCTCAAGCCATTCGGCAAATACAACATGAGTCACCTCATTCGTATCGGCGGCATTCGTCCAATGATGAAGATGCTACTCGATCGCGGCCTGCTGCACGGCGACTGCCTCACAGTCACGGGCGAGACGATGGCCGATTCGCTTCAAGACGAACAGCCGTACGCATCGTATCCAGACCAGCAGGATATCATTCGTCCATGGGATCAGCCAATTAAAGAATCCACTCACCTCCGCATCCTACGTGGCAACCTCGCGCCTGGCGGTGCCGTTGGTAAAATCACTGGCAAGGAAGGTCTCTATTTTAAAGGCACAGCGAAGGTTTACGAAGGCGAAGAAAGTGCACTGGTCGGCATCCTTCGCGGCGACGTCGTCGCTGGCGATGTCGTGGTGATTCGTAACGAAGGGCCAGTCGGTGGCCCTGGCATGCGCGAAATGCTCTCACCCACTAGCGCAGTTGCTGGGCGTGGCTTGATTAAAGAAGTCGCGCTCATCACCGATGGACGCTTTTCCGGCGGCAGTCACGGCTTCGACGTCGGCCACATTACACCCGAAGCAGCCAAGGGCGGCCCGATCGGCATCGTCAATAGCGGCGACCAAATTGAAATCGACGCTGTCAAAAACACCATCCGCCTGCTCATCGACGACGCCGAATACGATGCGCGCATGGCTGCCTTCAAGCCAACTGGTGCAGGCTCCAAACGCGGAGTGCTCGGTAAATACGCTGCCACCGTCGCGACCGCTTCAGAAGGTGCGGTCACTGACAAAAATTTGTAATGGCTTCGCCATCCGATGCTTCAGTTCTCGGTTCAACCTAGAACCAGACAACTGAAAACCAGCCAACTCTTAATTCTTACTTTACACCAATCATGTCCTGGGAACGATTCAAACAACACTATCTTCATATTAACGAGCTCGACTTCGCGATCGACACTAGCCGGATCGACTTCGGTGACACTTTCTTGTCGGAAATGGAACCACGTATGCAGGCCGCATTCACCGCGATGCAAGCGCTTGAAGCGGGCGCAATCTCGAACCCAGACGAAGGCCGCATGGTGGGCCACTACTGGTTGCGTCATGCCGCACTGGCACCCAACGCCGAGATCGGCGCTGAAATCGAAGCCTGTCTCGGCAAAATCAAGCTGATCGCCGCGGACGTACATAATGGTGTGCTAAAGGGTGCCAACGGCGCCTTCAAGAACCTCCTCGTGATTGGCATCGGCGGCTCGGCACTCGGCCCGCAATTTGTCGCAGACGCGCTCGGTGGCCCGAAGACAGATAAGATCAAACTGTTCTTTTTCGACAACACCGACCCGAATGGACTCGATCGCACACTCGACGCACTCGACGGTCAACTCGGTGAAACACTCGCCGTGGTCATCTCCAAGTCTGGCGGTACGCCCGAAACACGCAACGGTATGCTCGAAGCCGAGACCGCCTATCGGGTCGCCGGCCTCAGCTTTGCCGAACACGCCATCGCCATCACTGGCGAAGGCAGCAAACTGCACCAGATCTCCAAGGAAAACAACTGGCTCGACTTCCTGCCGATGTGGGACTGGGTCGGTGGCCGCACCTCCGAACTCGCAGCTGTAGGCCTCTTCCCTGCTGCCATCCAAGGCCTCGACATCGACCGTATGCTGGCTGGCGCAAAAGCGATGGACATCGCCACACGTTCGACCGACACCACTAAGAACCCAGCAGCTCTACTCGCGCTTATGTGGTATTTCGCGACCGACGGCAAAGGCGCGAAGGACATGGTCGTCCTGCCTTACAAGGATCGCCTCATGCTTTTTTCCAAATACTTGCAGCAGCTCGTCATGGAGTCGCTCGGTAAAGAAAAAGACCTTGATGGCAAGGTCGTGCACCAAGGCATCGCCGTTTATGGCAATAAGGGTTCCACTGACCAACACGCCTACGTGCAGCAACTCCGCGAAGGTGTACACAACTTCTTCGCCACCTTCATCGAAGTGCTCAAGGATCGCGACGGCGACTCGATCGAAGTCGAACCTGGCTTCACCAGCGGCGACTTCCTGCAAGGCTTCTTCCTCGGCACCCGCGATGCACTGTATGACAATGGACGCCAATCGATCACCATCACCATCACAGAGGTCACACCCGAAGCAGTCGGCCAGCTCATCGCGCTATTCGAACGCGCCGTCGGCCTCTACGCGAGCCTGGTTAATATCAACGCTTACCACCAGCCAGGTGTTGAAGCAGGCAAGGCAGCTGCAGCCACGGTCTTGGAAATCGAACAAAAAATCGTCGCAGAGATCATCGCCAACGGCAGCAACGCTCAAACTGCAGATGCGATTGCTGCTAAGTTGGGTCTTGAACCACAAAGCGAATTGATTTTTAAGTTGCTGCTTCGATTAGCGGCAAACCACCGTGGCATCAGCGCAAATACCAAAACCCCCATTTACGAGACAGAATTTTTCGCAGCGTAGCCCGCCTACATCGAGAATATCCCTAAACACCACAAATGAAAAACCTATCACTTATCCTTCGCATTGTAGCGATTCTCGCGTCAGCCGCTGCAGTCACTTTGTTCTTCATTTCCAAGGGCAAACTTGCTGAAAAGCAAACGTCCCTCGAACAAGCACAAGCAGTGACTCAAGCGACTCAAAGCGAGTTGGAAACTGCGAATAGCAAGATCACCTCTCTGGGCACGCAGCTCTCGACCGAGCGCCAGTCACTCGCCGACACCAAAGGTAAGCTCGAGTCAATCCGCTCCGAAATGTATACTGCCAAACAGGAAGTCACCCGCACGCAGCAGCAACTCAAAGAGACGAAAAATACCATCGCTGAGTTGGAAAATGTCGCAACTCGCCTACGTACCGACCTGGTCAAGACCGAAGAGAGCTTAGCCTCCGCCAGTAAAGAAGCAGAGCTCGCTCAACTCGGTGAGCGCATCGAAGAACTTGCGAAAATCAACGACACGCTCAAGCAAGACTTGCTGGCGAGCGCAGGGCTCCAACAGAGCGCAACCCCCGAACCTGTCAGCAATGCAGTTGCGAGGGGCTACCAGAGCGGCTTCACGCCGAGCAGTACGGTAGCTGTGCAGCCCGCAACCATCGGCGCCGCCACCACAGTCGCCTCGATCAGCACATCTGACGGCATCATTATTCTCGACGCGTCTCCAGAGCTCGGTCTGTCGGTCGGTTCCGAGATCACATTGGTTCAAGACTTAAAAGCACTAGGTAAAATCCGAATTATCCAAGTTACCGAGCAGCTCGCAGTGGCCAACATCCTCCCAGGCACACGACTGCGCGGACTGTCCAAAGGCGATACCATCAAGGTAATGCACTAATCCTCTCAAACCTCGCGCATACATTATGATTACTCGCCTGCTTCTAATCTTCGCACTGTCATGGTGCGCACTAGCCACCAGTGGCTGCTTCGACACTAATCCCGACGATCAGGAATTGCCTTGGTCTCGCCCAGCCGACTGGGAAGGTGGCGTCCCGGGATTCGGCGGCTAAACCAAGCAAATAATACTTTTAAACAACCAGCGCCTTCGTGAAAACATGAAGGCGCTTTTTTTGTGACATTCCCACCAACCTACTTACAGTTGCCAACGATATGTCTGACTCTGGAACCCTCACACTCGTCGCCGCACCCATCGGAAATCTATCCGACATCACTCCACGTGCCATCGAAGTGCTCTCAGCCGCTACTCACATTGCCTGCGAAGACACCCGTGTCACTGGCAAGCTACTGAGTAAACTCAACATCGAGAACAGCGGAAAACTGATCTCCTACCGCGAGCAAAACGAAAACTACATGGCGAGCGAAATCGCCGACCGTATGGCAGCGGGCGAAGACATTGCACTGATCGCCGACGCCGGCACGCCCGCCATCAGCGATCCTGGATTTCGTCTCGTGCGCGAGTGTCGCAAACGCGGGCTCAAGGTCACTACGGCGCCTGGCGTGAGCGCCGTGATCACCGCCCTATCACTCTCAGGGCTCCCCAGCGATAGTTTCTACTACGTCGGATTTCTCGCACCAAAAAGCGCCGCGCGTAAACGCTTTTTCGAAGCACAAAAAGACTTCGACACCACCATCATACTTTACGAATCCTGCCACCGTATCGGCAAATTCCTCAACGACCTAGTGTCCACCCTCGGCCCCGATCGCTGCATCAGTGTCTGCCGCGAGCTCACCAAACTCCACGAGACCGTACACACCGGGCCAGCCGGCGAGGTGCGCGACCGCGTGGCCCAAGGCAGCCTGAAAGGCGAATTCGTCGTCTGCATCGCCAAGGACGGCTTCGAGCTGTAGTTGCCCCAATCAATCGAGGGTTTCGAGCTTAGCGACACTCTCCGAGCCAATGCTCCGTCATTCACATGCATAAGCATCGGATCCCGGCAGGATTTAGGTGGCAACGACAGAGCGTTGCCCTCCACAAGGCTCATCGCCGATTAGTGGCAAATTCTCGATTAAAACGACAGACCGTTTATTCTAAAAGGCCACGGGTCCCTGCTATTTTTTTAGAGCCATTGCACTCTGCGAGTATAATAAACCGCGATAGGAATATGGGCGAACGCCCACATTTATCCTGTGTTGCGGCACAAGAGGGCGAGTCGCCCTCCCTCCTTTACTCTCCTCTCTAATCGACGATGAACCAAAAAAAGCCCCGACCATTTCTGGCCGGGGCTTTTGTTTAAATTGAGTGAGCAAAGCGCTTAGCTAGTAGTCGCAGTCGTCATCTCTTCGCGGGCCTTTTCAGCCAGCGGGGTGCTCAGGTAGCGTTCGCCGAAGCTACAGCCGATTGTCACGATTGTTTTGCCTGCCATCTCAGGACGCTTGGCAAGCTCCATCGCAGCCCACACATTGGCGCCGGTGGAAATACCGCCGAGGATGCCGTCCTGCTCTGCCAATGCTTGCGCGGTGGCAAATGCATCTTCATTTGAGACCTTGATCACGTCGTCGATGATATCGACATTACAATTCTTAGGAATGAAGCCTGCGCCGATGCCTTGGATCTTGTGCGGACCAGGTGCACCACCAGAGAGAACCGGACTCGCTTCAGGCTCAACGGCGACCGTGTAGAGATCCTTGCGCGACTTGATCACTTCAGAGACACCAGTGATGGTGCCACCGGTGCCGACGCCAGCAACGAATGCATCGATCTTACCGTCGGTGGCCTCCCAGATTTCTTCAGCAGTCGTCTGGCGGTGCGCTTCAGGATTAGCAGGATTCTCAAATTGTTGCGGCATGTAGGCCTTTTCACCGTATTCCTCGACCAGCTCGCCAGCGCGTGCGATGGCACCGCCCATGCCTTTGGGTCCAGGTGTCAGCACAATCTCGGCACCGAGCATACGCAGCAGCACGCGACGCTCGATCGACATGGTTTCAGGCATGGTCAGGATCAACTTGTAGCCCTTGGCAGCACAAACGAATGCTAGTGCAATGCCAGTGTTACCGGAGGTCGGTTCGATGATAATGCTGTCTGGGCCGATCTTACCGTCACGCTCGCCTGCTTCGATCATCGCCTTACCGATACGATCTTTGACGCTGGCAAGTGGATTGAAGAATTCACACTTCAAGTAGATGTCTGCGTTCACACCCGCAGCAGTGTTGTTGATTTTAACCAGTGGCGTATTGCCGACCGTTTCGATAATAGAGTTAAATAATTTGCTGCTCATAATTGGTAAATAAGAGATTAAATGAATGAGCCTACCAGCACATCCCGAATACATGACGAGGCAAGCATTGATCGCAAATTGCTTCGCCATCTCCGCTTTGCTCTGTCAGAAGTCAGATAACAGAGCTCAGACACTAATTATCAGGCATTTAAGGCACATCATTCCGCGTAATTCCAGCCGCGAGACTGACGCTCAGGCACAAAAAAACACCGACACGCGGTGCTTTTAGAAATTGAGTAAACGAAATGACTATCGACGACGTGGACCGAAACTACGCCTAGGCGCATTACGCTGCACATTCGCATTACGCAGACGGTAAACGATGCGGGCCTTATCGAGGTCGTAGGGGCTCATTTCCATCTTCACGGTATCACCGGTCGTAATCTTAATGAAGTGCTTACGCAATTTACCAGAGATGTGTGCGAGCACCAGATGCCCGTTAGCAAGTTCGACACGGAACATGGTGCCAGGTAGAACGGCAACGATTTTGCCTTCGACTTCTACGTAATCTTCGCTTTGTGCTTTAGCCATAAATGATCATTAATAAATCGGGGAGGGAAGCGGATTGACGCCGAAAGTCAAGGACTCTCTCTAGACAAAAAACAAGCCATCGCTTAAGCAGCTTATTTTGTTCTGCATCTCTGATTCGACAGGTGCATCAAGCTTGTGCTCGAAACTCTGCCATTAACTTTAAATAAATCCATGGGATCTTCTTATACCAACACCACGCGCAAACACGTCAAACGCGGCAAGCCGACCAAGCTCCAACAGCGAGTTAAGCTGACCGCATATTTGGGCGCGATCGCCATCTCACTCGCCGCGATCGCGACCATCGTGTCCTTCGTTCGCTCGGAGGACGAGCGCACAGCCATAATCAAACTCCCCCACGGCACCCTCAGCGAGCTCACCCAGATTAAAACCTTTACGCAGGCCTACCTCACGGTGAACTGCAATGCGACGCTGCTGGAGAACACACAGACTATCCGTGTATCAGGGCAGCTGGTAAACGGCGACAATCGCCAAGCCTTTTCTCTGATCAAAAAGCGCCCCGACCGAATGCTATTCACCATCGATCGCGGCTCGCATGAATTAACCTTCGGCGTGAGCCGCGATACCGTCTGGCGACGCATACGGGCACCGCAGCACGACGATCTCTTCGCCCTGATCGAGGGACAAGAAGCCGATGCGTGGCTAAGCCAACGGCGCTTCTT
>Ga0206129_10005645_pt1 | contig 13103 bp, 10 predicted proteins | sample Helgoland_Spring_8_FD_148616 | JGI IMG/M metagenome (GOLD analysis project Ga0206129, IMG submission 148616) | Pelagic subsurface seawater microbial communities from Kabeltonne, Helgoland, North Sea - Helgoland_Spring_Bloom_20160502_2 | ecosystem: Environmental > Aquatic > Marine > Epipelagic ...
AGGACGACATGCCGAATGCGGCTACTTTATATTGAAGACAACGAAAAACTGGCGCTCAATACGAGTGCCAGTTTGAGTAACGCAGGGTTTGTGGTGGACGTTGTCCACACTGCGGCGGATGCTTTGCATTCTGTGAAAAGCTTTGGCTATGATGCGGTCATTCTTGATCTCGGATTGCCAGATCAAGATGGTTTAGACGTTTTACCCATGATCAAAATGGCCAAGCCGCAAACCCCAATTATCATATGCACTGCGCGTGATGCGCTGGATGATAGGATCAAAGGTCTGAATTTGGGCTCTGACGATTATGTTGTCAAACCGTTTGCTGTCTCAGAACTGGTCGCCCGCATAAATGCTGTTCTGAGGCGACCGGGCGGCGCGCTCGGGATGACGTTAACATTGGGGAATGTGAAGTATGAGACGGCCGAACGATCGGTTGTTATCAACGAAGTACTGACAAGGTTCTCGAAGCGCGAACTCGCCCTATTAGAGCTGTTTTTGCGCCGTGCCGAGCGAGTTGTATCAAAAGATGCGATTGAAAACGCGCTCTATGGATTCGATGAGGCAGCAACGCCAAATGCCATCGAGGTATTAACCCACCGTCTGAGGAAAAAGTTGATCGACAAGGGGGCAAGTGTCGAAATCCATAACCTGCGTGGGATCGGATACGTACTTCAGGAAAATTCTGCATGATGGTTGTGAATTTTCTTTTCGGGCAGCGCAGATCATTTAAGAGGAGCCTGCTACTCAACATCATCGCGGCGTTAAGTTTGTGCGTCCTCCTCGCTGGAGCCGTCTTGATCAGTGAGTTTTACGAACATCTGGAAGAAATCCTCGAAGACGCGATGTTAGATGAAGCCAAAGAGATCGTTGGCCAGATTGATCCAGCTGCTCCGCAACATGGCCTTGATGTTGGTTCGCTACGTTTCCAGGGTATTGAAGGAACCTATCGATACACGGTCTATGACGAAACTGGCAGCATTGTAGCCGGTGGAGAAGGGTCTGATGCTGTCTGGCAGCAACTATCGCAGATCAAATTGGGTAATCCACAATCGATTGCGCTTCTCGGTGACAGGCTTGGTATCGGATTGAGAGCCCGGATCGCGGATCAGGATGTATTTGTCTTGGTGTCCACATATCCGAAGGAAAGTAACCAGACACAGTTCGACAAACTCTTGCACGAACTCGAAGAGGGAATTGGATGGGTTGTTCTGGGTGTTCTGATGATCTTAGCTTCCGCGCTTTTTGCGACCCGTCGCGCGCTTTCATCTTTGAAAGTGTTGTCAGACCAAGCGCATCGCATTGGCCCAACCGCTACAAATCAACGGCTCGCGGCAGATCGTTTGCCAACCGAAATCGCACCGCTCATTGAAGATGTGAACATGGCTTTTGATCGTTTGGAGCAAGGTTATAAGGCCCAGAGGGATTTTGCCTCAAACGTAGCACATGAAATTCGCACACCAATCGCGGTGCTTAGATCCAGTATCGACCGGATTGATGATCAAGCACTGAAACAAAATTTATCACAAGATGCGAAGCAACTGGACCGGATATTTGGTCAACTTATTGATCTGTCCCGTGCTGATGCAGCTTTGCAATCGGTTTTTGAGACTGTGAAATTGCAAAATGTATCTGTTGAGGTCGCGACTAATTTGGCTTCGGTAGCCCTACGTTCCGGCCGTCGGTTGTCAATTACTGGTGAAAAATCCGTGCTTGTTCACGGGAATTCAGGATTATTAGGAATTGCACTGGCAAATGTTGTACGTAATGCTTTGCAATACAGCTCTGAAAACAGCGAAGTCGAAATTGAACTGCTATCCAAACCTGCCGGATGGCGGGTCCTTGACCGTGGTGCAGGCGTTCCAGATGCGCTCAAGACAGCCTTGTTCGAGCGGTTCAATCGGGGCGCTCAAGCAAACTCAGGCAGTGAGGGATCAGGCATCGGTCTCGCTATTGTAAAGTCGGTTGCAAATTCGCACAACGCGACTGTCTCTATCCAAGACCGAGATGGAGGCGGCAGCATTTTCTCGTTTACGTTTGACAGAAAAATTTAATTTTTTTCGATTTTCCCTATTGCTGTAAGTCTCTTGTAAGCATGATCGGCAACAACATCCTCAACACGTCATGAAAAGGCACGTTGAGGTTGGATATGAAAATCGAATTTTTAAGTGGGGATTGCCCCGGACGCCAAGAAGCCCAAGATCATATCAAGGGTGTTTATAATCACGTTTACGGCGCAGAGGTGACTGAGTTTGCACCGCTGTTGGTTGTTGCCAAGCGTTTAGACAGTACGATCCTGTGTGCAGCAGGTATTCGCACAGCAAAAGACGGGTTCTTTTCGGATGTCTATCTGGCGTCCGACTTTTCAACTGCTCTTCAACATGCAACGCATATCGACGTTCCAGCGCAGGAAATAATGGAAGTTGTTTCCCTCGCTTCCACAACACCTTTTCCAGTTTTGCCGATGTTGGACAAAATGATCGAATGGGGCCGTGAAAATGGAATGACCTGTGGGGTATTCACCGCCACAGCCCCCCTACGTCGTCTGCTGAAAAGAACGTCACTAAATTATGTAGAATTGGCGTCAGCTGACATATCTCAGGTTTCAAACCCAAAGACGTGGGGGTCCTATTACGACACTGACCCGAAGGTATGCGCTTTCAGCGAGGCTCTGTCTCAATCCGTTGTCTTGTCCCCACGCGCGCGCGCCACTAAAATTGCTGTGGAGGCGTCCTGATGAAACAGGTCTTTGACGCGCTCAAGCGCCATTCGCAAACCCGCCCAGATGACATCGCGTTCGAGGATGACACAGGCCAGATAAGCTGGCGCGAACTGGCCATGCGTGTCGAAAGCCTCGCCCGCGCGTTGGACGCGGTGGATGGCACCATTGGCATCGGCCTTGCGGGTGGTATCGACTATGTCGTCGCTGATTTGGCGCTGACATTCAGCGGGAAGCGGCAAGTGCCATTACCATTCTTTTTCAGCACAGCCCAGAATGCGCATGTCTTGATGGATTCAAAAGTCAGCACGGTTGTCACCAGCAATCCAGACCTGTTTTCTGCTTTACCGCACCTGAAACTCATCAACCCAGTCGCCATACCAAGTGAAAATTGCGCTTTGCGTCCTTACGCTGGCGGTGCCGAGCGGATTATCTATACTTCTGGCTCTTCAGGAAATCCCAAAGGCGTGGTGCTGGGGGATCGTCAATTGGATGCTTCTATCAGCGCCTTAAGTCGCGTCATTGCTGCGGATGCGTCAGATATACACCTATCCATCCTCCCGCTCGCACAGCTTTTGGAGCAGATTTGCGGAATTTTCCTTCCTATCGTTGCGGGCGCGAAAACAGTCTTCCGGTTTGAAGCCACCAAGTCCCTGTTTGGTGCGCCGATTGAACCTCTCGTTGATGCATTCGAGACGATACGTCCCACAACAAGTCTGCTGGCCCCAGCCATTCTGGGCCGTTGGGTCGATGCACTTGCAACCTGCAAAGCGCCTGACAGCCTTCGTTTTGTGGCCGTGGGTGGCGCGTCTAGTTCGCCATCCTTGATTAACGCGGCACAGGATATCGGCATTCCTGTGCATGAGGGATACGGTTTGTCCGAATGTTGTGCCGTCGTCGCAATGAACCGACCCGGAAACAATCATCCCGGCACAGTTGGTCCGGTACTGGATGGGCTGAGCGTATCGTTGGAGAACGGTGAGATTGTCGTCTCAGGCCCGACCGTGATGCAAGGATACCTGAACGGCGATCCCGCACCCAATGTCTGGCACACAGGCGATCAGGGCCATTTTGAGGGCGACAGGTTGGTTGTTGATGGCCGCAAAGACGCGCTTCTGGTTACAGGCGCAGGTCGCAACATCTCACCTGAATGGGTAGAACAGCGGGTAAACGCTGATCCCCGCATTGTCAGCTCCGCCTTGGGTATTCGTCGATCTGACGGGGCCCTTGTCTTGATCGTCGTGGCGGTGGCACCGGTGTTGTCCGGCGAGATCGAAACTTACCTATCAGACTTGCCGACATATGCGCAGCCAACCGCGTTGATCATGACCGATCCGACCGAGGCTGGTCTGTTATTCCCCGCAGGAACACCCAACCGTTCGGTGGCCGCATCCTTGATCAACACACGCGCGACGCAATCATTAAACGTCACACCAGAAAGCATCGCATCATGAGCCCCACCAAGAAAGTCCTAATCACCGGCGCAGGAAGCGGCATTGGTAGAGCACTGTCGATTGAGGCTGCGCAAAATGGCCTTGATCTTATTCTTGTCGGCCGCACCGCAAGCACGTTGGAAGAAACGCGTTCCAAATGTGACACTCAAAATGCCCGTTGCATCGTCGCGGATGTAACAACCGTGGAGGGGCGGGCGTTGATCGCTGGCTCGATTGCTGGAACGCTGAACATTCTCATTAACAATGCGGGTGTCCTGAGCGTTGGGCACCTCGCAGACATGGCTGATGCCGAATTAGAGAGAATGACGACCACCAATCTTGTCGCACCCATGGCATTGACCCGCGATCTGCTGCCTGCACTGCGTAAGTCAAAGGGCCGTATCGTCAACATCGGGTCGGTTTTCGGCGACATAGCCTATCCATTTTTCGCCGGCTACTCCGCGACAAAATTTGGCCTTCGCGGGTTTTCGGATGCCATGCGCCGCGAACTGTCGGGGGCTGGTATTGGCGTAACCTACATCGCACCGCGCGCAACGCGCACAGCAGCGGAAAGCGCATTCAGCGCATTGGTAGAGCCAATGGATATGACCCTAGACTCTGCTGAAGTTGTCGCGGCGCAAGCTTGGGATGCTATCCTCAAAGGCAAACGCGAGAGCTTCCCCAGAGGTAAAGAGCGGTTTTTCGTCAAAGTGCAGCGCCTGTTTCCATCGCTGGTCGACAAATCAGTGGGCGCTCAGGCGCGTGACCCAAAAACCTTGGCGGCGCTTCGTCCGTCAAACCAATCTTAATTCAAACAATCAAAATCTACAGGACACCTGATATGAGCTACAATGTAATCCGCGCTTCGGAAGTTGGCGATACTTCCGTTACCCCAGCTGTACTTTCCAACATCAAAGAGCACTTGAAATCAGACGGTTGGGCCCTGCTGCGTGGCTTTGATATGGATATGACATCGTTCAGCGCCATCACATCACAGCTTTGCGAGACCATCACCTTTGATCCTGCACGTGAGAATACGAATAAAAGCACACAAAAAGTGGATGCCGGCCTTGGGCCAATCGGCCTTCATATCGAGAACGGCAATACGCCTGTTTGCCCCGATATTGTTACATTCTACAGCGCCAAAGCGGCTTTCGAGGGATCTCAAACCACAATTTGCGATGGTCGCAATGTCTTTGAGGCATTCTCAGATTCGCAAAAGGCGCGCTGGTCTCAACGTATGATGGTCACAAGAACACTGCCCGAGGCTTTGTGGAAACGCTATCTCGCAAATGAGCATCCAGCCATCAGCGAACCTGAAGAGGTCACGCAAGAACACATTCTTCAATTCAAAGCGTCCATTCCAGATCAAGATTTTACGCTGAATGAGGATGGTTCACTTGAGTATCGCATCAAAGTTTCGCCTGTGCGCCCATCGTCTTTATCAAACGGGCAGGCTTTTGCGAACGCAATTCTGGGGCCGTCGCATAACTATGAGCCTCCGATTTATACATTTGATGACGGTGCCGTTGTGACGTCTGAGGAAGTCGAAGAGCTTAGAGATATTGCTGAGACCTGTACTGTCGAGATCAATTGGCAGGACGGTGATGTCGCGGTGATCGATAATACCCGCGTCATGCATGGCCGCCGCGCGATAAAGGACCAAGATCGGCAGCTATTTATTGGAATGGGTCGCCTCTAATTGGTCATTAACACAGTTGAGGGTCGCGCTAGCGCCGGAGCAATCCTCAACATTGCTGGATAGCAATCTCTTGGTAAAACCGCTCTATCTGCCAGTGCCGCAAAGGATCGAAAGCCGCCATCGGCGCACCCTCAGCGAAAGTTCACTAAGTCCGCACACTGTGAGTTCGCCCATCATCGAATTTCGCACGTGCAGCGAAAGTCCGGTCTGACGGGCCGCACCGCAGCATCGCCGAGGATGGTTGGAGGTCGGCAAAGGGCCAGAAGCTGACCTGCCAACCCGTCCAGCTTTGGGAGCAAGCCAAAAAACGTCACCCTGATCTGATGCACAAATCGGGACCGCTTTCTGGACCGCTTTGTAATTTCATAATCAAAATAAGTAACTGTATTTAAACAGAAGTACAGAAAGTTCGACGTCCTCTTCTGGGCACCAAAATCTCCCTTAATTTACCAATAAACCAAGCAAATACAGCGGCATAGTTTATCACAGGACCACTTTCGGGACCGCTCTTAGGACCGCTTTGTCAGGTTTGGGACTAAAATAGTCAGTCCTGAGAGGCCGTTTCTGCTTGAACTGGGGCACTCTAGGCGCAAACCTAACAACCATGAGTGATGATGTGCCCCTACGACTCCCCCGCTATGTTTTTCGCCAGAGCAACGGCAGCTTTCGCTATAAGAGGAACGAGCCGGTACAAACAGTGATGCAAAGTGCAGCGACTGACGGCTAGAGCCCAATTTAACCGATGCTGCGCGTTGCACGAATGTTGGCTTTGGGATCACATTCATTACCTAGCCTTGGGTGGCAGCTTTCCAGCGCTCGGGAGTGAACAGTGAGACATACGATTAAGAAATCGGTAGGGGCCTACTTTACCTCGTATTAGGATCAACTAAGCTCGGGGAGTTTTGAGAGCGTATCGACTTACCATTTCGCGAAGGGCGTCGTACTTTAACGTATCCAAGTTTATAGGATGTGGATTAGCCGCTTTCTTCTTTTGCCCAAAACTTTCCCGTTTCGCACCCGCGGCTTCTGCGAGCCGTCGCGGAATAGATCGGTCATACTTCCCGCCGATGCTAAAGGGCTTCATTTCATCGGAACGACTGATCCGCGCTATAGCTTCAGGGAAATCCGCGCCAATTGAAGGCGCTGGAATATATGCAAAGCCAACACGGAGCCGGAATTCATTGATGCTTTTACTATATGGTGCCGAGATTGGCATGCCTTCCGTATGGGTACTATCGATGGCCCATACGCTGTCACCTGCACCACCGTCGAGCAGGATTGTATCGCTTAGCACATCTTCGAAAGCCGCATAGAGAATATCATCGCCAAACCCGGGAGTACCAACAAATTCTGAAGCAATTCCACGTAAGTCCTCTGTGTAAAGCATATGAAGATGGTCAATCGATTTTCCCGCCGGGTGGATAAATGATCGGCAAGAGACACCAAGTTGTTTTGCGACTTCATCACCACAATCATTCACTCCTTTCACGTCAATATCCAATGTGAGTGCATCATCGACACCTATCGTTTTTGCGATCGCTGTGACTGCGGTGCTGTCGTATCCTGTACTAATGCACGATACCGCGCTGAGTGGCCCATTTTTCCTATGCGGACTGCCACCATTTTCGACCACCTGACGTAATACAGAGGTGACGAATGCCTCATACCCTGCAAAGTTGTCAAAATTCGCAACGTTTGTACGCAATGTCACATCTATTGGTACTGAAGGTGCTAAAACAAAGTTATGAGCAAATAGGCAATGTAATTCCCACTGCGCGATCTGCGCGACTTTGGTATTGTACTTATAGAATCCCAACTCTGTCTGCTTATTATTGATGGCGGTCATGTTCTCTGCCAGTTCAACAAGCCAAAGCGCTTGATCTTCTTGTGGTAAAGCAGCGATGCAGCATGCTAGAGAATTTGCTGCAAAGAGCTCTTGTTTATCTTTGCAGTAGAGGATGAAAACACCTTCAAACATATGTGTAGGAGGCGTTATCGTCAGTTTTTCCCCATGTTTAATCCCCGATCCATAGACGTAATCTGCCTTATCGAAATCAAATTTTTCGAACGCCCCGTTCCAAACGCCTTCAAAAACAGACCCCGTATTTGTTTCAACGCCAGAACCATGTCGGATGGAATTCACACCCTTCGCAAGATGAAGCTGCCAAGCGTATGTTGGAAATGTTGTTTCGCACAGTAGAGTTGTTTCTTCGGGAAAGCTCGGTAACTCTATGTGCTTCAGGTTGATACGTGTTTTCGCTAACCATTTGACAGGTGATTGCAATGCGCGAGTATGTCGTGCGTTGCTAAGACGAAATGCGATCATAGGTATTCGTCGCGTAAAAGCGATCAGCTTTTTCGTAAATTTCTTCCGTAACTTTATAACTTTTGTCATAAACCCTTTCGTCATTTTCGACATGTCATGCATTCCTACGTTCGCGGTATGAAGTTCTCGGTACAACTTTGGTGTTAAGCCAATTGCCAGACTAAAGGAATAAAGCCGAGATTGGAACATGGCAGCAGCGCTGACCTATGGGCTGTACTCCGCGGCAATATCTGATGCGCGGAAGCGGGAAATTGTTGAGGGGATCAGAGTGTTGACTGGGCTGGCGCTATAATTTCCAGACATACCCCCGTCTGGCTGCCTTCAGGGGGGGGCAGGCGCGAAATCTTGTTCTAGTACGGCGCGCTCTATTATGGAGTTGTTTGGCACAATGCATTTTGATCAAATCATATTGAGATATGGATATCCAAAAAGTCGGCGAGGCGTTTCAAGCCAAAAAGACATTATTAGGTAATTTATCTACTAAACTTTGAGCCAAAAATAAATTTAAAAAGAAAACACATAATGAAATTCTTAAAGTTAACACTGAAGTTTTTTTGGAAACTCAAGACGGTAATTTTAGCAGGGGTTCTCACAGGACCACTTTCGGTACCACTTTGTCAGGTTTGGGACTAAAATAGTCAGTCCTGAGAGGCTCTTTTGACTTGAACCAGGTCACTCTAAGCGCAAGCCTAACAATGTACCGAGGTCACCTTGTCGGGCCAAGGCGACCGCGGCGGCATACAGCGACCCACCCAGAATGTCTGAGCAGAGCATCTCACCGGTTAATGTAAAAGTGCGGCCCCTACTTCTCAAGGAGCCGCACCCATAATTTAGGCGTACAGCTCAGAACTTACGCTGAAGGTTGAACATCGCACTCGTTTGAGTTCCCCTCCCAACACGATCTCTCACAACTCGCAGATTTGTTAGGCTTAGCCCGTCTTCAGACTCTACTCCGCAGGGATATCTGATGCCCAGAAAAGGAAGATTGTGGAGGGGGTGAGGCTGCCAGCGGGGTGAGGGTCAATTCAGCAGAAGTGTTTAGAAGTACCCCCCCATGTATCCCAGTGAGGTGTGGGGCGGGAAGGTTGCATTATTTTTTCAACTGATCGATGAGCGACAACATGGCAGTTTGAGTAGGACTGCCAAACGAATTACTCTAGGGCCGGTTTTAAAGTAGCGAAATGGAGAATGTTTTGTCATTCGGCATGGTTACAAATTAGCCCTGCCCGCTTCAAAAAGCTTAATTTGACAAAGCCATCTATTGCCAAAACACTGATTATGCCTATTTTAAAAGTATCTCGAAGTGAGAATACTTATTTTACGATCAAAAAACACTATGCGTGCTAGAGGAAAATGATGCAATTAGTTAACCGATACATGCTGCTTTTGTCTTGTACGTTATTCATTATACCTGCTTTCGTATTAGCAAACGAATGGGATGGAAGATATTCAACAAACTTCGGTTTTAGAATGGGTGCTGCATCAGTCTGCCCAAGCAATTTGCCGATTAACGTCGATATAGAAGTCTCCAACGGGAGTGTAACTGGAGTAATACTTAACAATGGTGGTGGAAATTCGCATCAATTTTGCAAGCTGTATCACAATGGAACTATTTCTGGTGCTGTGAACTCCGATGGTTCTGTAAAATTAAAAGTACAGCAAAATGACGCACACGCACGACAGTATTCTTCCTACTTAATAGATGGAAAAATTGACGGTAAACTTAGGTTGATTAGCCGTTCCACGAAATTTCACCCCTCAAAATCATTTTCGTTGACCCGTAACAGCAACACAGCTTCGAAGAAACCAACCAAAACAACGAATACGGTCAAAGAAGCTACAACGCCTGACTTCATACGTAGTGTATACAATGCATACTCGCTTCAGAAACGAAAAGACATCCAATCTGAATTGAAAAAAGATGGTTTTTATACGTCATCCATTGACGGGCTCTACGGAAAGGGTACCCGACGCGCGATCGCAAGGTTCGCTTCAGAAAATGGTTATTCTGTTACCAATGAACGAGGCGTAACCACCACTTTAGGCAAGGTTCTTACGACAGCTAAAGAAGAACAAAAACAGGTCGTTATTGCAACCACTGTCAACGTAACGAAAACTGAACCCAAACTGGACAACACAACCTCCACGGCTACGAAAACTCCTATCTCAACAACATCAAATAGTAGTCCCCAAAAGTGGGAAAACGCACAATCAGTTGCCGAGGCTCAACGTTATGTTGACGAGGTACAAGCAACAATCGTGATGTACATGGCAATACGTGAGGTTGTAGATGAACAACCCCCGACAATGAAGGAACGGGTTTTAGGTGTTGTCGATAACGAGATAAGCCAACTTCAAAAACAAAAACTGAGATTACAAGATCGTTTGACGCAAAGGTTTACAACCCCAATCAAGCCATCAAATGCGAATTTGCAAGTGTCCGCATTTAGGGCTTCAGATACCTTCCCGAAAGTGCCATTTTATATTCCTGGAACCAATGAAGTAGGTGAAACGCTTGTTACCCCGAGGGTTTCGGATGAAGGTTACCTGAATTACAAATTTGACTTTATCGATCCTGTTGCAACTTACGACAATGTCAGGGACTCAGTATTAATCCCACATGACAGTATTGATGAACTCATTACAGGTATTGGTAAAATCGATGAATGGACGCAAGTTGCACAAGAAAATGGTGTGAACAGAAGAATTTCAAAAGCTGCAACATGCATACCTACTGGTGCATGCGAAGTGAAAAAAGCAGGCATTTCATCTACAGAGCTATTGTTCCAAGTCTATGAAGACGGCAGTACCTCTGGACGCATGCAGATTAACAAGGGGAAGTTCAATGTAGGATACAATATGTCCGTTGAGTCTACGATACTGCTTCAGGCATATCTAATCTACATGAGAGTCCTCGGATCAAAGGAATTTAGCGTCGGTGTAATGTCAGATGAAGAGGTCCTAGAGTTATTCGACTAGCATAGAGCAAAAATCACGACTAAGAAGGTAGCTGTTCAGGCTACCTTTCTATCATCCTAATATAATATCATGGCAGCATTAGTTTGGCAGCTGTCAAACTAATGAGAACTCGCATCAGATCACTGACATAGCCTAAATCTATGAGCTCAATAGGTGACGCCACTCAGCGATAGCAGCGGCACGGTTCAGCTTGTAATTGGTGCGTGAAACACTTGGTGCACCTCCGATCTAAGAGGACCGCTTTCGGGACCGCTTTTATATTTTATAACCAAAATAAGTATTTGTAATTAAACATAAATACTGAAAGTTCGACGTCCTCTTCTGGGCACCAGCAAACCCCCCATATCTCCAAGAAGTCGTTGATAATAAATGCTTTTGGAGGAATTCAGGACCGCTTTTAGGACCACTTCGTCGAATAGCGCACCCAGAGCGTCACAGATAAGCGGTCCAGACGGCTTTACACTGAATAAGCTGAGCCATAATAGTCTCAAGCACAATGGATGCAGATATACCAAAACTTCCCAAAAACATCTTCCGGCGGGCCAATGGCTCGTATCGGTATAAGCGCAACGTACCCAAAGCACTGAGTGAGGTGATTCCCAAGGCGACGATGTATCGCCAGCTGGGTGATAGCTACGATGAGGCAATCAGGAGGCTGCCTGTTGTCCATGCTGAGGTGGAAGCGCTATTCGACCAAGAGCGCAGCACACCCAACAGTGTACGTGCTAAGTCCATTGTCCGTGAGCGCCTGGGCGAGTGGCATGCAGGCGTGTTTGCGGAGGGAGTGGTTGATCCTGAGTGGGATGTCACAGATGACTTCCGGGAACTTGCTATGGAGCTTGAGGGCAGCACACCGCCCGAAGTGGTACGCCAGGTCGGCAGTGCCCGACTGTCTCCAGAGCCCATGACGCTCCTGCGGGTGCTAAACGATTACTACACCTACAAGTGTGACAACAGTATTGGGGACAAAGCCCTCAAGACCCGTATCGAGCGGATCCGTAAGGACCTCGTGATTGCACTGGGTAAGAACAGGGTGGAGTGGACACCACTCGCTGACATCACCCGAGCTGATGCCAACACATTCCGGGACTACCTGCTGAACCGTATGGCCCCTAACTCCGTTGTTCGCACCGTTGGGGTCATCAAGGCGGCCATGAACCATGTGATCATCGAGAACGACCTGGAGCAGCGTAACGTATTCCAAGGGATAAAGATCAAGGGAGCCGGTGCCAGTAAGGATGACCGCTTGCCGATGACTGATGACCAGCTGGAGATGCTTCTGCCGGAGTATCAGGGAAACCCCACAGCCTATGCCCTGCTTGTTAGTCTGGCAGATACGGGGGCACGGCTTGCTGAGATTGTAGGGCTAGAAGCACAAGACCTCGACCTAGCTACGGGGTGCCTGCACATTCGCCACAACAGCATACGACGCCTTAAGACCAAAACATCAGACCGCAGCATCCCGCTGTCCCCCAGAGCCACAGAGTGCCTCAGACAGCAGCAAGTTGGGCTCTCGGATACTAACCCCCTCTTCCCCGCCTATGCCCGACCTCGTGGCAGTGATGCCGCCTCCGCCATGCTGATGAAGCGGCTAAGAACACAGATCATAGAAAAGAAGGTGACCATCCACTCGCTTCGGCACCGCATGAAGGACAAGTTGAGGAACACGGGCTGTCCTGAGGTCATCTCCCTGGCCATCCTCGGGCACAGCACCAACACAGTGGCTGCCAACTATGGTTCAGGCTATGCGCTGGAGGTCATGCGGGAGCATATGGAGAAAACATGGACCTGAGCATTTTAAATACTGCAGAAAACCCAATTCCCACTCATGCCTATGCTGCATTCTTGGCAGTCATCTTGGGTGGTATCCAGCTAACAAGGCCAAAGGGCACAAGTTCTCATAAATACCTGGGATACACTTGGGTCCTGCTGATGTTGTGGGTC
>Ga0206129_10005646_pt1 | contig 13101 bp, 18 predicted proteins | sample Helgoland_Spring_8_FD_148616 | JGI IMG/M metagenome (GOLD analysis project Ga0206129, IMG submission 148616) | Pelagic subsurface seawater microbial communities from Kabeltonne, Helgoland, North Sea - Helgoland_Spring_Bloom_20160502_2 | ecosystem: Environmental > Aquatic > Marine > Epipelagic ...
CCACTGTTGAACACCGAGCATAGAGATGGCTTTGCTTTTGACAAAACCACGATTGAGGCTTCTGGGATAGCGTTGTATCCACCCGAAACCTTTACTGTCGAGACAACAACTTAACTTTGTTGCCCAACCGAATACCAAAAACATTAAGCCTGTTCGCGCCGGTTTATAAGCATTGTCTGCAAAAAAGCACCAAAACTGATGCTCTGCTCCAAAAATATCTTGAAAAGGAAATGGTGGGAGTGACAGGGATTGAACCTGTGACCCCTTCGATGTCAACGAAGTGCTACATTCTACAGAATTATATTTAGTAGATTGATTTTATTAGTTTAAATAGAAACCTAAACATTCAAAATCTTACTTGTGTCTACACTATGTCTACACAGAGCCGATATTTAGCCAAATTTTATTAGCGCAAAAATCAGCTTAAAATCCCTGAAAATATTCTGTTTTCAGGTCAATCAACAGACCTTTTGAGCTGCAATTGCTCATTAACCACCCTCAAAACGTCCAAATAGCTGTCCTCAGCGCCTGTAACCACTTCCACCTTCGCCTTCCCCCAACCGCGGTCTAGCAGCGCCTGAGCTGCGGTTCCACGCACACGTTCATCCTTGCCATCACGCATCAGCTCAACCAGCGTGTCTATAGCCTCAATCGTATAAGAGCGAGCCAGTTGTGCGACACGGTGTTCGTCCCTTGGACGGCCTCCGGGGTTGCCCGATTGGCCGGGTGCGAATTGGCCTGACTTCAGCCTAACGTTTTGGATGGTCTGCATAGCGGCATTATAGCATTAGTGGGTGGAGTGAGTAAGGCCACCTACTCAGCTTCTGAGCCATTTTGTATAGCCCTGAATTCTGTCAACCACACCGACAGCTTTGCTTTTTGTTTGCCCCAATCAATAAACCCTATAAAGTGTGATTAGGCATTTAACTACCAACTTGTGCGCCTTGGCATCCTGCCTAAAGCACTAAAGCGGAGGACAGCGTTATGACCACGCTCCATACGTCCCTATATGATGATAAGACCAACCCAGCACCTACTGGCGTCCTAAAGCAGGAGCTGGTTACTCTAGAGCAAACACCCGACGGCATCCGGATAACCCACCTCAAGCGACGTTTCTCTGGAGAAGTGGTCAATAGCAGCTTTGAGAGTGAGCCTATAAGCTTAACTTAAGCAGAATAGACCAGCCTTTGCGCTGGTCTATTTTTGTGTCAATGTTTCAAGGCATAGTATTGAGGAGATATTAAAATGAGAACTGTCGCAGTCGCAGCCTTTCTCATGCTTGTGAGCGCTACAGTCCAAGCCCAGACAATTTTTGAATGCGGGGCGAGTGATGGCCATACCTATTATTTTGAGGGAGGTTACGTCTCTGCAGATAAAGCAGGTTGGCACAGAGACGGAATGTCAGATGGACAGTTCAGTCTTATTATGCGTGGTGAAAAGTTGGATGTATTGTTCAGGGACGCCACTGGCAGTCTGGTTAGTGCTGAAGCCGACGGCGCACAGATATTTCCACTTCATATAGGTGATGCATCCGCAACTATCTTGTTAATATATCCGGGAAACGTTGCAGAGGTGTACCAGTTCGACGGACCCACAAAAACTTACAGCTTAAGCAGTATTAAATTTGGTGACGCGCCAATTCGCAAAGCCGGGACACTTGTTGGGGCCTGTAGGTAAATGCAAGCATGTGCCTTGGTTACCCTCTTTCTACTGATTGGCGGCCCAGCTCATTCGTGGTGGTTTGATGAATGGACAGGCTTTGTTTATCCTGACCGAAACAACCTCACCCAGCACATTGAGATTGGCACCTTTAAAAAGTTAGAGGAGTGCAGAAATGTTGCAATCTTAACGATGCAAAATAATGGCTGGGCAACAAAGGGGGATTTTGAGTGTGGGCTAAATTGCAATAGCTCAACAATGCCGATGATTTGTAAGGAGACTAGCCGTTGAGGATTTCGTTTATTTTTATCGTTGTTTTGTCTCTGATTAGCCCAATCGCACACGCTGCCTCAACCGAACAATCTGGCAGTGAATTTACCGTTCCACGGCCAAAGAATGTTTGGATGATAATCAAAATAACAACTTTTACTGATTTGAATTCTGCGTCGGCATTTCAGATACCGAGATTTCATTGGAACAATAAAGAATCTTGCCAAGCTAAGTTAATAGCCTTGCTCCAAGACAATGAGGTGTTAAGTAAAAAGAATGGCGACTTCCTTGTTCGTTCAGATTCAGACTTCAGTCCTAGTTACACGCAATGTGTCGAGATAACCGTTTGGCCAGATGATTTGTAATCTGCAGGATATATCGTTTTTGGTTGATGGAGAGTCTAAATGTATAAAATGACAACTGATCAAATGGCACAAATCAAAGCTGTCGTTGGCAGGGCTCTCAAGGCACAAAAAGCAGTATTCAATGCTCTGGATTTCAACCCCTATGAAGATGGAGACATCGGGTCACTAGACTCAGTCGTAATGGAACGTGAGCGCTATGAGAGTGAGCGCAAAGAACGAATCGAATCCCCAACAGCCTATGGCGTGTGTGAAACTGACGAGCGTGAAGCAGAGATATTAGCAGGCGCTGCTCTCACCAAAGAGGAAGAGCGGTCTCTGAATGAAAATATTTTCGAATACGATGACACCTTAATGGTGACTAGCACTCTATCTGACGGCACCGATGAAGTTGCTACAGTTACTGTTCAGCAAATCTGGGGGCAAGCCGGTCTTAACGTTATCGACTTCCTCGGGTTCTTTGCCAATTATGAAGACGCACAAAAGGCTATTAAAGCCGCTGACTATGTAATTTTCGATGGAAGCTGAACCGTCCATCACAGCTTTTCTGGGGGGTATAGGCACCGATAGCCACGGCAGGCTATTGAGTGATATCTGGGCTTTTTCTGATACCGAAATTGAACGTACTCATAACTTCATTCAATGGCTGTTTCCGCTCGCTGAAGAGAGTTTGTCTGTCCCGGGCAGCCCAACCCTAACTCCTAAGGCAATAGATGCTCTACGCCTCTCTGTCGCAGCTAAAGCAAGCATTGTAGGGTCTGGCGACTGGTATACCGCTTTTCTCAGCAGAAAATCGCACTGGAAAGCCAAGTACGACCATAATCACCTCCGAATAACCAGAGCCATCAAGTCGTTGCGCTTGCTGGTTAGCGATGATGAAGCAAATAGGTTTCGAGCTGGCGTATTTGCCCTGCTTGGTGATGATGCAGACCTCATTGGCGAAAAGGCTCGGTCTTTTTGGGTCGCGGCTTAGGCTGCCCAAGACTTTTTAAAATAAAAATCAAGCTACCAGTTAACTTCGTGTAACCAGACAATCTCAGACTTAGGAAAATACCTAACTATCAAATAGGGATCACTCTCTGGATTAATCACGTCAATCATCATATCTTCCTTGAGAGCCTGTTCATCGCAGACCAGCGCGATCAATTTTTTATCCACAAGTTTAGCATCTGTTCTCTCAACACAGAGGACATAGGTACCAGTATCAAACTTTTGCTTTACAAGCTCGGTCGCTTTGTGAAGGGGCTTCAGTGAACTTTTAGCTGACAATATGACACCCACGAGCTCAGGCTTGCTTTGGATCAAGACATCCGAGTACGTATCGTCAGCTACAGTGAAGTAGGAAGCGTGGAGAATTTCGTCACTTGGGGTCAGCTCAAAACCGTATTTCTGAAAACTCTTTTCAAAGAAGTCCTCTCGCTCATTCAATAAAATTTGTCTTCCTGTTGGGCCGAGGAACCCGTTTGACCCATCACCGTTAGCAATAGCTATAATAAACCACACTAGCCCAACAAATGCTGTTACTCCAAATTGTAGAAGCGCTCCTAAAATAGACAGAAAAAAAGTTTTCCATCTACTCCGATCTGATTCTATCAAAAAGGGCCCCACCAGAGAAAGAGTGGTGGCTATGGCAAGTGGCAAAAAATTGATTGTGCCAAATTTTTCAAGAGCAAAGACAAGTAAAATTGTTCCAGAAGCATTAAGACATGCAGCAGCCTTTATGGGGTTAGATCTCAGTTTTGTAATTGTCAACGCCACTCGGGACCCTAAAAAATTGTTAAAAGACGACCGATCCAACTTTTCACAAAACTAATGATTATTTGTTTGAATGCTGCAAATCCGTATGTAATTTCAATAGCGATATATGTTGCAATCAGCACCACAAACAGAATTAGCAAACACGCCAAAACTAAGCCGTATTTTCGTAAAAAACTGTCAACAGCTTTAATGCGATTATAACTTGTCGCCACATTACCTTCATTTAAAGGAAAGCGGCAAAAGCCAGTAGCAAGGAAAACAGGCAACGTTGCAAATTTTTGGCGAAAAAGGCGTCTTTGAAGTTTTAAAAGTTCAGAGCGCACCTCAGTTATTCCTTATAGCCCGGTATAAATATTTTTGAACCAGAAGGTCGTCATCAAGGTTGAAATCCTTGGACCTATGGACACGAACGTAAAACCTGCATCTCTCATCTTGTCTTTCCCCGTGAGAGTAGATTTTCATGAGAGCAGCTTCAAAGTCAGGCCTTGCAAAAAACTCTTTTGACACAAGCTCTGCAACACCCGGGATTTCATCAATGAGCGCATCCCGCTGAACTGATTTTCCAGCCAGTTCAAACCTAAATTTTAATCCAGACTTATAAATATCGCCCAGCCAAGGCACCTCACCGAGACTAATTCTGCATCTTGGACGTTCGGCACCTGCTCCATCTCCGCCCAATTTCTTTTTCAATCTTTCGATATCTTTGCGGAGCCGTTTATTTTCTGTGTTGAGCAAATCCATCTGAGTGGCCAAAACTTCAACGCCCTCAGGAACACCACCGGGACCAAACATTTTCTCCAGCCTCTGGACCTTAGCTCTCTCAAACTCCAGTTCTTTTTTAAGTTCTCGTAATTCAGATTTGAATTCACGGTTTTCTTTTTTCAGCAGAGCATTTTGGTCTTGCAAATCCACTATCTGAGACTCGTAGAATTCTTGGGAACTCAGCGCCTTTGTATCCTTATAATAAATCACAAGTAACAAAATTATAATGACGGCAATTATGACTTCCATTACGGTCGTGTTTCTTAGGTCAGATTTTCTCTCCTCGGCCTTGTTGAGCATTATTTCTGCCTGCTCAAAAATTCCACTACACCGGTGACCGTTTCTTTCAGGGTTTTGCCTAAGCCTTTAATTTCTTCATCAGTTTTGCCGAGTTGATTACTAATGTTAGTCACACTCTGATTAACCTGCTGAGCTGCCACACCTACTTTATTCTGCAAATTATTAGATATTTTTTCAAAAGACTTGGTTGTCTCATCTATTTTGCTGTCTAGCTCGTTTATATCAGATTGAAATGTCTCCATTGTGTCGATATTCGATTTTAAATTATCTAAGGATGGTTTCAAATCTTTAAACTCAGCGTCCACATTAGTTATCGTTGATCTCGCCTGTTTTACTTGACCACTCAAGCTGTTTGACTCAGTGGAGAGGGATGAGATGGATTGGGTAAGTTGATTAAAATTTCTCTCCAAAGAAGTGGTGTCGATGGCATTTAAGCGAGCAGTAAAGTTCTGAAGCTGTTCATTCGTCTTTTCTTGAAAATCCTTCATCAACTTGGCGTTCGCTTGGGAGGTGGTGTTGATAGTGTTAAGCGCTTCGATCAGGTTTCCAGCCAATTGGCCCAATGCACTCGCAGCCTCAGCTTCTGGCTCATCAGTGATGGCCTCGAACTGAGTGAGATAAATTCTTACGGCCATACCGACAACCGTAGTTACAAGGGCCGGTCCCATTTGGCCAATTATCAGTTCTATATCATAATTCGATGAGTTTATTCTCATCATCGCTCCAACGAGAGCGACGAATGTAAACAAAAAACCGAGGTAATACATGCTGTCAGCAAACACTGCTCGACTGTTGGGATATTTAATAAACTTTGCGCCAAGGAAATAGTAAACAACCATCATCCCTGTGGCGATTACGATTTGCATAACACCACTGAAGATTGGGAATAATATAAGCGCTGACCCGAGAGCTAAAATTGTAATAAAATAGAATCTGAGCTTTGCTTTTGCGGTATTTGGCTCAAAAATATCCGGTTTAATGCTCTCTCCATCAATATCTTTCGCTTCGATCGATGGCCGTGATGAGCCTTTCTCAGCATTTTTTTTCTCACCCAGATCTGTTTTTTTACTGTCTTTGACCTCTGTTTTCTCTTTTGTGCCAGAACTGTTTATCTTTGTACGGCTCCTTTTACCTGCAGTATCAGCCACGATCAAAAAACTCCTTTGCCGAACCGAGATGCCAGTTGCCTGTCTCGATTGTGTAGGTCACAGATGCCGCTCCGAGGCTTTTAAACTTATCTGCCCAGACCCCTTCAGTGCCTTGGCAAAGCTTTAGCGTATCCGCCTCACTGTTATACTCTGCACCACAAACCACAAGAACATGAAATCCGTCCAAACTTATTTTGCCAACAGGTAGTTTTGGATTTCGGTATTCAAACATGTCTGAAAAAATGACAAGAAATTTATCTCCACCACCTTGAGATTGTCCAATTTGAGATGCCAAGCTCAGAGCACCGCTAATGTCAGTTGCTTGAGCCTCGCGCGTCATTAAAACCTTTTTTGAACATTGCCCTCTCATGAAATCTTTAAAATAAGAGACCTTTGCAGAACACATTGTTTCGTCAAAAGAGCCACAGGATTTTTTTTTGCCACCAAATAGTTTTTTTCTCAGAAGTACGTACTCACAAACGGCCCTTCCACTTTGACTAACCCCAGTTATTGGCAAAAGTTGAATTAGTGATGGCTTATCAGGCCCATCATTTTTTGAACCAATTGCATCTGCCAACTTTCGAAAGTTATCTGGTATCGCTAGTTTTATACGATCAGGTGTAAAATACGAATTTGAAAAATCCATCAACACAATCACATTAGATTTTAAATTGAGAGCATTAGTGTTCATCGGCACTTGAATTAGGCCAAAAATAAAAACCCCTAAAAACAGCAAAGAATAGCGTCTAGTCTTCATCAAACACTCCTAAAAATAAAACGAACAGGATAGGACAAAGCTTCGGCCAGGGGCGCCACCACTCCGAGAACACGCGAAACTGTCGTAAACAATATTCCAATGCAATTCATGACTAATGACCGGAATTTCATTTGAAGCACCAACAGAAAAATCCACCAGCTTGAGATAGCTGAGAGCAATCGCTTGCCAACGACAACACTTGATGCAAGGCAAAGCATTGATAGGAATATTGGAACCGGCTTATCAACGGCACTCAATCCCCCAAAGATAAACCAGAGCAAGCCTAACCCACTGGCTAATGAGATAGCACCAAGCGATAAATTCAGTCGTGATCCATTCTCAACTATGATCTTGCCAACGGCATTGTCGCTCGTTTGAACTATATTGACCCTTGCACTTACTGAAAGTCCGAAGAAAATCATTAGCCCTACCAACATGAGTGCAACTAGGAAGTTCAAGTAAGACGAGCCCCCCTCTTTACCCACATAAGTCGAAGAGTCCGGTAAAACAATCGCCAACACCAGCCAAGATGAGATGGCCATAAGCAAATAAAGTATATTCGACCGGTGCAATGAAACTGTATCTTCAAAGCTAAGCGAAACGACCTCAATCTTAGGAATTGGAATTTCTGTTTTTTCCGCACTAGAGACAGCATCATTTATCTTTGAAATATTGGCCTTGAGTGCTTCTTTGAACTTGTCGAGGTTAGATGCTCCAACTGAGCCTACGTCGTTAAGTCGAATATTTTCCTCTTTAATTTCACCAACAACTTCGCGAACAGTTGAAGACACTGTTTCGACCCCCGATTGCATCTTCTCAAAAATATGAAATCTGTCATCTAGGTCCTTTTTGAACCTCTCAAAGTCAGAGACCTTCATGAAGTCAAAATATGCTGTGCTTACCCTGTGCCCAAAGATGTAAAGTCCTAGTACGATTGCCGGCCCCAAGAGTGACATCCAACCCCCTTGAACGAAAATCTCAAACATTTTACCTGACGCAATAACATCACCAAGTTCGGCAATATCAAGCTCTTGGGAAGATGTGCCAATCATCAAATAAAGAAACCACTCAACAACGGCCAAGCCAGCAATAACCGCCCATCCAAAAACATAAATGACCAGGTGGCTCGCCCCTGACCTGTTATCAGCATTCTCTTTTTCCTGATAAGCAAAAACCACCCCAATACCCGTCTCAATGAGAGTAAACATGAGGGCGATAACTATCGCATATGGGATATCTAAAACTTCCCGACCATCTAAAAGCTCATCAAAAAAGGTATTTAGCAAAACAGTATTAACAGTGATAACTGCAAGTAGCAGCGGCAGGAAAAGAAACAGTGATGACCGGGCTGCCCTTTTCCGAACTGCATGCCCCTTGTCCAACTCAAGCTCAGGTATGTCCAAATGCTCTAATTCAGTTATGCCGCCACCTAATTCCTCAACTGAAGCGTTCAACTTCTCAACAAGCTTAGTTTTTTCAACCTCCCTATCCTGAGCCAACTTCGGGGCTAAGGATAATTCTTCCTCAAAACCATCTATTGCCTGCTGCAGGGGGTGAACCGAGACATCAAGCTTTGGCGCATCCAGTGGAATTATCGAATTGTAATTGGCGTAAAATCTGAAGAGTTTACGGGCTGCGCTTGCTTGGATCTGCTTACCCACCCTAAAAGATCTAGTTGCAACCGCGTTTAAATACTTACAACCTAAATTCAAGGGGCCACCAAAAGCCTTAAACACTATCCAAGACAGAAGAGACGCTGGAATGAAAGCGCAAAGGCAAACTATTATCGCCAAACTAATTTTTGCTATCGGCACTAGTATCGGACTAATAGCAGAAAGCTCATTGATTTGAATTATAATCTGTTCCAATTTAGTCTCCAAAGGACCAATGAGAAATTACCGCACGCAAAAAGCAACATCAATGAGAACAGTTACACATATGCTCCATCTAGTGAAAACAAAATATTTTATAAAACTCATTTTTGTTCTTACTGTTGTACTTTTTTCAAAACATGTATTTGCCCACGGTGGAGGGCTGAACAAAGACGGTTGTCACAATAAACGATCAACCGGTGAATACCACTGCCACCGAGACACTTCGTCAAAACCCCTCAGAAAAAAACCATCTAATCGCAGCACAACAAACTCTGAAAATTACTTTAATGACTTACTAGCCAAAAGGCTGTCTGGCCGCAGAGAAGTCAGACTTCCATATTCCCTTGGTGCTTCTAACTCCTCAAGCTATGTTATCGTTGACATCGAAACTACACGTTATGTGATTGAGGGCGGGCTGGACAAGAGATCCAGTCTTGACAGTATTCAGCAAGCGCTTTTTGCAGCTGCTATTACAGGCAAAGAACCCGCAGTGGCAATATACGATACAGATCAGCGATGGGGTAAATACGAGCATAGAATTTGGACCGCTGCAAACAGAATTGGTCTTAAATTCATTTGGTTCAATGGCAAAGAGATTATTGAAAAATGAAAATGCTTTTATCTGCCTTTATACTTTCCATTACTCTTTGCACTGCAGCACCTGCAGACCCAATCGAGGACGCCAACAGCTATGCGGTACGCATCAAATCCACGGTTCGCTATGCATTCGCCGAAGAAGAAGCTGGTACCAGCAATGGCGCAGGCTTTCTAGTAGATAGAGCGAAGGGCTGGATCCTTACCAATGCGCATGTTGCAGGGTACGGAACCGGTGATGTTCAGGTGTCTTTTAAGGGGCATGATTATGTCACCGTCCAGCCAACCTACGTCGACCCTGAGTTGGATTTTGCGATAGTTCAAATTGCTAATGAAGACATCCCACCAGAAGCCACAGAGGCAAAGTTAGACTGCGGTGGAAGATCCCTCAATGGCTTAGCAGTGGCAGCGTTTGGACACCCCCACGGGCTCACATACTCCGCCAGCAGAGGCATTGTCTCACAAGTCAGGTATTATAACGGTGTAGACTGGGTTCAAACCGATGCTGCGGTTAACCCCGGCAACTCCGGTGGACCCCTAATCGAATTGGATACAGGAGACGTGGTTGGAATCAATGCAATGGGCCTCAAAGACACCGAGGGTTTAAACTTTGCAGTGCCATCAAAGCCCGTATGCAAGATCCTAAGCTTACTAAAAGACGGTAAAGACCCGTCCCCACCAAAGTTACCGATATCATTTGCAGTCAATGAAGCGGCAGAGGAATACCTAATTGTCGCCGGCAGTAATTCTGGTGATTTACCAGCAGGCTTTATTCTCGGCGACAGAGTTTTAAAGGTCGGTGGTTTCGCAGTAAAAACCCCTACTGAACTCAAGACCCTTCTCCGTGGAAAGACGGGTGAAGCGCTTTTTGTCTTGAAGCGTGGCGAGAAAGAAATAGTTGTGGCCGTTAAGACAAAACCAGAGAAAAACTTGTTAGATCGACAATATGTTCTGGCTGATGGAGCGCTGATCGCCGAAGACGCCTACCCCGAGCGCTGGGACACAGAACGCTATTATCATGTTCAATCTGTTCGTTCAGGCTCGTATGCCGAGCGGTCAGGGTGGCAGAATTACCACTTAATAATGTCAATTGATGGTGTTCGGCCAACCTCCTTGGAGCAAGTTAACGAACTGCTTGAGGGCGAAGATGAAAAAGTTATCATTCTCAGAGGCTGGTCATCACAAGATGGAAAGCTCTATGATTATCAAGAAATTGAGTATTGGCCATATAAAGTCGAACTAAAAAAAGCCGGCGAGTAAAATGCGTTACAAATCAACACCATTCAAAGAGAGAATAATTGATGAGTTCTCCGGCGACCTGTACCGAGTTATAGGCGCCTCTTTGGAAGATTACCGACTAATGTATGCAAAGCACGGAGCAATCTTTGACGTTGAATGCGATGATGTCTTGGATAAAGAGGGGCCGTCAGGCCTCAGATACCATCTCAAGCATAGACTCGCTCGATTGAGTTACATGTTCAAACGTTGTGATGATGAAGGTGACGACTGGATGGACACAGACTACGAGGATGACTTCTGGGAGTATGCCCTGAAACTGGATTTAGGTATCAAGCGTGGCGGCCTATTAACTCAAAGTGCGCAGAGTGCTGCACCAATATCTATCCGTCATGAATCAGTTTAAAGAAAAGCTATACGAGGAGTTTGAAGCCAACTCCTATAAGCTTATGGGCGTTAACGGTAACAGGGTGCGAGAAGTGTTAGCCAAGTACGGTGAGGACATTGACGCGGAATTTGAAGCCGCTTGGGACTTTGGTGGGGCAGCATTTATGCGGCAATGCATGAGCTTGACCTTGTGCAGGCTAGAGCAGATTTATCATGAACGAGATCTCGGAAGGCATTTAACTCAAGATGAGGCCGATGAGCGTTACACCGCTTGGGATATTGGCCTCAACGCTGAGACGATCGATGAATACTATTTAAGAAAGCGGGAGCAAGATGAAGCCGCTCAAGCCGATGATATTAGCTCTGATAACGAGGCAAAGGACGCTTGAGGAAATATGACTATCGAGCAAGTGGAGGCAGGGAATGACAACGCCACACGATAGTTGGGCAGAGATCTACGACCGTGTCTATGAGGAGAGTTTCGGCAAGTTTTATAGTGACCTCACGGCAAAGACACTTACCGTTATTGATGAATTAGCATCCCCCGGTTGTGACATACTTGATCTAGGTGCTGGCACTGGAAGACTAGCAATACCGCTATCACAATCAGGATACCAAGTTACTGCAGTAGATGCCTCTCGCGGTATGTTAAATGTTCTTAGACGCAAGGATAAAGGCAACCTAATTACAAATCAGCAAAGCCTTGTTCAGGAGCTAAATCTAAATAGGAAATTCCCTTTCATCGCTTGCGTATTTTCAGTGTTTTGCTACCTGACTGCTGAAGATGATCTCCGGAAATGTATTAAGGCAATTGCCTCTCATTTATCAATTGGTGGAAAAGCGCTTGTTGATTTCACAGCCCGTGTTTCTTTTCAGGGTATGAACTATCAATCAGAAGATTTGATTAGGACTGTTATTGTAGAGGAAGAAGATCCAGATGAAGGCTTGTTCCGGTACTATGAAACCGTTCAGATTTCATTTCCTGATGGTGTGCAGGAATATAAAGATGAGTTCTCAATCAAGTATTGGGACTATGGCTTTGTATTAAGTGTTTTTGCTGAAGAGGGTTTGAATATGGAGCTTGATCTTCAAGATCACTTTATTGGCTCCGGGGCGCGTTATTTTTTGCTCTCTAAATATAATAGCATTTCAACCGATAGCTAAGCAATTAACCAACAAGAAACTTGTCATTTAATCCTCACAATTTGGGATATAGATGCCTGATCTAAATGTGGATCGCCACTTGTGGAGCGAGAGACAAAAAAGGGAAAAAATGTGGGCTCAAGGTTTCTAGGTTGCAAGGGATACCCGACGTGCCGCTTTACACGAGATTTATCCAGCCCACCCAGTCCTAAAGTTGAGAGTAACCAGTTTGCCGCTTTTGTAGTGAAAACCATCGTTATTTGTACGATAGTAGTAGCCTTGTTTTACTTGTCTCAAGGATAGCTTGGATGAAATTCATCAAAAGCACACTGCCAGACAACGAGACCATTGAAATGGAGATATCCTTTCACTGGACGCACACCCTTGTTGCTTGGCTCTACCTGCTCTTTTTAGGCTGGTTAATCATCGGTGTGTTTTTGTTTATTTCAATGTATCTTGAGAAATGGACGACTGAGAGGGCTTTGACTAACCGCAGGCTCATACTCAAGCGCGGTTTCATTCGTCGAAAAACTGAGGAGATAAGCTTCAACCGGGTTGAAGAGGTAAACCTAAGCCAATCCATTCTTCAACGAATACTCGGCTCTGGTGATATTAAGGTTACCGGTACCGGTGCAGGTGAAATAGCCCTAAAAAACATTGATGACCCGTTGGATGTTCAAAAGAAGATAAATGAACTGAGGAATTGGGAATGACCCGCACCCTACTCACAGCCATATTCCTGACCCTTTTTTCAATATTTGAAATACCTTCATCATTAGGGAGCCTTCAATGCCATCAACTATAATTTCTTGCGCTGTAACAGGGTCTGCACCCACTCCTGACAAAAACCC
>Ga0206129_10005648_pt1 | contig 13100 bp, 13 predicted proteins | sample Helgoland_Spring_8_FD_148616 | JGI IMG/M metagenome (GOLD analysis project Ga0206129, IMG submission 148616) | Pelagic subsurface seawater microbial communities from Kabeltonne, Helgoland, North Sea - Helgoland_Spring_Bloom_20160502_2 | ecosystem: Environmental > Aquatic > Marine > Epipelagic ...
AGATATGTTTTTGTGCTACAAAAACTCACTCAATCCTGACGGATTGGCGATCTTGCGGGGGCTCCGCCCCTCGACCCGGCCAGAACTAGGGGACTTCCCTCCCCTTTCTGGACTGCACCCTGGCCCAACGTTCCGGCGTTGGATCGCGGCCAAAGAGCCTTCGTGCCCTTTGGAAACCAGACCAGGGAGAATTCTGCTCTCCCTGGACCCATCGAGGAGCGTTCCGGCGCTCCATCCCGGCCAACGGCTCCGCCCGTTGGATCGGCGGGGAAGGGTTCCGCCCTTCCATGACGGCCAGGCAAACGTCCCTGGACGTGGCCCCAGACAAAGAAGAGAAGGAAGGAGGAAGCGCTTCCATGGCCCGGCCTGTAAAAGACCCAGAAGAAAAACGCACGGAGACCGCGCGCTTCCGTCTAACGGTTGCCGAGCGCGCCTATTTGCGCGCCCAAGCCGAGGCCGCCGGTCTATCGGAGACCGAATTCCTGCGCCGCCGGGCATTGGGGCTTTCAGTCCGCCCTGCCCCTGCCCGGAACGATCCGGCCCTTCTCTCTGAGCTGAACCGCATTGGCGTTAACGTCAACCAGCTCGCCCGCGCCACACACCGGGGCTCGGATTTCACGCGCTATTGGCGCGAGGTTGGCGGCGCGCTGGAGCAGGTTCTGGCGAAGGTGGCGGGCGATGGTTCCTAAGATCGCGGCCAAGGGACGGAGCTTCAAAGGAGCCGCCGCCTATCTTCTCCATGATAAGGACCGGGCCAATACCTCCGAGCGCGTGGATTGGGTCGAGACCAGGAATCTCGCCACGGATAACCCGGAGCTCGCCTGGCGTATCATGGCGGCAACGGCGCTCGACCAGGACCGGCTGAAAGAAGCCGCAGGCGTGCGCAATACGGGGCGGAAATCCGATCAGGCCGTCTTACACCTGGTCCTGTCCTGGCATCCAGACGAGCGCGAAGAGCTTTCGCCGGATGAGATGCGCCGGGCGGCGATCGGAGCCTTGAAGGCGCTTGGAGCGGAGGACCGGCAATCGCTCTTTATCGCCCATAACGACGAAGAGCATGCGCATTTGCATGTGCTCTGCAACCGGGTCTCCCCGGTTGACGGGCGAATGCTCAGCTCCAGCAATGACCGCCTGAAGCTGTCCAAATGGGCGCAAGGCTATGAGATGGAGCGCGGCCACATCTATTGCGAAAACCGCGTTGTGAACAATGAGCGGCGCGCCCAGGGTGAGTTTGTGGCTGATGCGGCTTCCCTGCCCTATCACCAGGCTGCAAACGATCCTGGTCCGCCTTCCGAAGGCTCACCGCGCGCCCATAGGGCTGTTCAAGACGCTCAAATTGAACGTGACCGCCAGCTCGTCCGCCGCGGCCAGGAGATGGCTTCGGCGTATAAAGCGCAATGGGCCGCACTGGAGGAGCGTTATCAGGATCGCAAGGCCGGTATTCGCGCCCAGGCCCACCAGAATTTTTCGCAGGCGCGTTCCCGGATTGGGCAAGCTTATCACCCGCTACGGCTCCGGCAGAATGAAACCCATACTGCCGAGCGGGCCGTTTTCGAAGAACGCGAGGCCCATTTAATGGGCCGGATCGCCAATACGATGAAGGCCATAGATCATCTGCGCCGGATGCGCGGCGAAATCCAAGACCGGGCGCTTGGCGAGAGCTTTAAGGTTCTGGCCTCAACAGGTGCGCGCCGCGAAGCGCTTTTGGCAGCACAAGCTCAGGAAAAAGCCGAGCTGAACCGGAACCAGGCCAAAGAGCTGAACGCCGCCAGGCGGGAGATATTCGCTAAGGCCAGGGCCGAGCGCCGCGCGGCTCTTTCTGAGCATGAGGCGAGCCGCACGCTTTTGGCCGAGCGCCAGAAGACCGAGAACGCAGCCCTCAAAGAGCGATGGCGGGAGCGCACGAAGGAGCGCACGGCGGCCTGGGACGCCTACCGCGCGGCGCAAGCCTCACCGCTTGATCTGTCATCCGAATTCGATGCTGCGTCCCGCTCCGCCCCGGCCAAGACCCGGAAGGATGGCGGCGGCGGAATCGACCAGTTCCTCGAAGAAATGGATAAGCTCTATAGCGGGCGGGAATTCCCGAACGACAACCGCCACGATCATGATGATGATTATGAGTATTAAGAATGAATGCATGCAAGCATGCTTACATGTTTTGCGCTTTGTAGGCTTGCCACATTTTTAAGAAGAGCTGCTTTTTCGCGCCGTGCGTGAAACCGAATTCGCGCCCAGCCTGTTCGCTAAATTCTTCAAAGACTTGAACCGGAATGCGCACCTGTAAGGGCCGCAATTCTGCTTTCTCAGGACGCGGATCAGTGCTGATTACATCCGGTGCCCCGTCCGCTGGGGGCGGAGAACCCTTCCCTTTTGTCAGCTTTGCAAGGTTTGTTGCCATTATGCGACCTCCCTTTCTTGGAGATCGGCCATTTTATCGATCACGCTTTGTGCCAGCTTTGCCGCTCGGTCATTCAGACTGCGGAACGAGGTTTCTGTGATGGCCTTGCCCACATCCGAAGCCGATCCATAGGCCGTTGAAACGCCGACCTCGCCCTCCAGGACGGTATAACCAGCCTGAGACAGATATTCCCGCGCGGCGGTATTCTCCCGCTCACTGCCTGTAGTCTTGAACATGGCAAAGGCAATCCGCTCTATCGGAATGTCCTTCTTGCGCAGCGTGTGCGCCAGAACAACGCCTGGATGCAAATCATCGACCGTCTGGCCGGTCGGAATCACCACCAGGTCAGAGGCTTTGGCAATTTCGAGGGTCTGATCCGAGGCGTTCGGTTTGCCGTCGATAATCAGCGCATCGAAGCGCGGAGCTTCATCGAGCGCCGATTTTACGCTTGGAAAACTTTGAACCTGAATCTCCGGATCGATTTTGTTTTCGGCCCGGCGGCCTCCCCAATGGGTGCAGGTTTGCTGCTGAGTATCCAGATCGGCGATCTTGGTCCGTAAGCCGCCGACGATAAATTCGCGTGCCATCATCCGGGCCAGGGTCGATTTTCCGACGCCGCCTTTCTGAGACACCATACCGATGATGTAAGCCATTGATTAACCTCCTGCATATGCGTTGCAGATTTTCGAATCATTCTAGCATGAATTCATGATTAGCGCCATGCATGGAAAGCGTCAAAGCTGATTGCATGCTTCAAACAATGCATGCAATCATGCAAACCCCTTGTAGGCTCCGCGTTTCCGGCAGAAGCTCAGGAAATGCGCGTTCGGCTCTTTGACGATAATCTGTTTTCCCAAGACCCAGGATCGCCATTCATCTTCAAGCGAATGGATATCCCAGCCGGGCGCCAGGCGCCGCGCGTCCTCATAGGTATCTGGATCGATCAGCAGCGAAGAGTAGGGCAGGGCCAAGGTGGTTTGGCCGGTGCTTTTCTTCGGACGGACGATCACGATCTCTTCGTCACAGCTATAGGCATAATCCGGCATGTGATCGTGCTGAGCGTCATCCTCGATGATCTTTCCGACGAGCCGCCGGAATTCTTTCAGTGACGAACCTGAGCCGCATTTATCGCGCAGGGTTTCAAGCCCTATCCGCCATTCGCTTTGCGCGCCGCAATGCTTGCGGGCCAGCTCGTAAAGGCGGCGCTCAAGGGGCTTGCGCAGGAAGAAATATTGCCGGTTCAGCGTTAAGACATGATTGTTCTCAATCGCATCGAACACCCAATCCGAAAGCGTGATCTCGACATCAAGCATCCGTCCGTCACGGGTTTCTTTGACGCTTTCCGCTGAGTCAATCAGACCGAATACCTTGAAATATTCTTTGCCGCCCTGGCGGAGATTGGTTTCGATCTGCGTGCCTTGCAGGCGGCGCATGGCATCTTTCAGGAGTTCATAACCTCGGCCTGAGGTCTGCCGGTTGGTGGCTACAAGCAGATCGTGCGCTTTAAAGCGCATGGTTTTGGAGACCTTCCGGCCTTCATTCAGTGCCCCCATGCACTGGCTGATGCAGTAGATCAGAATGTCCCGGTCATGCACGGTTGCTAGGCCATAGCGAGAAGGGGAAATCTCAATCCAGTTCTCGCCGCGCGCGTAGCGGCGCGGGCGCATATCCGGCTTTGTCGATAGAGAAAAGACCGGGTGCTCCATGGAGGACATGTCCCCTTTCGGCACGGCATCAACGATATCGCACACGAAAAGATCGCGCTGCGGATGCCGGTCAGGCAGAAGAGGGGAGCGTTCGTTCGTCACTTCACACACCCAAAAGAAACATAGGTTTTCGTCATTTCACCCACCATGCTCCGAGTTTCGTCACTTCACACACAGCAGGTCAAGTTTCGTCACTTCACACACCATTTTCTTTTGTGGATAAACGGGCGCTTCTATCGTCACTTTACACACCGGGATTCGTCACTTTGCACACCCATTATCGTCACTTTGCACACCGAATCACCGAATCAAACCCGATTTTTCATTTATTTACAGTGCCTTACCGTATTTTCAGAATCCCGTAACTCTATCTCTAACTATATTTAACACCCTCTAAAGCCGCCTACGGCGGTAAAACGGCGTCGGCTTTGCCGACAGATTCTTTTATGCGCCCCTGCGCCTTCGGCGCACCCGCGCCCCCCAACCCTTTTATCGCTTCGGGACTCACCAAAAGCAGATCGGACATTCCGGGCAGCCGTTCCCTTGCTTATGACGAGCCCTAGGGCCATCAGGAACCCCAGATCAAGGGGTAGGTCCTCCCCATGCTCGCATTCCAAAGGAATGCTGCGCGTGGGTCCGGTCCCGCTCCGCGCCCTTGACCTGAGAACCCTGCTGTCCCTCTAACGGGCTCAAGCAAGGGACGGCTCCGAAAGCAGATCAGCTCCAATCCGCCGAGGTTCCTGACAGGGCATGGAAGAACTCAATTTCTGGCCTGGCGGACGGCGCTTCGGCCCCTTTCCAAGGGGTGTAAGGCAAATACGGGGTTCAAACACTCAAAGCGCTTTGCATGCAAGCATGATAACTAATTGCCACGCTACATCGTGGACAACTCTTGCTCAATGACAGAACATCTTGACAGCTCACGCAGGTTTCGTAGACAATGTGTCACATGACTAATGCTGGACAATACATTCGCGATCTCCGTGAAAAAGAGAAAATATCTCAAGCACGCTTAGCTGAGCTATCTGATGTGCCTCAACACATAATCTCAGCGTATGAGCTCGGGAAAAACGGTATTGCAGAAGAGTACCGCTCAAAAATCCATGCCGTACTTTCAAACCTCTCCGAGTTTGAACATACTATTAACAGAAAAAAACGCTACCGCGATCATTCATACAGTGAAATAATGCACGATAGTTACCGTGCCAAATTGGCTGAACCAACCACGGTAAACTCTGACTATGTACGTGATCTCGCCGCTCTAATTCCCAAGAAAGAAGCAAAATTTACGGGGCTTAGTCTCTTTGCAGGATGCGGTGGCTTAAGCCTTGGTTTTGCATCCGCTGGATGTGAGATAAAAGGGTTTGTCGAAATTGATGACGGCCTAGCGAAAATTTATAGTGTAAACTTCCCCAATACAAGAAGAATAGGGGCCGATATTACTGAGATATCATCAGGACATCTGTACGATCTATGTAAAAATATTGGTGATATCGATGTAGTGATTGGCGGACCACCTTGCCAAGGTTTCAGTCTTTCTGGAAAACGTAATATTCAAGACCCGCGCAATTACCTATTTCAGGACTATATGCGTATCATTGATGTTGTAAGGCCAAAAGTGGCCCTAATTGAAAATGTGCGCCTTCTAACCTCAATGAAGTCTAAAAATGGAGGTTTTGTAAAAGATCAAATTATAGAAGATTTAAAAAATCATGGGTACGAGGCGCGTCTTTTTGAGGTGAATGCTGTTCATTATGGTGTGCCCCAACACCGAGAACGAGTGTTCTTTATAGCTATTCGAAACGATCTAAATATTAAACCGTCATTTCCAGAACCCTTTTTCGAAGTAAAGAAAGATTTGTTTGGTGAAAAATTGCCGGTGCGCACCTTCGCCGACGCGTGTTCCGATCTTCCATTTTTAGAATCTGGTCAAGCGTCGGATGATCCTTGGCATCGTGCCGTTAGGCATCCTGACCATGTCATAAGATGGTTATGGGATGTTCCACAGGGCGCGAGCGCACACGACAATCAAAATCCAGAGCTGCGACCGCCATCAGGGTACAACACCACCTACAAACGTCAAATCTGGGATGAACCAGGATCAACCGTCCAAACGACATTCGGCATGATATCTGGCTGTAGGAATGTTCACCCTATTGCAACGCGATCACTGACAATAAGAGAAGCAGCAAGACTTCAGTCATTCCCTGATAAATATAAATTTGTTGGATCACTTGGCACGATAAGAACCGGCATTGGAAATGCGGTACCGCCGTTGCTAGCCAGACGAATCGCTGATCACATTCGGTCTACGGTTATCGATCTTGTAAAAGTACCCAGCCTCTAAGTTAAATTGTAGTTGTTCAGGGTGCTGAGTCTGGCCTCCACGTTGCATTTGAACAATGCCAAACCGAGGTGCCATGTGCGTGATGCCTACAGGGTCTTTATATGATCCTTTCCGCACCGAGTATGGTTTAAGAACAAATCCGCCGTAATTTCCGGAATGGTAAATGAGTTCATCAATAGTATATATGGCAACCTCAGTTTGTTCCCATGATGGAGATTTTTTAGTTTTGTGGAGAAGAAAGTCAGGTGAGAAAGGATCATCGAGATAAGCTTTTTGTAGCAAAAGGCGCGTTATCTTATCTTGTTTTGTAGACAGTATATGCTCCCATTCATTACGCCCTCGCTCTTCAATTTCCTCCCAAAAGAATCGCCGTGGATCAACGGAGCGTCCGCGGAGGACATCTTGATCGTCAAGAGGTCTATATCCGATGTCACCGCAAAACTGCCGTAATGCACGAACTGCGTATGAAGAAACAGGGTGTCCGTTAGTTGAAAGTAGGTTGGCAAAGCCTCGCGCTGTAGTGAAGAAAAGCTGCGCATTGGTTGGTGTGCGATTGTTGCATTGTTTTGTGGATATACCAAAAGTGCGTTCTTCAAGGTCATCAAATTTCAAAGTAATTATTAGATCGCTCTTGCATCGTTTAACGCGTACGCCATTCACTTCGAGCCATTTTTTTCCTTCTTCGGATGTGGCCAGCGCACCCGTTGAAATAGCAACAGCTTCTTGCACACGAGTTTTACCAAATGTTGAAGCAATATAATGCAAGACTGAGTATGCAGGCTCGCCTGTTATGAGATGCTGTTTAGCAGGCCCAGTAAAATCAATAGGATAAGCAATTCCGTTAATAAACTCTGTTATTCTATCTTCAAATGCATGCCCTGATTTTCGTCCAAGTGTTCCAGCCTGAATCTGAAGAGCATGCGCCTCATCATTGGGTGTTAGTGCCACAGTCTATTCCCTCGGTTAGTATTGAAACCGAAGTATCTAAACCTTGGGCAATTCGTATAAGATTCAGCAAAGATATATTACGCTTGCCGCGTTCAATCATACTTATATAGGTCCGGTCAAAGCCGCATTTATCGGCAAACTCCTCTTGAGAAAGGCCAATAGCTTCGCGTTTGGCGCGAACCTTAGTGCCAAGAATTTGAAGCACGTCGGTCATACATTATTTGCCGACGCTGTGGCGTCTGAGTCCACGGACAATGCGTCACTTAAAGTATTAAGTCCCCAGAAAGAATGGAAAAGTGAAAGGGCAGCTGTAGTAAGAGAACCAAGTCAGGATCTGACAGCGCGGCTGGGCGAAAATAACCGTGCAAAATTCAAGACTTATGCACGTTTATTTTCGCTCAACGAATTCAATCCCTTGGAGCGTGCATAAATCGCGCGCATAATAAGGGCATGAGAAAGATTGCTTATGCCCGTGTTTCTACCTCCGGCCAGACCCTCGATGCGCAACTTGACCAGCTCCAGGCCGAAGGATGCGATCTGATCTTCCAGGAGACCATGAGCGGCGCACGCGCCGACCGGCCAGAGCTGAAAAAGGCGCTTGGCGCTTTAGGGGAAGGGGACTTGTTCGTCGTAACCCGGCTTGACCGCCTGGCGCGCTCGACCTTCGATCTCCTGGAGACCGTCCGTAAAATTGAGACGGCAGGAGCGAAGCTCAAATCTTTGAATGAAAGCTGGGCGGATATGACGACCCCGACCGGCAAGCTTATTCTAACCGTCCTGGGCGGTCTGGCTGAATTCGAGCGCAGCCTCATCAAAGACCGGACCAGTGAAGGCAGGGAGCGCGCCAGACGCGAGGGGCGGCGGCTTGGACGGCCTCCGAAGCTCTCAGCGCATCAGCGCGATCTCATTGTCCAATGGCGGGCTGAGGGGCAGGACAATGCCCAAATTGCCCGCGCTCTTGGCGTCTCCCGTTCGACGGTTTCTCGGGTGTGACAACCAGCCGCACAAGATATTTCAAGAAAAACGGCCTTTCTGGTCTGAAAAGAGCCTCTCTAAATTTCGGATTCTATAAATACTGGTGAAGAATAGGCTTCACCAGCTAATTGCCTGTCCGCAATTTATAGGGAGTGAATATGATACTGACGATTATTAGACTAATCATCCATATTATATTGCTTATCATAGACTCAATATAATCCACCATATAGGGGCGGCTGTTGCCGTCTCTTTTATTTAGTCTTCCCCTCTCACATGGACCGGAACCATCCCAGCCAAACCGATCAGCCCATGCCGGAGCCGGATAATCCGTGCAGAGGCGTCTTCCGCACCACCCCGGCCAAGGCCGGGCCGTGAAGAGCCTTGCCGCGTCTTAATCCTGGAAGCCCCGGCGGTTCATGGGCATCGGCTGGAATGGTCCAGCCCATAAAATGAGAAGGGAAGACCCATGACAAACACACAAACCAACCGCCCCGATCTGATCGCCTACACCGTGCGAGAGAGCGCCGAAAAATCCCACTGGAGCCGCATCGGCGCAGCCTGGCGTCACCAGGACGGCGAAGGCTTTAACATCCGGCTCGAAGTCCTGCCGCTGGACGGAGAGATCGTCCTGCGCACGCCAAAACCGAGCGAAGACGCTTCCCAATAGCACCTTCGTTTCGGAGCCTCTTCCGCAGGGAGCCTGGCTTGTCAGGTTCCCTGCCGGTCTGGCGAAGACCGGGGGGCAAGGCGGCAAGGGCGCGTAAGCGGGACCGGACCCACGCGCAGCCATTCTTTAGAATGCGAGCATGGGGAGGACCCACCCCTTGAGGCCGCGTTGGGGGCAGCGCCCCCAGCCTTTTGTTTCAAGGTTCTATGGCAGCGATTTTTCTCACGCTGTTATGGATGAAACCCGGCGTGCTTTCGATAAAAGCCGCCGCTCTCCCGGCGGGGGAGAGACAAAGAGGGGGAATTAACCGAGCTGGTGCAACGGCGAGAATAGGCCAGGCTCCGGGCCGTGCAGATCGGCATGGAGCACATCGCGCTGGTTCTGACGTCCTTGAGCAACCTTCAAGGCATGATCGAGGCCGTGTTCCCTGGCGTCTTCGACGGCCATACAGAGGATCACGGCGTCCGTGCTGCGCTCGAAATCCATCTCCAGCCTGCCGTCGAACTCATAACCATCAAAAGGAATGCCGAGCTGCACACCAAGCGTGCTGGCCAGGTCCTGCCATTCTTTCTGGAAAGCCGGATCGGTAAAGCGCTGGGTGTGTGTATGGCCGCCTGTATCGCCGTTCAGGGTAAAAAGGTTCAAGCGGAAGGTGTTGGCATTGTGAATGTTCGAAAATCCGAAGGTAATGCCTTCATCATTCACGGTATAAATAGCCTCATGCCCGGTATTTTCCATCATATCGATGATTTCACGAATGTATTCTTCCCGTTCTTCTATATTCATGGAAGGGTCAAATTGTTGAAACTGAGAATATCTAAAATCATCACTTAATGTCATTTATAGATATTAACATAAATATTGTTTTTAATTCAAATTTCGTTCTTGTATTTGCCGGAAAGAGGCTGGGACCCTATGTTTCGGGAATACGCTTTGAATTATTTTCCGGAGTCCTTCCGTTATGGCCGAACAACGCACGACGTCTGCCGCGAATGAGCTGGGACCGGATCACCAGGCAGAATCCCTGTCTCGCCAGGAGCCGGTTGCGGAAAATTTTAACGATAAGGCTGACCCCACGCGCGCCGCCCAGATCGAAGCAATGAAGCAAAACGACCTGGAGCGCGCCGAGAGTACGGATAGCGGCTCGCAAATGGTCTCCGAGGAGGGAAGCCGGTTGAACATGAACCCGCCGGAAGCAATGCGCGAAGGCGTTGACCGCCAAGCGTTCAATGAGCGGATAGCCCAGGAAAAGAGCATGGAAGACAAGTTGAAAGAAATAGATAATGATTTAAAAGTTGACAGTAATATAGAAAATACGTCAGACTATGAAAATGATATGCGGTAAAATAAATTGCATTGGCGGAACACAGAAAGATTTCGATAATTACGGCAAAGAAGTGTCGAAATTATGTCCATTTCCGGATGGCGTAAACCGGGTCATTACTATGAAGGCGAACGAGTGGGCGGTTTTTGAAAAACATTTTACTATTGGCAGCCCTGGATATTTTCGAGCCATGCGAACCATTCTGCGGGAAGCGCCGTTATTCGACACTGCACGTGAATGGCCACTAGAATGGGTCATCCAATACATATTTCGGGAAGTAATTATTAATTCGGGACGAAAACATGAATATGGAACGTCCTATCCAGCCAATCAGTATAAGCGAAAATCGCTCGATTCTTAGGTGATGTGGTATTTTAATATTCTGTCCCCTTTTTCGACAGTATCACCATCATATTTTAAAATATCCAATATTATTCCTTTGTCCCTCACAATAAGGTTTAATGGTTTGTAGTCATCGCGTTCAATTTTGCCGAAAATGATAACATTATCGACAAAACCCATGGCATCATATTCATCTCCATCTTTAAAAGGTAGGCCATTGGATGGATCATTGTGAAATCGAATTTGGCCTTTAGCTGAAGCAGTAACCCATTTGATATTTTTGCCCTCTTCAAAATGAGGACGTCCGTATTGAACAATATCTTCGCATATATATTTGAAATTTTGGCATATCTCGCGAACATCTTCAAAAACTTCATCCTCAGTGAAATTCCGTTCGGTATCTACATCAGGGCGAACAAGGTCATAATCTCCGATGTCGAGAGGATGGGAGCTAGTGCTATTACGTGGAAATAGGCCGCGTTGTTTTAGACCGAAAGCTTCCAGAAATTTTGAAATCGGATCGCTGTCATGCCACCATTTTTCCAACTCTAACTGTGTAAAATCTTCCCCACGGGGCTGAAATGTGAAATCAAAAAATATGATTTTATTATAATTCTCACTGAGGCAACAGATTTGAATGCGCATGGCTTCATATGCGTTCTTTCTATAAGGGGTAAAGCCAGTGATGAATCCGCTCGGGATAAGGCTACCGGGCGATAGAACATGCGGTGAAGTTATAGGCGCGCCAATGTGCTGATTAGGCACTCGAAACCATTTGTCATGAAGCTCAGTATCGAGGAATACACTGCTCACGATATCCAATGAAGCATTTATTAGTGTTTCATATTTTTTCTTTATGTATTTTCCTAATATATGCTTTTTTTCACGGCGAGCAATTTCAAGCAGTTCTCTTTGTTTTGGATCAATATTATAAGCACTATCGGAAAGGGAATTGCCGTGAATGCGCGGCCAGGATGGCGGTAATTCGAGCGGCGCTTGTGGCGGTTTTAATTCGGCGGCGGGATGATCCGGATGCGGATCGAAGAGGCCGGTAAAGGCCGGATCAGCATAATAAGGCGTGCGGCGCAGCAGAATCGGCGCTTGTCCAGCCAGGCTCACGAGTGCCAATCCGGGATAGGCGCGGTGCTCCGGATCGTCGATCCGGGTGAAAAGCTGGGTCAACTCATCCTTGGTAAGCAGGGGCTTTTTGAAAATTTGCTCCGATTCACCCGAGGAACGGCCTTGCGTATACGAAGTGCCGCTCTGGCGCGTCGTGGACGTGCCGCTCGATGTTCCTTTTGTGATTGTTCTTGAGCGGTTCCGGTTGCTGGTTTTGGACCAGTTCCGGCCCATCCCGTCGCTCCAGTTCGTACCCGAAGAGCGGCCCTCATTGGTGGAGCTGCCTGATCCGCGCTGTTTTCCGGTGCGCTCCGCAAAGAACCAGGACGGATCATAGCTCACACCGCGATTCCGGGAGGTGCCCGAGCCCCTGGAGCGTCCGCGATTGCCTCCCTTAGTCGATGAGGTATTTCCCCCTCTCGTACTCGACGAGCCTTCTCCCCGCGTCTCAGAGGTCGAATGTTGCTCGTTCTGGCTTTCGGTAAAGCTTTCCGAGTTGGAGGTGGTATCGGTCGTGCTTTCACCGCTGTTGCGGGTGATGCGCACGATCTCCTGTTCTCCCAGCATGTCAGAGACATATTGGTTGGTAAAATTATCGGTCGTTGCAAAGAAAAGGCGCACGCCGCAATTTGCGAGGAAGGTCTCCCAGCGGTCTGGATAGACGGCTTTAAGCTGTTCCAGGGACTGGACGGCGAAAAATAGCTTCACTCCGAAGCCTGCGATCTGGGCAACGCCGTTCTCGATAATCTCCATGCGCCGGAGCCCGGCAAATTCATCCAGAACCATGAGGACCGGCGCGCCGGAGGCCGGTTGCCGGGCAACCGTTTCCATCTCCGTGATGGTAAGGGCGATCATCATGCGCAGCCAGCGGTAATGGGTGCTCATGAAGCGCTGGGGCAACGAGAGATAGACGCTCACGCCTTTGGGATCGGTTTTCAGGTCTGCCAGGTTGAAGCTGGAGCTTGATACGCACTCGGCCATGCCGGGGCTGTCCAGAAATTCGGTGCAGCGCTCGGCAATCAGGCGGTAGCTGTTATATTGCTTGGGGCTGTTCTTGGCGCTTTCGGCAAAACTATCGGCAGAAGCGGCGATCATCCCGCCCAAAGCCTCATTGCGCCGGGCTAGTTCCCAGAGCACGACCTGGCCGGTGCGGTTACTGCCATCTTCGCCCCGCTCTTGCGCCCGCCTCCTCAAATCCTCTGCCAGTTCGCGCTCACCGCTCAGGATCAGGCGGCGCACGGTGACCAGGTTGCGCTGTCCGTCATAGTGCG
>Ga0206129_10005657_pt1 | contig 13088 bp, 10 predicted proteins | sample Helgoland_Spring_8_FD_148616 | JGI IMG/M metagenome (GOLD analysis project Ga0206129, IMG submission 148616) | Pelagic subsurface seawater microbial communities from Kabeltonne, Helgoland, North Sea - Helgoland_Spring_Bloom_20160502_2 | ecosystem: Environmental > Aquatic > Marine > Epipelagic ...
CGGCTCGGGCTCCGGCTCCGGCTACGGCTCCGGCTCCGGCTACGGCTCCGGCTACGGCTCCGGCTACGGCTCCGGCTCCGGCTCCGGCTACGGCTCCGGCTACGGCTACGGCGATCGCCAGCCAGGGCCGCCGGATGCGGGCCGCGACAATCCCGCCGATCAGCCCACCGCCGCTCAGGAGAAAAGCGAGCCCGAACAGAAACGCCACAAACTCTCCGGTCTCGCCTGCCGCTCCCAATGCCAGGGCCATCAGGCTGCCGCCGACCGTCAGCGCCAACGGCAGCCGCCGCTTCCAAACCTTCTGCCGCCTGCGCAGTCTCCGCAGCACCCGCCGCCGTTCCCATCTGCCGATTCTTTTCCCGGCCCAATAGAGCGCCAGAAAAATTAGCGCGAGCCCCACAGTCAGTGCCAAAGCTGGCAGCCAGCGCTCCGCCTTCGCCACCGGCTCCTCCAACAGGTCAACGCCAAACACCTCACTGCTGCCGCCCCAGCCCCAGATGCCCCAGAACAGGCACCAGCTATAGGCCAGCGCCAGCCAAAGGCTCCAGGCCAGCGCATAGGGCTCCCCCTCCGGCCCGAAGCGGCGGTCCGCCCAGGCCAGCGCTCCGTCGAGCGCCCGCTGGTAGTGGGCCGCCATCCGGCTGCGGGTCAGCGTTTGCATTAGCTTTCCGCGGTAGGCCTCGTCGTTGAGAATGTCCTTTTCCATGCGGTCACGGTTTGCCGCGAGGTTCGCCTTGCTTGGGAAAATCCGCGTAAAAATGCCGATCAACACTGCCAGAATTAGGCCGCCCACAACAGAACCGTGGTAATCCCGCCAGAGTTCCAGCCACCAACTCACCGCCTGGGCCTCGTCCGCACCCATTGCCTGCACCGCCTCCGCGCCTTTGCGACTCTTTCAGTCTAGCGTCCCAAACGCCGCTGGCCACCCAGTGCAGCGCCGATCCGCCAGAACCGCCGGACCGCTTGACATGCCTCGCGCCAATTCCCAAATACCGAACATACCATGAACATTGGCGCGCATAAGTGTTCACAAAGGTTAACCCAACCCCGCTTCTCCCTCTAACCTCTTGATTTTCCGCCATTTACCGCAGCCCAACCTTAACAGTCCGCAACATCCCTGCCCCACACCATCGACACCCCGCCCGCCCCCTGGCACCATCGCGAGGCAACACCCGTCCGCAAGTCCCGGAACCTGCCCCTGATGGACACGTTCGACTATGTCATCGTCGGCGCCGGCGCCGCCGGCTGCGTCCTCGCCAACCGCCTCTCGGCGGACGCCAAGGCCCGCGTCTGCGTGCTGGAGGCGGGCGGTGACGACCGGCACCCGCTGATCCACATTCCCGCCGGCTTCGTCAAAACCCTCTATGGCGACCGCTTCCTCTGGCCCTTCCAGACAGAGCCGGCGCCGGGCCTCGGCGGACGCTCCATCGCGCTGCCGCAGGGCAAGGTGGTGGGCGGGTCCAGTTCGGTGAACGGCATGGTCTACAACCGCGGCCAGCGCGCCGATTTCGACGTCTGGGCGCAGATGGGCAACCGGGGCTGGGGCTTCGACGACCTGCTGCCCTATTTCAACCGTTCCGAGACCCGCATCGCGCCCGGCAACACCAGCCACCGCGGCCAGTCCGGCGAGTTGCCGGTCACCGACAGCGACTGGCTCAACCCGCTGGCCGAGGCCTTCCTCGCCGCCGCCGCCGGCGCCGGTATCCCGCGTGCGCCGGACTACAATTCCGGTCTCCAGTTCGGCGCTGGCTACTTCCAGCGCTACATTCACAAAGGCAAAAGAGTCAGTTCTGCCAAGGCCTTCCTGCGCCCCGCCCTGAAGCGCCCCAACCTCTCGCTCCGCACCCGCGCCCAGGTGGCGGCGTTGGAGATGGAGGGCACGCGCGTCACCGGCGTGCGCTACCGCGACGGCTCCGGGGGTGAGCACACCGTCGCTGCGGCCCGCGAGGTCATCCTGTCGGCCGGCGCCGCCAACTCCCCGAAAATCCTCCAGATTTCCGGCATCGGCGCACCGGACCACTTGCGCGAGATCGGCGTTCTCGTCCGCCACGCGCTTGCCGGCGTCGGCGAGAACCTGCGCGACCACTACTCCGTGCGCATGACGGCACGGGCCAAGAACGTCCGCACCATCAACGAGTTCGCCCGCTGGCCGCGCCTGCCGCTGGAGGTGGCGAAATGGGCCATGGGCCGCCCCAGCGTGCTGGCGCTTTGCCCGACCATCGCCTTCGTCCACGGCAAGAGCCACCCCTCGCTGGGGGACGCCGACCTGCGCATTCTCTTCACCCCCGGCAGCTATCAGGACGGCAAGGTCTATGTGCTGGACGAGTTTCCCGGCCTGACCTGCGGCGCCGCCCAGCCCCGGCCGGAAAGCGTCGGCCATGTCCGCGCCCGCTCCGCCGACCCGGCCGAGCCGCCGGCGATCCAGCCCAACTACCTCGCCGCCGAGACCGACCAGCGCATCACGCTTGCCGGCCTGCGCCTCGCCCGCGAGATCCTGCACCGCCCGGAACTCGCGCCCTATTTCGACCGCGAAACGCTGCCGGGCCCGCAAGTGCAGAGCGACGACGAATTGCTGGACTTCGCCCGGCGCAAGGGCAACACCGGCTATCACCTTGTCGGAACAGCGAAAATGGGCCCCGCCACCGACACCCGAGCCGTCGTCGATGACCAGCTTCGGGTGCACGGATTGCAGGGGCTGCGGGTGATCGATGCCTCGGTCATGCCGATGCTGCCATCGGCCAACACCTTCGCCGCCACCCTCGCCATCGCCGAAAAAGGCGCCGACCTGGTGCGCGGGCGGGCCTCGGCCTAGCGGTTCGATACCGGCAGGCGGCACCCATCCCTTGGCTGAATCGAACCGCTAGACCACCTCGTCGCCCGCCAACCGGGCCACCGCGGCTGCGTCCAGTCCCAGCCATTCGCCCAGCACGGCGGCGTTGTCGGCGCCGGGTTCGGGGAAGAATTGCAGCGGGCCGGTCTCGTAGTCGAACAGGCGCAGCGGCGACGACGGCAGCACCACGTCGCCCATATAGGGGTGGTGCATCCGGTTCAGCATGCCGCGCTCGTGCAGGTGGCGGTCGTTCATCACCTCGGCCACGTCCCGCACCGGGGCCACCGCCAGCCGCGCTGCCCGCATCGCGCCGAACACCGCGTCCCGCGACCGCCCGCGCGTCCAGGCGGAGATGGCCTCGTTGATCGCCTCCTCATGCTCGCAGCGCTGCACCGGCCCGCCAAAGGCCGGGTCGTCCGCCCAATCCGCACGCCCGATCAGCCGGCAGAGGCCTTTCCATTGCGCCTCGCTGACCACAATCAGTGCCACCCAGCCATCCGCGCATTCGAAGCGGCCATAGGGGGCGGTCTGGCCCGCCGACTTGTCGCCCCGCCGCGGTGGCACCTCGCCGGTGCGGTGGTAGTGGGAATACTCGCTCGACGGGTTGAAATAGATCGCCTCGATCATGGCGCTTTCCACCCGCGTGCCGACCCCGGTGCGCTCACGCCCCAGGAGCGCCGTCATCAGCGCGCCATAGAAGTGAATGCCGCCCATAAAATCGCAGACCTGCCCTCCGGCCCGAGCCGGCGGCCCGCCGGCCTCGCCGGTCAGGCTCATGATGCCGCTGGCCGCCTGGATGGTGTGGTCCATGGCCAGTTGGTCCCAATCCGGCCCGAAGCTGCCATAGCCGTTGGCCGCGCCATAGATTAGCCGCGGGTTGCGCGCCCGCAGCACCTCCCAGCCGAGGCCGAGCCGCTCCATGGTGCCGGGGGCGAAGTTCTCGCAAACCAGGTCGGCCTGCTCCACCATGGAAAGGAACACCTCCTTCGCAGCCGGCTTTTTCAGGTCCAGCGTCAGGCTCTTCTTGTTGGAGTTGAGCATCGCGAAGGACAGCGGCGTGTTCTCGCCGCCGCCCCGCCTCGTGCGCTCGCCCCCCGGCGGTTCGATCTTGATGACCTCGGCGCCGGCCATGGCCATCAGGAAAGTGGCATAGGGGCCCTGGTAGATCTGGGTCAGGTCGAGGACGCGGATGCCCGCGAGGGCTTGCGGTTTCATGGTGGAGGCGATTCCCGGTTGCGATTGGCTGTGCCTGCCATGATGCTAGCCTAAAGCGCCCGAAACCAAGCCCTAAATGAAAGAACCCACCCGATGGAGATCTGGTCCAGCGGCGTCCCCGCGCCCCGCGGCATCCAGCATGTCGCCCGCGATCTGGAGGAAAACGGCTGGGATGGCCTTGCCGTGGTCGACTCCCAGAACCTGGCCGCCGACCCGTTCGTGGCGCTCGCCATGGCCGCGACCGTGACGGACCGGCTGAAGCTCGGCACCGCCGTCGCCAACACCGTGACACGGCAACCGGCGGTGCTGGCATCCGCCGCCGCGACGGTGCAGAGCGTCAGCCGCGGCCGCATGGTGCTCGGCATCGGCCGGGGCGACTCGGCGCTGGCGCACCTGGGCCGCGCGCCGTCGCGCCTTCGGCCGTTCGAGCGCTATCTGGGGCAGTTGCAGGCCTACCTCGCCGGGGAGTCCATCCCCTTCGCCGACCTGGTGGATCTGCCGGAGAGCATCGCCCCGCCGGTCGCCGAACTCGACCTCGCGCATGCGCCGGAGGCAAGCCGCATCACCTGGATCGGCCCGTCGGTCGCCCGCGACGGCAAGGTTCCGGTGGAGATCGCGGCCACCGGCCCCAAGGTCATCGCCGCCGCCGCCCGCCAGGGCGACCGGGTGATGTTCGCCCTCGGCGCCTCGCCGGAGCGCCTGCGCTGGGGCATGGACCTCGCCCGCGCGGCGCGGCGCGAGGCCGGGCTGGACCCGGATACCATCGAATTTGGCGCCTACATCGCGTGCGGCTGCCACCCCGACCCGGAAACCGCCCGCAGCCTGGTGCGCGGTGGCCTGACGGTGTTCGCCCGGTTCGCCGTGATGCACGGCAAAACCGCCGGCCCGCTGTCGCCAGAGGCCGAGACCGTCCTGCAGGCGATCCGCACCGCCTATGACATGGAAAAGCACACCCACGGCGACTCGGCCCAGGCGGGCGTGCTGACGCCGGCCTTCATGGAGGAATACGCCGCCGTCGGCCCGCCGGAGCGCGTGGTGGAGCGCCTGCTGGGCCTGAAGGCGCTGGGCCTCTCCAAGGTCATGCTGAACGGCGGCTGGCGCGACGGCCGCAACGAGGCCGGGCCGGCCTCCAAACGCCTGATCGAGCGCGAGGTGCTGCCGGCGCTGAACGGCTAACCGATCTCCAAATCCTCCCGCCACAGCCGGGCGATGACCAGGGCTGCACAGAAACTCCCCGCCGACAACGCGGCCATGACCCAGAACGCCTGGCCGGCCAGTTGCGCATAGAGCCAACCGCTCACCGCCATGGTCAACCCCATCGCCAGCCCCATGCCCAGCGAGGAATAGAGCGCCTGGGCGCTGGCGGACATGGCGGGCGCGATGTGCTTCTGGATGAAGGTCATGCCGGCCAGATGCGTCGCGCCGAAGGTAAAGCCGTGCAGAATCTGGCACGGCACCAGCAGCCACAACTCAGCAGACGCCCCGGTGCCGGTCCACCGCGCGACGCCGCACGCCGCGCCCAACATCAGCATGCCGGGAATGCCGATGCGCTGGATCAGCGGCCGCGCCCAGGCGAACAGCGCGATCTCCGAAATCACGCCTACGGCCCATAGGCCGCCAATAAGCCCTTCCGAATGACCCGCAGCCTGCCAATGCAGCGTGGCGAACCCCGTCAGCACGGCATGGCTCGCCATGTTCATCGCGGCGCACAGAAGGAACAACAGGAACAGCTTGTTGCTCAACAAATACCGCATCGGCGGCCGCTCGCGGTTCGCAGGCGGAGCGGTCACACTGGGCAGGTTCAGCGCCGCCAGCCAGATCAGCCCCAGGCTCAGGATGAACAGATACATCATCCAGTCGGCCGAGCGGCCCTCCAGAAACGCGCCGAACCCCATGGAGGTCGCGATGAACGCCGCCGAGCCCCAGGCGCGCAGCCGTCCGTAGTCCAGATTGCGGGCGCGCAGGTTCAGCAGAATCAGGTTCTCGCCCAGCGGGTTCACCGGCCCTTGCACCGCCATATGCAGCAGCGCCAGCAGCAGCACCGGCCAGAATCCATAGGCCGGCAGCATCAGAGCCGCCGTCACGATCCCCCCGAACGCCAGCCAGCAGACCAGCGGCTTGCGTTCCGGCCGCGTGTCGGCAAAGCGCGCGGCGAGCGGGTTCATGCCGGCGCGCACGAACATGCCGGCCGACAGCAACAGCCCGATCTCCGCCGCCGTCAGGCCTCTGTCCGCCAGCCAGACCGGAAAGAAGGGCTGGTAGATGCCGACCATGCCGAACATGCAGCTGTAGTAGACGGCGATGCGCAGGCGCGGCCAGGCGATGTCGGGGGCGAGAAGTCCGGTCATGATCCCGCTGTCTCTACACCGGTTTGCATGCAAAGGCTTGCCTGAACCTGCTGCAGAGTGCTTATGTCCGCCGCGAATTTTTCTCCCTCCCCGCTGCCCCAAGGAGCGACCGCCCCGATGAGCGAATGGCACGACGATATCTTCGACTGCCTGCACGAGGCTGGCGTGCGCCAGGTCGCCTATGTGCCGGATGCCGGCCACGCCCGGCTGATCAACCGCTGCCAAGAGGCGAACAATATGCGCGCCCTCTCGCTGACGACCGAGGAAGACGGCATCGCTCTTCTGGCCGGTGCGTGGCTCGGCGGCGACAAGGGTGTGCTGCTGATGCAGTCGTCCGGCGTCGGCAACACCATCAACATGCTGTCGCTGGTGAAGACCTGCCAATTCCCGCTGGTCACGCTGGTGACCATGCGCGGCGAGTGGGGCGAGTGGAACACCTGGCAGGTGCCGATGGGCCAAACCACCCAGCAACATTTCGAAGTGGCGGGCGTCATCTGCTACCGCTGCGATCGGCCGGAGGACGTGCAAGAGACCGTCTCCACGGCACTGCGCTTTGCCTACTACACCAATTCCGCCGTCGCGGTGCTGCTGGGGCAGCGGCTGATCGGCGCCAAAATCTTTGCCGAGGACTGATCGCCATGGCTGACATGCTGAACCGCCGCGACGTGGTCGCAAAACTGCTCGCCGGGCCGCGCGAGGATCTGCTGGTGGTCACCGGCCTCGGCCAATGCGCCTATGACTGCTTTGCCGCGGGCGACGACCCGCGCACCTTCTATCTGTGGGGTGCAATGGGCGGCGCCGTGCCGATGGGCATGGGTCTTGCCGTCGCACAGCCAGAGAAGCGCGTGCTGGTGGTGACCGGCGACGGCGAACTGCTGATGGGCTTGGGAGCCCTGGCAGCCGCCGCTGCCGAGGGCCTGCCGAACCTGGCCGTCGCCGTCATCGACAACGAGCGCTATGGCGAGACCGGCCAGCAGCAGACCGCCACGGGGCGCGGCACCGACATCGCCGGAATCGCCGCCGCGGCCGGCTTTGCCGCCACCAAGCTTGTCGCCGCAGAGGCCGATGTCGCCGAAGGCGTCCGCCTCTGCCGCGAGGCGCAGGGGCCGGTGCTCGTCACCTTCAAGGTGGACCATGAAAGCCAGGAAATGGCCCTGCCGCCGAAAGACGGCGCCTTCCTGAAAACACGCTTCCGCCAGGCCGTTGTGGGCAAGATCTGACCCGCCCGCGTTTCCCGGCCACCGCACACAGCGGTGAGCCGGAACGCGCCCCCTCCCGACCGCTCACGCCACCGCTGGCGGCACGTGTCCGCCGAAATCGGTGGCCGCCTCAAAGGCATAGGCGAGCCGCAGGGCCATCGCCTCCTGCTCGCCGGCGCAGACAATCTGGAGCGAGGTGGGCAGCCCCTGCTGCGTGAAGCCGTTCGGCATCGCCACCGCGCAACCCTCGATCAGGTTGACGAAGCGGGTCAGCACCGCCGGCGTGTCCATCTGGTCCACCGCAGCAACCGGAATGGCCGCTGTCGCGGTCGTCGGCGTCAGCAGGGCGTCATAACCGGCCAGCGCCTCCGCAAACTCCCGCTTGATGCGTTGTTGCTCGTCGAGGGCAGCGATATAGGCGGTGGCCGGCATGCCCTTGCCGACCCAGATGCGCGGGCGCACCGCCGGGTCGATGGGCAGGTTCGGGTTATCCACCAGCTTGCCGACATGATAATAGCCGTCGCCGCCGATGATCCGCCCCAGCGCCACGCCCAGGTCGTTCAGCCGGTAGGGTAAGGCCACCTGCTGCACCCTCGCGCCCAGGCTGCGGAACGTTTGCAGCGAAGCGTCATAGGCCGCCAGCACCTCCGGCTCGCAGATGGCGCGATCCACGCCCGGCATCGCGGCGAGGCGAAGACCGGCAACGCCGCGCTTCAGGGTCGGCATCGGGTCCTCGTACGACAGGCCTTGCGTACGCGGCTCGCGCGCATCCGGCCCTTGCAGCACGCGGTACAGCAGGGCTGCATCCTCGACCGTCCGGGTCATCGGGCCCGGTGTGTCCAACGTGTGGCTGAGCGGCAGCACACCCAGGGTGGGGATGCGTCCGATGCTGACCTTCAGTCCGACATGCCCGCAAAACGCCGCCGGCAGCCGCACCGAGCCGCCCGTATCCGTGCCAATGGCCGAGGCGGTCAGCCCCGCCGCTACGCTGACGCCAGAGCCGGAAGACGAGCCGCCGGGTATGCGCTGCACCTCCCCGTCCCAGGGATTCCAGGGCGTGCCCATGTGATGGTTCGTTCCCCAGCCGCCCATGGCGAACTCCACCGTGTGGGTCTTGCCGATGACGATCATGCCGGCCGCAATCAGCCGCTCTGCCAGCACCGCGGTCGAGGGGGAGACCCGCCCCCGCCAGACAGCCGAGCCACCGGTGGTGACGCGGCCTTCCATGTCGACCAGATCCTTAAGCGCAATGGGCAGGCCGTGCAGCGGGCCGATGCGATGGCCGGCCCGGATCGCCTCGCCCGCAGCATCGGCCACCGCCCGCGCCTCGTCGGCGTAGACGGAAACGAAGGCGTGCAACTTCTGATCGAAACGGGCGATTCGGTCGAGATAGCCGTCAATGATCTGCCGCGGCGACAGCGCGCCGTCGGCGACGGCGGCGGAAAGCGTGGCTAGGGACTGGAAGGCGGGCATCCGGGAACTCCAAGACCGGGTGGGTTCCGCCAGTATAGGCAAGGCGCGTATCCCGGTCGATCTCCGCCAATAGCTTCCACCGACGCGGCGCGACACCGGGGTCCAACATGGTATCGCCGCGAGGGCTCTCGATACAACCGGGCAGCGCCAGCGGGAAAACCGAAGGTTGTTGCGCTCTCTATTGTAACGCTTGGTGTAACGCTTGGAAATCCAGCCGGAAGGATAACAGCCCCGCCTTCGGATTCCCCCGAAACTGGCGGTCGGAGCCAGCAAAATTGTCGGACCCCTATTCAAATACGATAGAATAATCTAGCGGCTCGATGCCGACAGATGGCACCCATGCCGTTGGCATCGAGCCACCAGATTATTGAAATAGTGGGTTGATTCACGAAGCACTTGCCGTAGCAAGCGTTTCGATCGGACCACCAGGAGATTTCCGGCGCTGCTTGATGTTCGCACCGAATTCAAGCGATTTATACTGTTTAATAAACCTTTGAACTTACTGAGCTGGCAGCCTTGTGCGGGACACCCGTGGTGTTAGTACGAACAAACTGTTGCAATTTTGTTAGGATCAAGTATACGAATTGGATTGTCGGGATGGCTCAACGGATGGCCGTTTCAACAGATTTCACCGCGCAAAGCTGATTATAATGAGGGGTCGGCAGAGCGTGAAGGGACGCACCCAATGCTAGAGTTTCGACCCCAGAATTTCCGCCACGCCTGCGAAAGCGGCGACGATGAAGCCCAGCTCTATGCCTTCTGGACCCATAGCCGTACGGGCCTCGCGGCCGCACGCGATGGCGATGAGGCAACGGTCGATTCGTGCCGCCGCGCATTGCTGGCCATGGTCGATTTCTTCGAAGGCACGCCCGTCGCCGCCCAGGCCATTGCCGCAATCCAACGCATGGACAATGCTCTCGCCGCCGCCAACGGTGTCGTCCCCCGCGCGCGGAAGGCTGCGGTGTTTGACGGCGCGCCAAGCTCCGCCTGAGTTGTTGGCGGCACGCCAGGCCCCGCCTGACTGGCGGCCCAAAGCCGCCCCCCCGCCGCAATCCCACCGGTGAGGAGGCGTTTCAGGCAGATGTGCCGAGGCGCCCCCTGTTCAACACGTTATTGGGGTCGAAATTCGCCTTGATGCGCTGTTGCAGCGCTTCAAGGCCGGGGGCCAGCGGCGGGAACACCGCCACGCCAGACCGCAGACCGACCGAGCCCCGAATGAGCGTTGCATGCCCGCCGCCATGCGCAGCCAGCGTGCTGCGGATCGCCTCGGCACCGCCATCGGCAAGGGTTGGCTCTGCGGCCAGCCATAACAGGCCGCCAGCCCAATCAAGATAACCCGAATCCCCCACCGGCCCGACAAGCGCCCGCCAGACCGCCGGCGCACTCGCCGGCGGCAGGGAGAGCCGCCAGACCGGCCGGTCTGGCGGCGCACGCAAGGGGGCCACGTCGCGGATGGCCTGCCAGCGGGCCCGGCTCTCGCCCGCATCCAGCACGAACTGCTCCCGCCCCTGCCCTGCCAGCAGGGCCTGGGTGGCGCCGAGGCGCGCCTTCACCGATTCGGGAAAGCCCTCGATCCGCAGCAGCGTCTCACCGGATGCCGGCAGCCAGGCAGCGCCAGAGATCTCGTGCGGGCTTTGCAGAGCCAGCGCCATGGCGGCGACCGCGTCGTCCACGCCCTGGCCATGCAACACCAGGGTCCGGGTATCTTCCGGCGCCGGCAGGACCTTCACCGTTACCGTGCTCATCAGCGAAAGCGTGCCCCAGGAGCCGGCGATCAGCTTGCACATGTCATAGCCGGTGACGTTCTTCACCACCTTGCCGCCCGCCTTGAAAATCTCGCCACGGCCACTGACGGCCTCGACCCCCAGGAAATGGTCGCGCGCCGCGCCGGCCTTGAACCGCCGCGGGCCAGAGAGATTCGCCGCCAACACACCGCCGATGGTGCCGCGCGCCGCCGGGCCGCCCAGCAGCGGACCGTAATCCACCGGCTCGAACGCCAGCATCTGGCTCTGGCTCTCCAGCGCGCTTTCGATGGTCCACAGCGGCGTGGCGGCGCCCACGGTCATGACCAGTTCGTTCGGCTCGTACTCCCGGATGCCGGCGAGTTTGGAAAGATCCAGCAGGTATTCGGCGTTGGTGGGCCGGCCGACGGCGCGTTTGGTGCCGGCACCGATGATCTCGGTCGCGGCCTTGCGGTCGGCGAGCATGGCAACCATGTCGCGCAGCGTCTGGCTGTCGGCGGGGCGGAGATCGGTGGTCATCCGTGTTCGCGCTCCAGCCCTCAGAACCGCGGCAGGTCGGGGAACGGCATCTGGCCGGCGCGGATGTGCATGCGGCCGAGTTCGGCGCAGCGGTGCAGCGTCGGGAAGACCTTGCCCGGGTTCAGCAACTGCTTCGGATCGAAGGCGCATTTCAGGCGGATTTGGTGCTTCAGGTCGTCCTCGGTGAACATGTCCGGCATCAGGTCGCGCTTTTCGACGCCGACGCCATGCTCGCCGGTCAGGACGCCGCCGACCTCGACGCAGAGGCGCAGGATGTCGGCACCGAAATCCTCGGCCTTTTCCAACTCGCCGGGCCGGTTTGCATCGTAGAGAATCAGCGGGTGCAGGTTGCCGTCGCCGGCGTGAAAGACGTTGGCGACGCGCAGGCCGTAATGCTCGCTGAGTTCGGCCATGCGGTTGAGAACGCGCGACAGGGCGGCGCGGGGGATGGTGCCGTCCATGCAGTAATAATCGGGTGAGATACGCCCCACCGCCGGGAAGGCAGCCTTGCGTCCGGCCCAGAAATTCTCCCGCTCGGCCTCGCTGTTCGAGATGCGCAGCGAGACCGACCCCGCGGCCTCGCCGATGACGCGGACGCGCTCGATCAGTTCGTCAACTTCGGCCTTTGGACCGTCGAGTTCGACGATCAGCAGCGCCTCGACATCCAGCGGATAGCCGGCGTGGACGAAATCCTCGGCGGCGTGGATGGCCGGGCGGTCCATCATCTCCATGCCGCCGGGGATGATACCGGCGCCGATGATGTTCGCCACACAGTCGCCGGCGCTCTCGTTCGAGGGAAAGCCGATCAGCAGCGCGCGGGCGGTGGCCGGTTTCGGAAGGATGCGCACCGTTACCTCGGTGATGACGCCCAGCAGGCCTTCCGAGCCGCAGATAACGCCCATAAGGTCGTAGAGGTCCGCATCCAAATGCTTCCCGCCGATGCGGATGACCTCGCCATCCATCAGCACCATCTCCAGGCCCAGAATGTTGTTGGTGGTGGTGCCGTATTTCAGGCAGTGGACGCCGCCGGAATTCTCCGCGACATTGCCGCCGATGGTGCAGGCGATCTGGCTGGAGGGGTCGGGCGCGTAATAGAAGCCCAGATGCTGCACCGCCTGGGTCACGCCCAAATTGGTGACGCCCGGCTGCACCACGGCGCAACGGTTGGGCAGGTCGATCTCCAGCACCTTCTTGAACTTGCCAAGGCCGAGGGTAATCCCATCCTCCAGCGGCAGCGCGCCGCCGGAGAGCGAGGTGCCGGCGCCGCGGGGGACGATCTTGACGTTGTTGCCATGGCAATACCTCAGCACCTGGGAGACCTGCTCCGTCGTCTCCGGCAGCGCCACAATCATCGGGAGTTGGCGGTAGGCGGTGAGGCCGTCACTCTCGTAAACCCGGCGCTGGTTTTCTTCCGTAATGACGCTTTCCGCCGGCAGGATGGCGCAGAGGTCCGCCGCGATCTCGGCACGACGGGCGAGGACTTTGGCATCGGGTTCGGGCATGCGCAGCATGGGGCCGGGCCTTCCGGTGGCAATTCGAACGAGCCCCTTACTTAGCCCTCCGGGCGGCGCGGCAACAGGGGCCTTCGCGCGCACCGGAAACCGGGGGGGCCTAGGAGTCTGTCCGAGTAATGGTATTTTGCTCGCAGGGAGCGATCGAATCTGATTCTCTAGTTCCCATGAGCAAGACCTATCGAGCGTGGGATGTGGATCAGGAATGGCTGCTGCCGCCGTCGATCCACGACTTTGTGTCCGCTGATCAC
>Ga0206129_10005665_pt1 | contig 13082 bp, 8 predicted proteins | sample Helgoland_Spring_8_FD_148616 | JGI IMG/M metagenome (GOLD analysis project Ga0206129, IMG submission 148616) | Pelagic subsurface seawater microbial communities from Kabeltonne, Helgoland, North Sea - Helgoland_Spring_Bloom_20160502_2 | ecosystem: Environmental > Aquatic > Marine > Epipelagic ...
TGTGGACTACATATTGTGCTGATAAATAAAAGCCGGGGGTGATGATCGCTTGCCCAGGCGTGAGTGGGGCGAACGGCTTAGCTGCAGCTTCGAGTTGGGGCCCCGCGGCTTTGTGGATAATGCCAGAGATACCGCTACCAGCGAGTAAAGATGGATTGGCTGAGATTACTAAAATATCCGACGATACATCTAATATATTGCGGTTAGCAATTAACAGCATATGAATATTTTTCTATTGATGGAGGATTATCCTGGACAAAAAACATGAATCAGTTAAGATAGCAAACTATCTTACATTTGAATGTGCTTACATGAATCATATCGAATTATTTGCTGGTTGCGGCGGGCTTTCTCTAGGCCTTGAGGCAGCTGGCTTTAGTCTTTTAATGGCGAACGAGCTGTCTCCTATGGCAGCTGAAACGTATGCTTACAATATTCTGGGCGCCAATCTTGTTAGCGGCGAAGATGTGAATAAAACACTATGGATTAGTAGCCAATATTCTAGAGATGATATTAAGAAGCGACTTAATGAAAATCCATATGATGCAACAGGTTTTAGCCCGCAAAAGTACTCTGATTTTGCCACGCAGATATCTTCGGATGCTGAATTAAAACGAACTTTATGGGTGGGGAGCATTATCGATCTAAACGAGTTAATATCTAAAAAGGGGAGCGCCTTACTTCAACGACTTCAAGACGGGTTTGGCGAGGGTGGAGTTGACTTAGTATCTGGGGGGCCTCCGTGTCAGAGCTTTAGTATGGCAGGGCTAAGACAGCGCAATAACTATCGAAATGAGCTTCCGTGGGAGTTCACCAAATTTATCCAGAGTGTCCAGCCTAAAATCGCGCTGCTGGAGAATGTGAGCGGTATTCTACGACCTTTTAAAGTTGACAATATTAAGTACTTTGCGTGGTTTGAGGTAGCTAAAGCGTTCGCAAAAGTAGGTTATATCCCTTTATGCCTGCACATCAATGCTAAGTATGTGGGGACTCCTCAAAATCGACCAAGATTTATCATGTTAGGACTTCGCCACGATACTTATGCATCCATCATCTCTTCTGATCTAGATCACAGATTTAGGGATGCATTAATTCCGTCGAAACAGCTCTTCGATAATGTCCAAAAAGGCCAAGACCCTGATTATGGATGTCTAAAGTATTATGATATTGAAAAAGATCGAGATTTATTTAGAGGAAGCATCCTGTCGAGCTTATTCACTCACTCAGAATCTGAATTCGTGCGTGTCAAAGACGCCATCGATGATTTACATGATGAAGGCGAAGCTGAAGGCCCATATATAGAGAAGATTAACTCCATATTCAACAATAAAAACAAGTTGCCGTTGGGCAAGGCGTTGAACCACGAACTACGAAAAAATGGGAATATAGTTCGTGCTAGATTTAGATTATACCAAGTGGCAGCAAAATTAGAGCAGCAAATAGGTCGCGAAATAACTGCTCATATAAAGTCATATGGTGTAAGCGAGATAAGTCCGAAGACTATTAATCTTATACGTAAGCACTGGCTGCTTGGATATGATGGTGAGCGGGTGGATGATATTACTCCATTAAAACTAAGGAAATTGCTCAGGCTCTTATACTCGAGCAAGCACTCTCAAAGAATCCTTAATATGAACAAACCGTCACCGACAGTACTGGCTGCCCCTGACGACTGTGGCCATTACCACGAATCGGAGGCCACCCAAAGAACATTAACAGTCAGAGAGCTCGCAAGAATCCAATCATTCCCAGATTGGTATGAAATCAGATCAAAGGTTACAACCGGGGGTCAAAGGCGAAAATTTGAGGTCCCACAATATACGCAGATAGGAAATGCCGTGCCACCGTTACTTGGCAGAGCGCTGGGACTTGTGTGCGCGCAAATATTATCCACACTTACATAGATTGAGTTGGCGTCCAGCGTATGGTTTACTTGCGGTACAACTCCTGTCAAAACATAGACCATGCAAAAAACAAATAGCTTTCTCACACAGCTTCTTGATTTTGAAGTATCAGGCAAGGGTGCAATTAGCGCTCCGGGTAACTGGATAAAAGCTCCTCTGCTTAGTATCAGGACTGACGTCGACGATACGATTGATAAATTGGCTCCGCAACTGATCTCTCAGCGAGGAGTAAACAAGACTGGTGTTTGGTGGTTCTTGGTTGGATCGCCTGGTAATGGAAAGTCTGCGGCTGTCGGCACTTTAGTGAGGACCTTAAAAGAGACATACAAGTCTGGATTTAGGGAGCCTAAAGATTCTTCTGGCAAGCCAGGTCGGGAGCTCGAAGACTTCGATGAGAATGATATTCCCTATGTTCTTGAGCTTTATGAAGATGGCAATAATTTTGCTAGTGCATTGTTTGCCCAAGACGCCTCAGTGGTGCCTAGTCCATATGATAGCGATCCAAACACTGGCGCAGCGTTGATTGATCTGCTGGAGGAAGCCTCCGCTAAGGGTCAATCCGTCGTGGTTTGTGCAAACCGAGGGGTAATTGAAAAGGCTCTTCAGCAAAAAGCAGATAAGAACGCACCGTGGTATCAAGCACTCAAAGCTATCCATGATTCAAAAGGCTCAAAAACCATCAAATTTGATGACTCTGGTTCTAGAAAACTTGTTTTTGAAGACATCACGGTTGAAGTAACCACACTAGATGAAAAGAGTATTGTTGCGGATAATACTTTTGGAATGTTGTTAGACAAAGCCACGTCTAATTCTGGTTGGTCTAATTGTGACGGTTGTTCATCAAGTGAGGAATGTCCGTACAAAAATAATCGTGATTGGTTAAAAAGGGAAGAGGGAAAATCGCGATTTATTACAGTTCTTAGATACGCCGAGTTGATGAGTGGGCAAGCAATAGTTTTTAGAGAAGCGCTTGCTTTCATTGCTCTTATGTTAGCTGGGACCTCTAGAGATTATAAAGGCGACACTACACCTTGCGGATGGGTCCATGAGAGAGTTAAAAAAGGAGCGTTTTTCTCTCTTTTAACTCGTCGTATTTATATGCTTTTATTTAAATCTCACTCTCCATTTGGACTCAAGAATGGTACTAAAGACAAAGCTGATCAGCTTACAATCCTCACTGAGAGCGCTAATCTTCTACCAGAGGTTAGCACTTCAGCTATTAAGGCTCTAAATACCGACAAGATAGCAACAGATGTTGGTTTGAAAAGATTTTTATCTGTCGAGGGCATTTTTGCTGAAATTGATCCTGTCAAAGAGAATCAAGGAAAGGAAAGGGAGCAACGATGGAATATTGCAACAGGTAGATCAGACCTTGTTGCGGGGCAACCATTAATAAGCAGCTTAGAAAAGAAGTGTTTCTCGATTTGGGCAGACTGTGAAGATTTGACCGACAAGATAAAAAAGCAAGATGTTGCCCATAACTATTATCGGGAATTACGACGTTGGATTACGAGTGTTACCTACAGGCTAGGCTTTTTTGCAGAGGGAGAGCTATTATTTGAAAAGGAGCTAAAAGAATATCAAGTAATATTAAATATTAATGACAACAAGGAATTGACCGAAGCACAGGAGAATTTAAAAGATGGGATACAAGATAGCTTTAAGGAGTTTGTGTTTGGCTCGGACAGTCCCATGGTAAAAATCTCCAAAGTCTTAACTGTCTTCGGACGTACGGTGAACGACCAACTTGATCCCGAACTGGACCTGGGCGCAGGTAGGAAGACGCGGTTAGTGATGAGAATAAGCGAAAACGAGTTAGAATTAAGTCCTCGTAGTTTCGCATGGTTAAGACGAAAATCTCGTACAGGACTATCCGATAAGACTTTCCCACCAGATGTCCAGCAAGTGGCGGATGATATTCGCTACAAGGCTGCGTCATACATTGAGTATGCCTTTATACCAAAGGGAATTAAGCTTCAAATCAAAAAACCTAATGGCGATATTCTTGAACTTGAAAGGAAAACCGCAAGGTTAAAGGTACTGAGGGATAATTTATAATATGGAAGTTTTTAGAGATCTAAAGCTGTCTACCAGTAAAACTGAAGCGGGCTGGCACAATTCAATTCAGACTAGTTTTTTATTTGTTCCTACCGCCGGCATGCGGGTATCGAGTGATGATCTAATTATTGAATTATATCGCGAAGTCTTTTTTGAAACGCGAAGTGAGGGAAGTCTTAAGAGAATCGATCCTGATGAGCAAGAAGATGGAAATTCAGTATTTGAAGAAGAAGAAAAACTTTCACTTTATATGTCCAGAGGTCGAAAAAAGCAGACTTCCGCCACTCGGCAGCTAACAAATTTCTATACGCCACTTTATCCTAGCTTAGCACGGAGAAGTTGGCTCAGAAAGCAAAGTGAACGCGCCATTAGAGATTTTTTCTTGAAAGCAATTGCACAGCATTTACATGGTGGCGGTAGCAATAGTAAACCTGCTGATAATGATTTGATAAACATTTTTTATAGCGCACTGCGTGGAAAGTGTAATGGTGCTGAGCGGGGTGAAGATATCGCTGGGTTACAGATAGATACTCTGCGTGGGTGCGTTAGCGCGGAAGAAGGCAGGGAAAAATTGGCTGACCTATGTGGATTATCCGATGATGACAGAAAGTCTGGTAAAAGTATTTTCATCTTACAAAGTCAACACTCTGATGTCCTAGCTAGAACGTTGTTTGAAGACTTGCGTCAGTTATGTCAACTAGAAGGAAGCCTTGATAGATTGCAATGGATGAACCTTTTAAAAACTTTCTTACGTTTTTCAAGCTCGGTCTGGTTACTCGCGCAAATGAAGATGACAATTGTATTGAGAGATAAATTACTGTCTATCTTGTCAGGTTCGTCCGAGTTGGATATTGATGAAAACTGGGTGGATGAAACCATTAAAAACAGGCATCACGGTTTGTTTAAACCTACGATGACGCCTACAAACCAGCTGGAGAAGTATGTCCAGCAGTATGTCAAAGCTCGGATAGAGCTCAATATACTTGTCGCTTTAGTTGAAAAATATAGCGCTAGTGACTGGAGTGATAAAACTATGACTCTCCATTCCGGATCGCAAAGTGATCTAGGTATTCTTGAATTAATGACCAAAGCGCTAAATATGAATAGTGCACTTGCAACAGACTTGGATGGTATAGATCTAAGGGTTGCGCTGACGAGATATTGCGAAAGGTTTAGTGCTTGGAGCATGCCTGTAAATGCGACAGGTGGACCCGCGAAGGGATACTGTGAGTATTTGCTAGTATTACGAAAAATGGAAAAAGGAGATGAAGATGGCGGTTACCTGGTTATTCCGAGCAAAAGAAAAAATGCAGGGTATAAAATTTTCCCGGGTAATCTAATGCTCAAGTTAGTCACCTTTTTGGCTGAACGAGCAAACCCAAATAAAAGACTAGTCTTTGCTGACGTTGAAAATCATTTTAAAAAATATGGGTTAGACTTTGGGGAAAAGGGTGAGATACGGCCTAAGCTTATCGAGTCACTCCAAGATATGGGGTTGTTAAAAGGAAGCCCCGATGCAGGTGATAGCGTTGCTGTAGGCAACCCTTACCCTTTGAAAAATTAAGAGTGCACATTAATGTCTTTGTTTTCTGATACATTTGCCGATCTAGTTGTTGATTATCTTAACGTTAATTCTGAAGCAGAAACTCGGCTGCTGGTTCCAGCGCCTACTGCGAAAATTGGACGGAGTCTTCAAGCTAGGTTACGTGAAGTGTTACCCGAGGAAATTCCCTCATTTCTCATAGTAGATGGTGTCCTCGATAAAGTGAACAAAGATAAAGGATGGTTGCGTCCAGAGGGCATTACAACCTTCCGTAAAGGTCCTATCGTAATCATTGTGCAACCAGGCAACGTCTCTAGAATTCCTGAATCAGTTCTTCGTGCAATAAATAGCAGTTTTAATGACGAGTGGCCTTGGTCGCTCGAGGGTGAGTCTCCTGTATTCTCGTTTAAACACGCTCTTCTTCCTAAACTAGTCGATAGAGGCAGTTGGTCGAGTGTTCAAGACGAAAGAGATGGGATGGTAGCTCTAATTACGGACTATATTGTTACTGAGGTATCTGATTCACTCGAGCGAAATGAGCTCCTGTTTGATGATATCATCGACGGGTTTAGCTCAAACGGAACATCTGATCTTGACAATGATTACCTAAGATTCCTTTTTCACGCAGGAATCCCCAACATCGGTATCAAAACTAACGATGAGATAGGATCTCTAAAAACTGCGCAAAAAGAATGCACCACTATATTTCAAAGGCTTAGCAAGATTCCTAGATCTGCAATCTTAGAACCTCTTGAAGAAAAGAAGGATAGAGATTTTGTTGATCGTATATATGATGGTTTGGGCAGCTCAACTTTGGACGGAACCGGTCTATTATCCTTAAGAAAGTCTATTAAGATTTTAGACGCCTCCTCCTGGAATGCCCTTACGCTCGAAAAGCTTCATGAGCTACTCAATCTTAAACAGATTAAAGAGTACACATTGGAGGTAAGCTTTGCTGCTCCCGCGGATTTAGATTTTAATGAGCTCTATATTGCGCCAAAAAAGGATTACCTAGTTGCTAGAGAAGGTTCTGCCTTCAGCCTCGTTTGCAAATGGGATTTAGGCGAGCATGAGCAATCAATTTCAGATCTTGAAGAGTCTAATTTTAAGTTAGAAATTAGGTCAGGTACCAAAGTAATAGAAACATATTCGGGTTCGTCTTTCGTGGGAAGCACAGGGCAGCATGAATTTTACTGCAATATTTCTGATGAATCCTATTTTGGGCTTAGAAAGACTGGGAAGGTCAAAAGAATCAGCGTATGTATCATAAGGGATGGTGAGGCAGTAGTTAAACAGGTTTTATCCTTGCGGATGCTGTGTGAGGAGCACAGTGAACTAGTCGTTGTAGAAAAACCATTTACGGTTTTGCCATATGAACCTGATAATGACAGAGCGGATTCTCTTTCGGTTGAGTTAGAAAGTCCGTCTAACATTCATCTGTTAAGTATTCACGGTAGAAGTGGATCATCCCTAACATTGGATGATGAAGTCAGGTCACTGAAATCTTGCAATGACTCGTTAATTAACCAGACTACGGTCGATTCAATAGATCCTAGCGCTTATCCGGCAGGCAATATTTATGCAGTTGCCAAGTTTGCTAATAATCATGAGATTGGGCTTGAGTTAAAGTCAGCCGGAATTAAAAAAGGGATGTTTTCCATTGAAGACGCTTTTTTGGCGGAGCTGATTAAAGGTAGATCTGATATTGTAGAACTTTTTAAAATATTTGGTGGTGAAAGTCTTGATCCCTATGCGGCTCTCGGTGGCCTTACTGATGAGAGTTCTAATAGAGTTTCTTTGTCGAAGCGAATGGAGTGTCCGGGTGGCGCAACCCCTATTATTCTATCGATTGAAGGTAGGGCGAATATGGAGCTTGCAGATCTAGGGACTGTTGTTGCGAGCAGAAACCTCAAATTAAATGCGGATCAATTTTGCTTCGAACTCGATGGTGTGGTGGGAAAGCTTATAGAGGAATACCAGAAAGCAAGGATCGCATTGATAACCTTTTACGATGGACACCTCGGTGATGAGAATATATCAAGTAAACATCCTTTGTACGCACGAGTGCCGACCTATATACATAATAAATTATCTACAATCGAGCCATTGATTAAGGAATATGTAGAGGCCTATAAAGAAATTTTAATAGCGTTGGCGGAGAAAAAATTCCTCAGAGCAGAGGAGTTTAAACTCGCGAATTTGGATTGTGTTGTCATTGTCGAAGATGTATCGAGCGCTAGGGATATTGGGACACATAAGTTATTTCTTATTGGCCCTTGGCACCCTCTGCAAGTAGCGGACCGTTTCCAAAGGCAGCAAGTTAAGTTCCACGCAGCTAAATACTGCTCTGATTTTCCGCGATCAGGAGTTAATAAGTTAGGTGGTACGCTCTTAGATATAGATGGAATTAGGTCTATTCATGGGTTTTCTGGCCATCATAACTTTGTGCACTCATATGTCTCAGATACCTCTGACCTAGGGTGGAGTGTCGCGCTAAAAATTACGGAGGAATCAAATGACTTTACAAAATATGCAGCCGCGATAGAAGATATATTTGACCTCCAAATATCCGCGATCCCAGATAGTTCGCCAGCACAAACCAAGTCTTATATTAGAGACTTCATTGCTGCAAATCCCGCTGAGCGGCGACTCGAAATTTATATTCGAGACGGACTAGACATTGGGGAGATTCATTCTTCTATAGCAGAGTTAATTTACAGTGAGGACTCTAATTTAAGTGGTCAACTTTTAGGCGGAGTTCATCTATATTTTGAAAATCTGGAAGATGAAAAGTTATCATCAGAATTGGAATGGAATGAACCGCCAATATGTATCTATAGTGCACCTGATGAGGCTAAATGTTTAACAGATAATCATATAGATATTCTTATAGTCGCGCCTAACAGAGGCTTTAAAACACAAACATTGACCCAAAGTGACTATCGTCCGATCCCTCGGGGTACAGGTCCTAATGCCTCCATGACACTAGTCCTATCCCAGTTGATAGAGGGAGCTGATGGAATGTCAAATAGTCTTTATCAGGAGACTCCGTACATAGCAGTTGAGACCAGTAATAGCGTCACAGATTTGTATCTTGAGAGTCTTAGGTTGATCCCATATTTGATTAATAGCATTGGCTTTCAAACCGAGCGATCTGTTGATCTACCCGAAGGACTCGCCGCCTCCTGGGTTATTCTTCCGGGTAATGCCACTGATCCGGCAATGTTATCTCGTTATGTTAATTCATCGATACGAAGTGACCATCAAAAAGTGCTTTGGGAGTACAATGTTGATTTGACCGCCAGCCAGTCGGATTATTTTATCTTGTCAGAGATAGCGGCTGGCTTTGATCAAGCACTATCTGCATCAAAATTTCGTACATTCGATAAACGCAATATTATTGCTGATTTAAGCCGAGTAGGAATCGCAGTTGGTGGAGAGGCTCTTAGGACCGGTATGAAAGCTCTGGGGGTTATTGGGCAGGTAGGAGCTGTTAGGCTGTTTTCTGCGACTACTAAAAACGCGCCATTGCGCGACTCGGAAAATCAGGCAGGTTTAATAATCCCTGTAGACTCTTTTGATACCATCTTAGGATCAAAAAGTGAAATTAGAGCAGAGTCAAATAGAAAATCTGATCTTCTTGCCATCCAGCTATCTTTAAATCCAGATGATTTAGGAGAGCTGATTATTTCAGGAACTTCGATTGAGGCTAAATACGCCTCTGCTACCTATACTGACGCCCCATCAGCCTTCGATCAGGCAAGACAAACATATGACCGGTTTAAAGACTTAATAGAAGGCTCTAAAGAGCAGTCTGGTGTGATTCAGCGCTTAGTACTTTCAAAGTTAATTAGATATGGCTTACAGCTAAAATATGAAGCCTCTGATAATGACTTCTCAAATCGAAATTATAGAATCATCGATAGTATTCTAAAAGGGCGACTTAGGTGGCGAAAGCCGGAGCATGGCGTCGTAGTATGCTCGACCGAGGGCGACTTAAGCGAAAGTTCATACATAGCGGCCTCCGAAGGGCATGGTCTTTGGATTAGGCTTTCACCAGATGAATGGCCTGGCGAGCATGATGAAGCGAGTAATCTCGTAGATTTAGGTGCAAAATTGGAGACGATATTTAACTCTGGGGCCAATATATTGTGGGTGGCACCCGAGCAAGAGCCTGAAGAGACTGAACGAGAGACAGAGGAAGAGACAGAGACAGAGGAAGAGACTGAACGAGAGACAGAGCGAGAACCAGAGCAACAGACAGAGCAACAGACAGAGCAACAGACAGAGCAACAGACTGAACAGAACTTACCAGAAGGTATAATTGAAAATAATAGCGAGTCGATGCATAGAATGCCAGTTGAGCATTTAGAGTCTATGTATGAAAACCTAATTAGATCGCTAAAAGATAGAGGAGTCTCGACTTTTACTCCCGAGGATGGAGAACCGTATATTACGGAGGGGCCCGCATCTGTTTTATATCGACTAAATCTTAGTTACGACACTGATCCTCATAAGTTAGATAATCAGAGGATAAAGGCCCTGATGCACTATCGCTTCAGGTTAGAAGAGTCTCAACAACTTAGAATTTATAAGCATCGTGGTAGTATGAATATTGATGTGCCAAAGCAGCCTGAAGAACGATATTATATTTCTGCGGAATGGCTTTGGGCGAGATGGCAGCGTCCGGATAGCGAGATTGCTGTTCCATTAGGTATTAATCAGCGAAAAGAAATCATTCAAATCAATTTTTCTGATACGAATTCACCACATCTATTGATTGGAGGGACTACGGGCACAGGAAAATCAGTGGCTTTATATACTATTTTGCGCGGGCTGTTAAAGTATTATAGTTCTAATGAGTTAAAACTTATCTTAGTGGATCCAAAACAAACTGAGTTGATTGAATTTGAAGAATCACCCTATTTGACGAGGCCTCTGGGCTTTAATTCAAGAGACGCTCAAGAAAGCCTAGAAAAGTGTGTCGTTGAGATGGAGAAAAGATATCGGCTATTCAAAGAAACTTCAAGAAAAAATGGAGGATTAGTCAACTCTATAAAGAGTTATAACAAAGCTGTGTCTGGATCAGATAAGTTACCTTGGTGGGTAATTGTATTGGACGAGTATGCAGATCTTACAGTTAATCCTGACGACAAAAAAAGCATAGAGCTTTTACTTGGAAGACTTGCAGCTAAAGCGAGAGCCTCGGGGATACATATAATTATTGCAACTCAAAAACCGACCGTAGAGGTTATTAATACTGTACTCAGATCTAATTTGCCTGCGCAGCTTGCTTTAACAGTTAAGAGTGGCAGCGAGAGTAAGGTTATTATGGATGATCTGGGAGCTGAGGGTCTTAATGGAACTGGAGATGCATTTTTAAAGATAGGCGGCAAGTTAAATCGATTGCAGTGCGCAATGGTTGATGACTCTTAAGGTCACTGTCAATAACCGATATTTTTTGATGGTTTTAAACTCCACTTAGATGAACAAGAAGCTGGGTAAGGGCAACCTACTATTTGTGTATCTGGCATTTCAGTACGTAGCTGGAAAACTTACAAAATATAGCGAGGTTTATGAAGAGCTCTTTTTGGCCAATGAATACATTGGAGCCGCGTCTGAGGACGATATTCCCTTATAATTTTGGATGAGAAAACATGGTTAGTCTTATTTTTCTGCATACTTTTATATTGGTTTGTAAAAGCGTAGCCTTTCGCAAAAGCGCCTATTTTATGAAGATTTCTGGGTGCTATATAAATTCCAGCTAAACTGGGTTTTTTGCGTCTTATAAGTTGGCTTCTTTTAAAGCTGGGCATTTGATAACCAGATTGTGCGCCCGCATATGCATAATCATCTAGAGATGATATCCTGTTCTGCAAACAGCACCGATTTGATCCAGATTGCGGGGTGCTCTATAAATTCCAGCTAAACCGGAGAGTCGAGATATATCGACCATTGAACCCGATTGAGCATTCCTGGATCGGGTTTTTGCGTTTTAGTGGAGTGGTTTACCTAATAAACCGGGCATTTGATAACCAGCTTGTGCGCCCGCATGTTGCAAAGCACTAAAGAGGATAATGTTATGTCTGTTATTCATGAGTCGCTCAAGGGCGACATTAAAAGTAAACCTTCGACCGCAAATAAACCGCGCGTTAAGGTACAGCGTCTTACATCTCAAGAAGCTCAAGAGTTTAGGGAGCGAATGGGCTTGCCAAATAGCTATTTAGTTATCGGCAACGCTATTAAAGGAGGCCGCAAATGAGTCACCTTAAAATACCGATGAGTCCTGCTGATTTTCCTCAACAAAAACTCTATGAGGTTAAACCGTTTCCGAAATGGCCTGCTGGCTGCGGTGTTACCCTCTTGGGGGGGCAAGTTGAGAACGTTTTGCCTGGAATCCCTAATCAGCCAACTGAGGACTCAATCCCCTTGGCACAGGTGGAGTGGTCTTGGAGTCCAATGCATGCGCGGGTTGATGCCTACGAGTTGCATAGAGGCGACGAGCACTGGCTTCTCTGGTGTGGCGGCCCAGAAGACAACGCCTCTACCTACATTTCTAACTGGTACGCAGTAACCTGTATGCCAATTGGAGATATTTCTCAGGAGGATGCGGCCAAATTCTTGTTATTAGCCTATTGGGAAAGTGAGTTTGGTAATATATCCCTTGATCGATATCATTGGATTAATCGCGCGGACGCGTTATCGGTGGGTGATATCAATTCTATTGCTAATGAAGTATGGACTGAGGAAGATGACTAACTGACAAGATTAAATGGCCTGCCGGACACTGGCAGAGAACTACCTACGATTGACGGCTGGGGTGTCATAAATACCCCAGTCGAATTTTGTATCGTTGATTCCTAAAATATTTCTCTGTTAACTCTCAGCGCTGCTTTTTTCGTGCTACAGACGGCTCATCATAGATAGACCAGTCTATAGTGTCTAAATTCTTGTTTGCGCTTTTTTGAGCGCGCCTCTGTAGCCTGGTCATTCCAAAAGCTGCCATATGTTCTTCGTCAACAATAAGCTGGATATCCTCTTTGGTTGCTGCATCAACGAGTAGTCCAGCTTCAAAGAATCCTTCGATCTTATACTTCAGCTTCTTAGTATGCTCTGACTCATCGTCCTCAGCTCCATAATATTCACGGACTAACTCTCGAACTGATTGTTTAAATTTTATGCTTTTGTATTGGTCATTTAGAGACATGGTTAAAATTTCTTATGTATATGGCCGTGATGGGTTAACAATTGATGCAATAGTAACCTTTTCCGAAGATAGGTACTTTGCATATATATCTGGATGGTCTTTTTCGAACGAGTCTGCATCGAACTTAGGTTCTTCCTTTGCGACCCTTTTCCATGATACTACGCCCTTAATCTCATCATCATTATGTAATATTGATGCTAGACCTGCCTTTAAAGACTCATATAGCCAATCGGCAGAAGCTATTGCTTTCAGGCTTTCTAGGTAGGCGAGATGTAGGTCAGTGATAGTGGAATTTCGTTCAATTTCTGGACTAGTAATGCCGCTGTTATCTATTGCAGCTGAATCAGCCATTAACTTCTTTTCGTTATAT
>Ga0206129_10005675_pt1 | contig 13071 bp, 5 predicted proteins | sample Helgoland_Spring_8_FD_148616 | JGI IMG/M metagenome (GOLD analysis project Ga0206129, IMG submission 148616) | Pelagic subsurface seawater microbial communities from Kabeltonne, Helgoland, North Sea - Helgoland_Spring_Bloom_20160502_2 | ecosystem: Environmental > Aquatic > Marine > Epipelagic ...
GTGGTTTTGCATTCTCAAAATACTAATAGTGACGAGATCGATACCTTAGAAAGTAATAATGGTGCGGCGATTACCTTTTCTGTTATACCCAGTGAAAATATTCCTAGCCTACCTCATGCAGCCTTAGTTGCGCTGTTCGTTGCGTTGGTTTTGCTTACGGTTAAGCATAAACGTCTACGCATCCCTGCTACGGGTATGGTTTTACTCATGGGTTTGGGCGGTATGCCATTTATTGCAGATGTCGATGGTGAGTTAAATAATCACTGCGCGCTGTGGGGTTGGTGTGTTGCGTGGGATGGGGTAAGCCCCATAGCAACGGATCCAGCAAACGATACTCCCGACACGGCCATTGATATCCAAGCTTTGTATATGGCTAAGGCTAATAATGGTGATGTGGCAGTACGTGTTGATGTTAACGATGTCTCGAACGCCTGTTTGTCGTTGTCGCCATGTGACGTGAATGCCTTATGCAGTAATGAGGCGCAGGTGGGTTACAACTGCACCTGTCCCGCAGGCCTCTTTGGAGACGGTGAGCAGTACTGTGGTTCGATTCGCGATGATGATGGCGATGGCGTCGATTTGTTCGACGATAATTGCCCTGAAGTGGCTAACGCAGAGCAGATTGATACCGATCAAGATGGCATAGGTGATTTATGTGATCCCACCCCCAATGGCGATCTTGTGTCGATCAGCTTAATAGACGAGCTAGCCATTGAAAAGAGTCAGCAAGCGGCGCAATTTAGTCTTCAGCGCTCATCGGGTTCTGCAGAACTTACGATTGCTTTCAGCTTGAATGGCAGCCTTGATCCCGTTAAGGGATCTGCAAGTAGTGACGACTATATATTAGTTTATGCTGATGATGGATCTGCCGTCGGTCAGACGCTGACGTTACCTGCCAATCAGAATTTACGGATTGTCCAGTTACAGCCTATACAGGATGCTCATCATGAAGTGCCTGAAACCTTACGAGTCACGTTAGGTGAGGGAGCAGGTTACGAACTCAGCGCAAATGAAACCGTTAGTCTGCTAATTACTGATGCGAGTAATGACAGTAGCAATGCCAAGGTATTTTTCGGCGTTTTTATGCCACAAGACAATGCCGTAACTTCTGGCTCCGGTGTCTTGAGTTTGATTCTCGATGGCGATAACGAAAATGCCTCACTAAATTATAATTTTTCTAACTTGAGTGCTGAACAAACTGATCAGCATATTCATTTAGCTCCGTCCGGCACAATTCTCAAAGATGTGCATGCCACTGGCAGCGTGTATGATTTTTCATGGGATCTAGCACCAGGGGGTATTTTTGTTACTGAGCAGGCCATGCTGGATGCGCTTTTTAATGGTGAGTTTTATTTAAATATTCATACAGCCAATTACCCCTCTGGCGAAATATCTGCAACCATGGTTTATGATGCGGGCGTTGAACCACCCGCAGAGACGGTACTAACGGCAGCTGATGTCGATAGAGATATCATTCGTTTTCTAACGCAGGCAACGTTTGGTGCCACCCCTGAACAATACACGCTGCTGCGTGATCAAATCGCTCCTGATGGTAGTAATCGTTTGCAGGTCTATAGTGATTGGATTGACCTGCAAATTGCCACATCACCAACTCGTATGTATGACTTAATGGAACAGTCGCAACTGTTATTCGCGTTTGGTGATACGCCTTCGGCGATGTATGGAACGTTTCAGCCTGGCTATTATCTGCGCCGTGATGCATTTTGGCCAATGGCAGTGAATGGAAAAGATCAATTGCGTCAGCGTGTGGCATTTGCATTAAGTCAAATACTGGTTGTCGCCGACACGCAAGCCACTATTCGTAAGGCTCATCGCGGCACAGCACATTATTGGGATCAGCTTGCTGATAATGCATTTGGTTTTTATAACGATGCCTTATTTGATGTCAGCGTACATCCCATTATGGGCACATGGCTGAGCCATTTGCGCAATAAAAAATCTGATCCGATAGCGGGTTCATATCCCGATGAAAACTATGCCCGAGAAGTTATGCAGCTGTTTAGCTTTGGCTTGGTTCATCGTGAGAAAAATGGCAACGTGCTGTTAGGTGAAGACAACTTGCCAATGCCGACCTATGACAATGAAGTGATTAAAAATATGGCCAGAGTTTTTACTGGTATGGCCTTCAGTTACTATACTCTCAATGGTGAAAAAACGTCTAATACCTGGTTTGACAGAGGTGACAGCAGCTACCAGGAGCAACATCGTTGGACTAATCCAATGAAGTTCTTTGCTTCATGGCATGACTATGATGAGAAGATTTTATTTACCGATAATGATCAGACGGTTACTGTTCCAGCTGTCTCAGCCACTACTGCGTCTGCTGATAGTGAGTTGCGCTTTGTTGTTGACGCATTGGTAAGCCACCAAACTACTGCGCCGAATATCAGCAGGCTTTTAATACAAAGGTTCGTGACGTCTAACCCAAGCGCTAATTATATTGAGCGTGTCGCCAATGCTTTTGGCAGTACAGGCGATTTAACGGCAACAATTAAAGCAATTTTATTAGATCCAGAGGCGCGCAATCCCAGCGTCATAAACTCAATGACGTTTGGTAAGGTCAAAGAACCCCTGCTTCAGCTAACGGCAACGATGCGTTTGTTGCAAGCCGGCTCAGAGATATCCTTTGACGATAGTGGGAGCCCTTTGTATCCGCTGCGCGACCGTTACGATGAGGGGGCAAGTTTGATGCGTATTGGCAATCCTAATTTAGGGCAGTATTCTCTGGGCTCGCAGTCGGTATTTAATTTTTATCTGCCCGATTTTTCTCCTGCTGGTGTGATTGCTAGTCAATCATTAGTAGCGCCCGAAATGCAGTTAATGACGGAGTCACAAATCTTCAGCACAATGAATGCCTATAACAAGTTGGTTAATGAAAATATGTATCATCCGGGATCTTTAAATTACTCTAATTACACAGCTGATCAGCTGAAAGTTATATTGAAGCCTACGCGTCTTTTAGCTGCTTGGAATAGCGTTTCGGGCAGTACTACCGAAAAAGCTGAGGCAATGGTTGATTACTTAGATTTTTATTTAAATGCAGGGCAGTTAAAGCAAGCAGCTAACACGGGTGCCCGGGCTGCTTTGATTCAGGGGGTTGCAGCCGCATCCAGTGAGGCTAATCGCTTAAAAGATGCGGTCTATGGGGTGAATGTTACTTCAGAGTTTTTAATTCAGCAGTAGTCATGCGGTGCTTAGCTTGTTAGGTGGGCGAATAAGGTCGAGCAATCTAAGCACTGGTGGTTGATTCAGCGGCAAAAAATCTAAAGCTCTCCTTTTTCGCTCCATTAGAATGAAACGTGTAGTACTTTCCAAAAAAGTACCAGTATCCCGCATACCCAACTATAGTGTTTCCGGAAAATTCCGCATTTTTTAGAGATGAATAGTTATGAGTTTCTATAAAAGCAATAGATTTTTTTCGGCCCCGTTGATCTAGTGCATCTGTTGACAGTGACAAGGTCGTGAGTACACGCTGGCCTCTGTAATGCGGCAAAGTAAAGCTATCATAGGAATAGCGGGCTTTCGGTCCAAAATCAATCCACAAGTCGTCAGTATGCCTAGTAGGGGAGTAAGCTCGCCACAAATAGGCAATTAAACGCCCATTGTTGATGGCTCCCATACAGGTATCTCCTTTTTCAATAGCGGCTTTGGCAATGCTCGGGTTGAGCTGAAGTTCTGGGTTCTTAGCAAATTTTATGAGTTCTGGCTCGCTTAAGAATCGGTATTCTCTTCCGCTATTTTCTGCGAGAGGAGGCACGCTTGTTCTGAGTGGCCGCGTAATAACAGCACAAAAAACTAAGCCGCAGTGCCGCTGCAGTCCTATCATTAAAAATTCATACAGGCTACGCCAGATACCCCAGCGATTTATATGTTCGCGTCTTTGAGGACTAATAATTGCCATTATGTGCACTCTGTAGTGGATGCCATTTTTCAAAATGCCATCTAGGCAAAGTTGAAAAGGGGATTTTTTTATCGTTTCATAGAGCGTTAGGAGTTTTTCTAGTGCCCGGGAATAGAGACCTCCTGACGGCTACTTGTGTCGTATTTGATAGATTCGCGCAGCCAGCAAGCTAGATAAAACTCCTATAAGCACAACTTGCTGCCGTTGACTATATCAAACGAATACGACATTTTTTCTGCAGCGGTGCTGCTCCATTGCTGAAAAATTAAAACTGAGGTCTATCGGTAACTGAATTGCCGTATAACTACTGCCCGAGTGGAAGTCGATTATTACTATTCGATTATCGCCTAACAAAAAACTTATCAGTGTTTCGTGCTCCCTCTCAAAGCCACAGTTTAAGCTATTGATTTTAGTGTCTGGCGAATTATTTTTTTCGTTGGCAGGGAAGCCAATTACCAGGCGGAGAGTTGCAGGTATCATTCATCTCCCATTAGCGGTGGGGCAATATGTCAATGCATCAGAGAGGGGCTAGATCTATAACGAAAAACCCCACATTTTATAGGCTAAAACGCAGGGCTTTCGGTTTTACTGTACTACTTAAAACATCAAATGGCGGAGAGGCAGGGATTTGAACCCTGGGACGGGATGAACCGTCGCTGGTTTTCAAGACCAGTGCTTTCGACCACTCAGCCACCTCTCCAAAAAAATCAGCGCAAGTATACCCTTACTAGAATTACTCGCAAGGGTTTTGCATGGTAGATTTACGCGCTTTCGTGCGATGTATTTTCCACTGGGTCTTCATTACCTGCATTGCCGGCACGTGGATCATTCGGTGCGCGGTGAACTTCTTTAAGTGCAATAGCTGATGGGTCTGCAACCAGTGGCTGGCTCATCTTTATCTCCAGTTTAGAGCTGGTGATTTCGTGCATAGCAGCAGCTTTTTTGCGTGCTCGTGGGTCATTGCTCGCACGAGGCCCTTCAGCGTTATCGACCAGACGCTTATCATTAGAAGTCTCCTTAGCAATAGCAGCGCCTTGCGCCGGTTGGTGTTGAGCATCGCTACCTTTACCATCGACTTCTGCATTACTATCGGGCTCGATGCTTTCTTGAAGATCAAGCGCTGGTTGGTCGGCAATATCTTTCTTGTCGGTAAGTACTTCAACAGGCGCCTTTTCAACCAGTGGGGCCTCAGCCGTTGCTGTCTGGCTGGTCTCACCTACTGCGGTTTTGGCTTGATTCGCGGCCACATTAGCATCGTCATTTTTTATTTCAGGGGCGGACGTCATATTTTCGGTTACCGCGGCCTCGATGGCTCGCTCAGCTACCGGTGTTGACTCAGGCGCTGAACCTTCAACGATTGGTGCGGCGGCTTCGTTATTGCCTTGCGCTATGTCGCTCAACTCGCCGGCCAACGGAAGCGTTGCTGTGGCAGTTGCGGCTGCTTCACTGCGTCTGCCGCCACGACGTCTTGGTCCACGTGCTGTACGACCACGCTGATTGTCGGGGCGAGTTCTTGGCTCATTTGACGCCTCTGCTGTATTTGGCGCAGCTGCAGCTGTATCGTTAGTCGCTTCAACTGACTGAGTGACAGTATCGCTATTTTTTTCAACGTTTGAACGATTGCGCCGTGTACGATTAGCACCGCTTTTGCGTTCGTTACTCGCAGTTTGAGCACTATTCGCAGCCTCGATTTTTTTGTCTTCTACTCTCTCCGGCGCAGTCTCAGTCTGTGCTGCACGTGGCTCTTTTCGCTTGTTGCGATTACCTCCACGTTGATTGTCGCTATCGGCTGCTGTGCTGTTGGCGTTTTTCTGATTGCGTTGTCGGCCACGCTGAGGGTCACTTTGGCTGCGGTTGCCGCCTTGCTTAGATCGCTGCTCGTCATTGCGGCCGCGATTGGCATTGCCACCACGATTGCGTTGATTGCCGCGACCTTGGCGATTTTGTGTATTGCCGCCACGTCGATTATTAGTAGTTGGAGTTGCCGGAGCTGGCTCTTCTGTTGGTGCTGTAAAAATCTTGTTCCACAAGGTTTTTAAAAGGCTAGTCGTTGGTGCTTTAGTCTCAGGCTCTGCAGCTTGTGGTCGGTTTGGTTTAACAGGAGAAAATGAAGCAGTGCTTACCGCAGCCACGGGCTGCACGACTGTCTGCTCTCGTGCTTCATGCACCGACTCTTCAATTTCAGCTTCGGCCGTTAAATCGAAGCTAACGGTTTCACCCACTTCAGAGTCACCTTCGCGCAAACGCGACACTTCGTAATGAGGCGTTTCGAGTGCTGGGCTTGGAATGACCAGTACTCGCAAGTTGTTGGCTTTTTCTATTGAGCGAATCGCTGCGCGTTTTTCATTAAGTAAATAAGTTGCGACTTCAACGGGCACTACCACACGAATTTCAGCGCTGCGCTCTTTTTGCGATTCATCTTGAATGAGGCGCAAAATTACGAGTGCGAGTGATTTTGTATCGCGAATCGTTCCCTGGCCGCTGCAGCGAGGACAAATAGAGGCGATGGTCTCGTCGAGCGAGGGTCGCAGTCTCTGGCGCGACATTTCAAGCAGACCAAAGCGAGAGATTTTTCCGACTTGAACGCGTGCACGATCGGCTTCTAATGCGGCGCGCATCCGGCTTTCAACCGCTCTTTGATTTCGCGAATGGTTCATGTCGATAAAATCGATAACAACCAAGCCGCCCATATCACGCAGACGTAATTGACGCGCAATTTCATCGGCCGATTCCAAATTGGTTTGCAATGCGGTTTCTTCTATGTCGGCACCTTTGGTGGCGCGCGCCGAGTTAATATCAATAGCAATCATTGCCTCAGTGGGATCAATAACAATTGAGCCGCCCGATGGCAGTTGGACTTCGCGTTGAAAGGCCGTTTCTATTTGGCTCTCTACTTGATAGCGATTAAATAGCGGAATTTCGTCTTGGTATTGCTTGATTCGGCTAGCGTAATTAGGCATGACCATTTCAACAAACTGAGATGCCTCGTAGTAAGCATCGGCACCATCTATTAATACCTCACCGATATCATCACGCACGTAGTCGCGAATAGCTCTGACAATGATGTTGCTTTCTTGGAAAATTAAGAAGGGTGCTTTTTGTGATGATGACGCTTCGGTAATAGCATTCCAAATTGTCATCAGGTAATCGAAATCCCACTGTAGCTCCTGGGCACTTTTGCCAATGCCCGCAGTGCGCACAATCACACCAACGCCGTCCTGCATTTCAAGTTCATTCATGGTCTTGCGCAGTTCATCGCGTTCTTCGCCTTCAATACGGCGCGAAATACCGCCTGCGCGCGGATTGTTAGGCATAAGCACCATGTAGCGGCCAGCCAGGCTGATGTAGGTGGTGAGTGCCGCGCCTTTGCTGCCTCTCTCCTCTTTTTCAACCTGAACAACTACTTCGGTGCCTTCTTTTACGACGTCCTTAATTCTTACTCTGCCTTGGGCTTGTGAGGGCGAGCGGTAAAAGTATTCTCTGGCTATTTCCTTTAACGGTAAAAAGCCGTGTCGCTCGGCTCCAAAATCTACAAAGGCTGCTTCTAAGCTTGGTTCTACGCGAGTGATTTTGCCTTTATAGATACTTGATTTTTTTTGTACGCGAGTACGATTTTCAATATCTAAATCGTAAAGACGCTGGCCATCGACCATTGCTACGCGCAGCTCTTCGGGCTGGGTAGCGTTAATTAACATACGTTTCATTTTGTTTCCTCTATGGCTGAATTGCATTGGCAAGTCAGTCCTTGTTTCTAATGTTGTGAGAACAATTAGGTAATAGTTCAATCACAACATGACGAAATTTGGCATAAACCAAGGCGCAAAGCAGATGCTAGGTGCCAGATAAAAAGAGTATTGAGGCAGTGCAGAGGAAGAGGGTATGAAATTTTACAGAGAGGTTAGAAGCCCGGTAAGAGTGTTCAGTCAGCGTTATGTTACTTAACCTTACTTCGCTGAACCTAATGCAATGGCGCAACCGCGCTTTATTTTGCAATAGTTGCAAGCTGCTATCGCCTAAGAATGCCTTATTGGCTAAAAAATAGCGTTTGTTTATCCGTATTTAAAAGTACGGGCCACTTAACGGTATTCAATGCCAGCTTATCTTGGCGGCTTTACCAGTTCGTGTGCTTCACTTGCCATTATGCTGATCCTACTCTCAGACTACTGGTGCTCACTTGGCATGGTGTGCCGGTGTCGCTCTGTTCTAGACTGTTCCGCTAACCAAGGTTGGGCAGGGGCCAGCATAGGGCAGCAGCAGTGTGTTCAAGATATCAGCGATTATGGCGTTATAAGCGGGTCGATCTGGCTCTTGCTATAGTCACTCTTAAATATGTTGCTAAGCGCTAAAGCCTGCTTACTCTAAATTGACTTTAGCTCTACAATTTTCTGGGTTTGGTCAGTGTTAGAGTAGTGTTGCGTAAAAGCGAATAAAGTAAAGTCATTTATTCCGTACAACGCATGCTCGTCCTGGCTGTTCATTCTCTCTCGCAACGTCTACTGGCATTTTGCTCAGCAGGCGTTCGATTTCATATTTTGGCTTGTTAAGCCACTCTACCTTTGCGCTGATGGGTTTGTTACCCCACACTACTCGCGCATTAGCTCGTCATATTGTATTGAATTAGCCAACAGGTGAGGCTAACCGAAAAAAATCGGCGCTGACAAAATGGTGGGTCTTACGCCGCATTTTGTTGCTGTTGGTCTATTCCTTGGTTTGTCCTCGGTGAAATTTTAATGTACTCAATGTTCCAACGGCTGGAGCTTATAGTAGGGTGTTTATTACCCGTCAGTGAAGTTGCCAGTACTCGTTAGATTGAACCCTTCATCGAAGCCACAAAGAAGTAGTGGTGACAACGATGACTATTGCATATTGATATTTGCTCTTGAGTGGGTCGACTGATCGACATCCTCGTAGTAAGTGAGCAAGCCTTATAGCTAATTTGTTCTGCCAAGAGCGCCTTTGCTGCGTTCCGTTTTACTTTCCTGATGTCTTAGTAGGGTTTGTCGGCAAGCCGCGCCCTAATATTTTAATTATAGAAGAGGATAGCTCTTCGTGAGTCCTTAAAACTGTAACAAGTACCAGCTGTTAGCCGACTATTCCAGGTCTTCTGGTAAGCTGGAAGTCACAACCAATGAGACATGCCTCAAGGGTATTTGGTTCCCTCTACGTCTAAACGCGACGCAAATGAGCTAGTGGCAGCGTTTAAGATCGCCACGAAGAACCAACACTCGCGCATAAATGCCTGCCCATGCTGTACTTTAGATAGCAAGTCGACCAATGATTAATAATGAACCTGGTGATCAAAGAAAATATCATTCTGGACTAATGATTGGCGTTTCAGCACTTTAGAGCCCAATTGCTACCCAGTGCCGAACTCTTTAGCCCTCAGCTGCCGAAGAATACCATTTTATATACACAAGCTCAATTCCATAGCCTGTAAAATGTTGGCTCTGGTTATGGGCAGATCCTCTGCCTGCTTGATAAAAGTTGTTGTTGTTATGAGTGTTACCCACCAAAAAGTCTCGTTTGTAACGGTTGAAGCCGATCAAGCTGGTCAGCGAATCGACAACTTTTTGTCATCTCGCCTCAAAGGCCTACCTAGGTCCCGATTGTATCGTTTGCTTCGCAAGGGAGAGGTGCGGGTTAATAAAGGCCGCGTTAAGCCTGAGCATCGCCTAGAGACTGGCGATTTGGTGCGTATTCCGCCTGTTAAATTGCCCACGCCTAGCGAGCCAGGCCAGGTTAGCCCTAGTTTGACGCTCACTTTAGAGCGAGCGGTCTTGTTTGAAGATGCTGAGTGGTTAGTGCTCAACAAACCTGCTCATCTGGCTGTGCACGGGGGCAGTGGCGAGTCGCTGGGTTTGATTGAGGCGTTGCGGCAGATTCGAGCGGATCGAGCAGGCGAGAATCTGGAGCTATGCCACCGCTTAGATAAAGATACTTCGGGTTGCCTAGTGATAGCTAAAAAACGCGGCGCATTGAAGCGATTTCACGAGGGGCTACGGAACAAAAAATTAGAAAAAAACTATGCTGCGTTGGTGATTGGGCGCTGGCCTAAAGGGCTGGACCGGGTAGACGCTCCGTTGCTTAAGAATGTACTGCAGTCGGGCGAGCGGATGGTATGCGTGGATAAAGAGGGCAAGGCTTCTCAAACGCTATACAAAGTTAAACGTCAGATTAAAGACTATTGCTTGCTTGATGTGCAGCCCATTACGGGCCGTACGCACCAAATTAGAGTGCACTGCAAGGCAGCGGGCTATCCGATAGTCGGCGACCCTAAATATGGTAACGATGAAACTAATAAGCTGTTGCGCCAGCAGGGCTACAAGCATCTTTTTTTACATGCGTTGTCGATAACCTTGCCGATGGACGATTGTATGAAGGTGGTTAGCGCACCTTTACCTGCTTCATGGTCGCCCCTGATTGATGTGCCGGGGAGCCGCTAATCGTGAGTCATTTAAGTGGCATAGTTGTGCTGCGTTTGATTTTTCTTTTATTGATGGTTTTGAGGCGTGATTTTGTCTCTGTGTTGAGAGTCACTGATGTTACTGATATTTGATTGGGACGGCACATTAGCCGACAGCGAGGCGCATATTGTTCGCGCACTGCAACAAGCCGGCGCTGCCGTGGGTTTGCCTGAGCGTGGACACCAGCAATGTGCGGTGCTTATTGGCTTAGGCCTTCGAGAGGCGGCACAAAGGCTTTATCAAGATTTAAGTGAGCGCCATATCGATGATTTTTGTGCTAGTTATAGCGAGCATTTTCGAGCATTAGAGGCTTCGACCTTCGGCATGCAGTTATTCGAGGGAGCAGAATCAACGCTTGTGGAGTTGCAGCGACGCGGGCATGCGCTAGCTGTAGCCACCGGAAAAAGTCGCGCCGGTCTTGACCGTGCCTTGACCGCTAGTGGTTTGCATGGGGCTTTCCTTGCCACACGAACGGCTGACGAATCTCAATCTAAGCCTGACCCCACTATGTTAAAGCAGCTTTTAGCCTTAACAAAAACATCAATAGATGCAGCGGTGATGATTGGAGATACGAGTTTTGATATGCAAATGGCCGCTTCTATGGGTATGGCTAAAGTTGCTGCCAACTATGGAGTGCATGGTGTCGATGAGCTAGAAGCTTTTCAGCCGGAGTGGTCTATGGACAGTATTGTTGAACTGTTGGATTGGCCCGATCTGTGTTAGCGCTCTTGACAGGCTCAAAATGCTTGCAGTCATCGCAAAATCTAACGTAATCAGTCTTGGCTGCTGATTATTCGCTCTATTTTTGCAAGTTGCAACGAGATGTGCCGCAATAGTGCCGAGCCCATAGTGGAGGCTATCCCATTGGGTAGCAGACTTTGAGCTATTATTGAGACAGTGGTTAAGTTTTATTTTTATTTATCTTGGGAGCAAGGCTTTGTTTAATTCAAAAGATACGGCGATTCAGGACAGTGATTCGGTTGGTGGTACAGATCGACCGGAGTGGAAAATTCTAGAAAAAGTCGCGCTAGCTTCAATGGTTGAGCAACGTAAAACTCGACGTTGGGGTGTGTTTTTTAAATCACTGACCTTCCTCTATTTATTATTCTTTTTGGTCATGTTGATTCCTGCAGGCGGCGGGTCGTTTTCAGGCGGTGGCAAAGAGCATGTTGGTTTGGTTTCGCTGGATGGGATTATTGCGGCAGAGACAGCCTCCAACGCCAATGCGATTGTCACCGGTTTGCGCGATGCATTTGAAGCTGAAAATTCAATCGGTGTGATTTTGGCCATTAACTCCCCAGGCGGGAGCCCCGTGCAGTCGGGGTTGATCAACGATGAAATTTATCGCTTACGAGGTTTACATCCCGAAAAGAAAATCTACGCAGTTATTGCTGATTTGGGGGCTTCTGGTGGCTACTATATTGCCTCTGCAGCGGAAGAAATCTATGCTGATAAGGCTAGCCTAGTGGGTTCTATTGGGGTTATTAGCGCCGGTTTCGGTTTTAGCGACTTAATGGAAAAAGTGGGTATTGACCGACGGGTTTACACCGCTGGCACTAACAAAAGCTTTCTTGATGCTTTCTCACCATCAAAAGAGCGCGATCGTGAATTTTGGCAAGAGGTGCTAACCGTAACGCACAAGCAGTTTATTGACGTAGTCAAAAAGGGCAGAGGTACCCGCTTGCTTGATGATCCAGAGATTTTTTCAGGGTTGATTTGGACGGGTGAGCAAGCAGTTGCCAAAGGTTTGGTTGATGGACTGGGTAGTGTGGGTAAAGTGGCCCGCGATGTTATTGGCAACGAAACCATACGTGACTATACGGTGCAGGCTAACCCCATAGAGGCCTTTGCTAAGCGCATTGGCGCTAGTTTTAGTATGGGTATCGTTCAGTTGGCAGGCCCCGCTTTAAGGTAGAGCGCGTGTTGGTTGCGCAGACCTTGTGTCAATCGGTATCTGTTGATTGCGGCTAAAACTCGGTAAGTTCAGGCAATACAACCTCGACACTGAGTCCATGGCCGCTATTTTTTGCTATAACTTGGCCTCGGTGTCCATTGATTACTCGATGGACAATGGCTAGGCCGATTCCATAGCCTCCGGTCTTGCGATTTCGCGCTCGATCCACTCGGTAAAATGGCTCAAATATAGTTTCTAAATCATCTTTAGGTACGCCGGGTCCGTTATCGGTGACAGTGATACGAAACTGTATTTGCGGCTGTGGCGAGTCCTTCTTTTTGTTACCTGTTGCTGCGCAATTAACTTCTTCCCGCTCAATGGTGATTTCTATTGAGCTGCATTCGTCAGTGTAGTGAATGGCGTTGCGAATAATATTTTCCAGCGCCGAGTGAAGCTGTGTAGCATTTGCGCGAACTAACGCTTCCTCAATGCGGTTGGTGAAAGAGAAGTTAGCCTGTTTGTTATTGGCTTCAATTTGATTATCATCCAAAATGGCCGTGATAAGTTCGCCCAGCTCTACTGTGTCATCTAAGCTGGCGTTTTTATCGGGTATAGCGAGTAGCTGGCCAATCATTTCGTTGAGGCGGTTGGCTTCGGTTTCAATTCGGTCAAGAGCCTGCGCATTATTTTGTTGTTGTTGACTGTCGCCACTAATGTCTGAGCCGGACTGCCTTGCTAGTTCAAGCGCAATTTGTAGGCGGGCCAGAGGGGAGCGTAACTCATGAGATATA
>Ga0206129_10005686_pt1 | contig 13053 bp, 9 predicted proteins | sample Helgoland_Spring_8_FD_148616 | JGI IMG/M metagenome (GOLD analysis project Ga0206129, IMG submission 148616) | Pelagic subsurface seawater microbial communities from Kabeltonne, Helgoland, North Sea - Helgoland_Spring_Bloom_20160502_2 | ecosystem: Environmental > Aquatic > Marine > Epipelagic ...
TGTAATTAATACATTTTCGTGTGGATAGTTTGCAAGTTCTGCTTCTATAAAAGTTTTAACTTTATCAAGTATAATAATCTGTTCCGTAGAACTCAATACGGACTCATTATCGTTAGTAATAATAGTTAAGTTTTCAAAATTAACCTTTAAAAAAGGAGTTTTAGAAATATACAAGCGACTGTCGGTTCGGTTTTCACCTGTAAAAGTATAGGTGCTTTTTTGCTGTTGTGTTTGTTTAGCGTCTAAATTTAACTCAGAGGCTATATCGAAATACTCAGGAACAGTAATAGTTAGCTTTATAGTAGATTCAGGAGTATAATAATCATTAAGGTTCTTGTTACTGTATAATTTCCATTGAGAAGCTTCATATACTGCTGGAGTAAAATACCAGTAATTCAAGTTGAATTCTCCATTTTTAGTGACACCATAGCCCGTAAACTTATCGTTTTGGATTTGAATTGTATAATCAAAAACTAAAGTTGTGATTGCATCAGGTTTTAGAATTGAATCTAGGGTTACTTTAAACAGGTCAGGATGCTGCTCTAAGTAGGTATAATTAAGAGAGTCATTCCTTAAATTTTGAATAGATCTAATTTTAGTATATCCACGATCTTTAGCTTTAACCGCTAGTAAATCTCCGTTAAACTCTTCTACAAATCGGTTAGCTAATGGAGTTGTAGGACTACTGAAACTAGAGGTCCAGTCGTTAAAATATAATTCACTTAAGTCCTCCTTTGAAGTGTTTTGATAATGGATGCGTTGTTTAATCGATATTGTATGATTATCTTCATTCAAGAACGCCTCAATTTGCATCGTTTGTTGTCCAAAAACAGAACACAAATTTCCAAAAATAATAAGGCTAAAAAGGGGCTTAAATATCAGTCTTAGGTACAACAATTTCGTTTTGTAGAATTAATAGCTTTTGAGTGCAATGAAAATTTATTAAAAATTTGGACTTAATTTATATTCGTTATAGAAATTATTTAGAATACTAATGACTTCTTCAGATGTGTCTACAACGTGAATTAAGTCTAAATCTTTTGCACTAATAGTTTCAAATTTTTCTAAAAGTGTGGCTTTGATCCATTCAAGTAACCCATTCCAAAAATGTGTACCCACTAAAATCACTGGAAATTTTTCAATTTTCTTAGTTTGGATTAAAGTAATTGCTTCAAACAATTCATCTAAAGTTCCAAATCCACCAGGCATAACAACGATGCCTTGAGAATATTTGACAAACATCACTTTTCTCACAAAAAAGTAATCAAAATCTAAACTTTTATCGTCATCAATATAAGGGTTGTTGTGTTGCTCGAAAGGAAGTTCAATATTTAGGCCTACAGAAGTTCCTCCAGCAAGATGGGCACCTTTATTTCCAGCTTCCATAATTCCAGGACCACCGCCTGTAATGACGCCATATCCAGCATCAACAATAGCACTAGCGACTTCTGTAGATAATTTATAATAGGCATCATCTGTTGGGGTTCTTGCTGATCCAAAAATTGAAACACATGGCCCAATTCTGCTCATCTTTTCAAACCCATTCACAAACTCTCCCATGATTTTAAATATCGCCCACGAGTCATTTGTTTTTATTTCATTCCATCTTTTGTGTTTCTGTTCCGGCCCCATAATTCATTTTTTTTAATGCCTACTAATGTAATTCTTTTTTTAAAAACCGAGCCGTATGACTTGATTTGTTTTTTATAATTGTTTCAGGAGTACCTTTAACAATAATTTCTCCTCCGCCTTTACCACCCTCAGGGCCGATATCTATAATGTAATCTACAGTTTTAATAACATCTAAATTATGTTCGATAATAATAACCGTATTTCCTTTATCTACCAATTTATTAAGAACGTCCATCAACACGCGAATATCTTCAAAATGAAGACCAGTTGTAGGCTCATCTAAAATATAAATTGTATTTCCCGTATCGCGTTTACTTAATTCTGAGGCTAATTTTATACGTTGGGCTTCTCCTCCAGAGAGTGTTGTACTTTGTTGACCAAGAGTAATATAACCTAAACCAACTTCTTTAATAGTTTTTAATTTTCTGTGTATTTTTGGGATCATTTCAAAGAAATCTACACTTTCATCGATAGTCATTTCCAAGACATCACTAATCGATTTCCCTTTATATCGGATTTCTAAAGTTTCTCTATTAAATCGTTTTCCTTGACAGGATTCACATTCTACATATACATCTGGAAGAAAATTCATTTCAATGACTCTAAGCCCACCACCTTTACATGTTTCGCAACGCCCACCAACAACATTAAAACTGAATCGGCCCAATTTATAGCCTCGAATCATTGCTTCAGGAATTTTGGCAAATAAGGCTCTAATTTCTCCAAAAACTCCAGTATATGTCGCAGGGTTGCTTCGTGGTGTGCGTCCAATAGGAGATTGATTTATGTCGATGACTTTATCGAGGTGCTCTAACCCTTTAATTGATTTATAGGGCATAGGGGTCATAACCCCATTAAAATAATGATTATTTAAAATAGGGTATAGCGTTTCGTTAATTAAGGTCGATTTCCCGCTTCCAGAAACGCCTGTTATCCCTATCATTTTGGCTAAGGGAAGTTTTATGGAAACATTTTTAAGGTTATTTCCAGTACAGCCTGTTAGTTCTAAAAATTTACCATTTCCAGGTCGCCGTGTTTTTGGAACTTCAATTTTTTGTATGCCACTTAAATAATCTGCTGTGACCGTTCTACTATTCAATAACTCTTTTGGTGTACCTTGACTAATGATTTCTCCTCCATGTTTCCCTGCTTTGGGTCCAATATCGATGACATGATCGGCTTGTTCAATCATATCTTTATCATGTTCTACTACAATTATTGAATTTCCAACATCTCTTAATGCAATTAAAGATTTGATTAGTTTTTCATTATCACGCTGATGTAAACCTATACTAGGCTCATCTAGAATATATAATACTCCTACAAGTTGAGATCCTATTTGTGTAGCCAATCGAATGCGTTGGGCTTCCCCTCCAGAAAGCGATTTAGAACTTCTCTCAATTGTTAAATAATCCAATCCAACATCTAATAGAAACTGAAGTCTGGTAGATATTTCTTTTATAATTTCTTTTGATATTTGATTCTGACTATCCGACAAATATTCTGGTAATTCCTTAAACCAGTTGACTAAATCTACAACATCCATGTGAGATAGTTCGGTAATGTTTTTAGCGTTAACTTTAAAGTATAAGGATTCTTTTTTAAGTCGTGAGCCTTCACAAGTTGGGCATTTAATTTTGTCCATATAGTTTTTAGCCCAGCGCTTAATTGAAGTGGAGTCGGCATTTTTGTATTGACTTTCTATAAAATTTGCAATCCCTTCAAAATTTATAACATAATTTCGTGAAACTCCTAAAGTTTTACTATTCACTGAAAAATCATCTTTGCCGCCATATAATATAATTTCTAAGGCTTCTTTGGGAATCGTTGATATAGGATCTGAAAGTTTAAATTTATAGCGCTGTGCAATGAGCTCTAATTGTTTAAATATCCATGAATCTTTCTGAGCGCCTTGAGGAGCCAACCCCCCATTTTTTATGGATAGTGACTTATCAGGAATAATTTTTGATTCATTAACTTTATAAAGCGTTCCAATTCCACTACAATCCGAACATGCACCTTTTGGAGAGTTAAATGAGAAGTTATTAGGCTCTGGGTTTGGGTAGGAGATTCCAGAAGTTGGACACATCAAATCACGACTAAAATAACGGACTTCTTTGCTGTCTTCATCAATGACCATCAGTATATTTTCCCCGTGATACATCGCCGTATTTATGCTTTCACTTAGTCTACTTGTAGCTTGTGTGCTGCTATCAATTTTAAGCCTGTCAATAACAATTTCGATGTCGTGCGTTTTATAACGATCAAGCTTCATTCCTTTAGATATCTCAACAATCACCCCATCTGTTCTGACTTTTACAAAGCCTTGTTTTGCAATCTGTTCAAAAAGCTCTCTATAATGTCCTTTTCTTGAGCGAATAACCGGTGCTAAAATCGAAATACGTTTTCCCTGAAAAGATTCAAGAATAAGGGCTTTGATTTGTTCATCGTTATAACTCACCATTTTTTCATTTGTGTTATAACTATAGGCATCAGCTCCTCTTGCAAATAGGAGTCTTAAAAAATCATAAATTTCGGTAATAGTTCCAACTGTGGAGCGTGGCGACTTACTAGTTGTCTTTTGTTCAATCGCAATTACTGGGGATAACCCATCAATTTTATCAACATCTGGACGCTCTAAACTTCCTAAAAACTGACGTGCATAAGCAGAAAATGTTTCAATGTAACGGCGTTGACCTTCTGCGTAGATAGTATCAAATGCCAGTGAAGATTTACCGCTTCCAGAGAGCCCTGTAACTACAACTAGCTGGTCACGTGGTATCTTTACATCAATGTTTTTCAAATTGTGTACTCTAGCACCCTTTACTTCAATAAATTCATCAACCTTGCTCATATCGTTTGCGATCAGCGCCTAATAATTCGTAATTAAAATATATCAATACTTCCTTTTCCTTCTCTAACAATAGTAATTTCAGATCCCTTGACTTCCAAAACAGTTGAAGGCTGGTTGTCGCCATATCCGCCATCAATAACCAAATCAACCTTAGAACTCCATTTTTCATGTATCAATTCGGGATCTGTAGTGTACTCCAAAATAGCATCTTCGTCATGAATTGATGTCGAGACAATAGGGTTGCCTAATGCTTCAACAATATTCAAAGCTACAGAATTATCAGGAATACGAATTCCAACAGTCTTCTTTTTCTTGAAAGGATAGGGCAAAGAATTTGCTCCCGGAAGAATAAACGTATAGGGTCCAGGAAGTGTTCGTTTCAAAAGTTTAAATATGGGGGTTTCGATTTGGGTCACATAATCGCTCAAATTACTTAAATCATGACAGATAAAAGAGAAGTTAGAGCGCTCTAATTTAACCCCCTTTATTTTGGCGATTCGATCCAAGGCTTTAACATTGGTAATATCACAACCCAATCCATACACTGTATCAGTTGGATAGATAATTAGCCCACCCTTTTTAAGCACATCCACAACGTTTTGTATTGCTTTTGGATTAGGGTTTTCAGGATATATTTTGAGAAGTTCTGCCATAGTCGTTTTGATTTACGATAGAATTTCAAGTTTCGCAAATCGAAGTAAAAGCTTTTTACTTCCGCCATTTTCAAATTTAATTTCTGCTTTCAAATCTGCGGCTTTTCCTTCAATACTCAATACCGTTCCTTTTCCAAACCGTTGATGATTTACAGTATCTCCAACAATTAGTTTAGTATCAAGGATGTTAGACGATGATTTTGTGTCACTAATTTTTTTTAAGTTTTTTGGCGTAGATAGTTTAAATTTCTCAGCGGGCTTTGGTTTCTTTTTCATGTAAGCAGGCTTTTTGTAACGCACCGTATTAGTATCGATATCTCCAAAAATATCGGCGCTTAACATGGGATTGAAACGCCGTTCTTCTTTTGGAGTTACAATTTCTAGATATTGTTCATCTATTTCTTCAATAAATCGGCTTGGCTCTGAATCTACAAGTTTCCCCCAACGGTAACGGGATAGGGCATAGGTTAGGTAGGCTTGTTTTTCGGCACGTGTCAAAGCGACATAAAACAAACGGCGTTCTTCTTCAAGTTCATCTCGAGTATTCATACTCATAGCACTCGGAAACAAATCTTCCTCTAAGCCCACAATAAAGACATACTCAAACTCTAAGCCTTTTGCTAAGTGAATGGTCATAAGTGCGACTTTATCGCTGTCGTCACCTTCTTCATTATCTAAATCCGTAGCAAGCGCTACATCTTCTAAAAACTCCGCTATCGATCCCGTAGAATCCGCAAGTTCTTGTTGACCTTCAACAAAATCTTTAATACCGTTCAGCAATTCTTCGATGTTTTCCATACGATTAATACCTTCTGGAGTGCCATCTTTTTTAAACTCTTGAATCAATCCCGTAGCTTTACAAACATGCTCTGCTAAATCAAAGGCATTTGCGGTCTGACTCATCACCTTAAAACTTTCGATCATGGTGGTGAAGTTTTGCAGTTTAGTTTTGGTGCCTGCATTAATGTTTATTGGTAATTCATTAAGGTGTTTTAGAATTTCAAAAATAGTTTTGTTATGTTCATTTGCAGAAACAATTAAACGATCTAACGTAGTTTGTCCAATTCCACGTCCTGGGAAATTAATAATACGCTTCAAGGCTTCTTCATCTGAAGGGTTTATAATAAGCCGTAAATACGAAAGTACATCTTTGATTTCTTTACGCTGATAAAATGATAAGCCGCCATAAATACGATATTCTAGGCCTCGTTTTCTCAAAGCATCTTCAATAGAACGGGATTGTGCATTGGTACGGTACAACACTGCAAAATCACCATTTTTGGCTTGGTTTTGCATCTTGTTATCAAAAATCGTACTTGCAATATAGCGTCCTTCATCGCCATCGGTCAATGATCGGTTGACAATGATTTTTTCACCTTCTTCATTGGCCGTCCAAACGACTTTATCTAACTTAGTTTGATTTTTTTCAATAATCGAATTTGCAGCATTAACAATGTTTTTAGTGGAGCGGTAGTTTTGTTCCAATCGAAACAGTTTTACATTGTCATAATCCTTTTGGAAATTCAAAATATTATTGATGTTTGCTCCTCTAAAAGCATAGATACTTTGGGCGTCATCTCCAACCACACAAATGTTCTGAAACCGGTCCGAAAGCGCACGCACAATAAGGTATTGCGAATGGTTTGTATCTTGATACTCATCGACAAGAATATATCGGAAACGATCTTGATATTTCGCCAATACTTCAGGAAATCGTGTAATTAATTCATTGGTTTTAAGCAGTAAATCATCAAAATCCATAGCACCAGCTTTGAAACATCTAGAAACATACTCCTTGTAAATTTCGCCCATTTCTGGACGCTTAGCCATAACATCAGCCTCTTTAAGCTCTGGGTTTTGAAAATAGGCTTTAACGGTAATTAAACTGTTTTTATACGCTGAAATTCGCGACTGAACTTGTTTGTATTTATAAATATCTTTGTCTAATTTCTTTTCTTTGATTATCGACGAAATCAAACGTTGTGAGTCTTGAGTGTCATAAATTGTGAAATTTGAAGGATAGCCAAGCTTATCGGCTTCAAAACGTAATATTTTCGCAAATACAGAGTGGAAGGTTCCCATCCATAAGTTCTTAGCTTCGCTGTCTCCCACAATTGTCGAAATTCGCGTTTTCATCTCACGAGCCGCCTTGTTGGTAAAGGTCAGGGAAAGAATATTAAAGGGGTCGACACCTTCGCTCATCAAATAGGCGATGCGGTAGGTGAGGACTCTGGTTTTTCCAGAACCAGCACCTGCGATAATAATCATTGGTCCTTCTTTTTGAAGGGTTGGCGCTAATTGGGCCTCGTTAAGTTGACTTAAATACTGTTTCAAATTTCATTTTTTCTAAGACGTGAAATTAAGCAATGTAATTTGTAATTTTAGGTTGAATTACTATAAATTATAAACAATTTATGAAACCTTATTTAGAAGCTTTTTTAAAAATTTGTAAGTGTTTAAATTGTGTGTGTATATTGAATGAAATTATTAACTTGGCATTTATTAATCATCACGAAACATTTTTAAATGAAAAATGAGTTTTATAGTTTGGTCATGTACTGTATCCCTGCGCTTTTAACAGGTACTATTGCATATTTATTTTTTAAAGAAAATTTGGCTAACGAAAACAAAAGACGTCACTATATTTTACATAAATCCCTTCAAAAAGAAGTGCTTCCGCTTAAACTTCAAGCCTATGAACGTTTAGCTTTGGTTTTGGAACGTATGGCTCCCAATAGTTTATTGATAAGAATCAAACCTATTTCTCAGCGTAAAGAAGATTATGAACAGTTATTAATTCAAAATATCGAACAAGAATTTGAACATAATTTAGCACAGCAAATCTACCTTTCAGAAGAATGCAGCGTAAAGAAGATTATGAACAGTTATTAATTCAAAATATCGAACAAGAATTTGAACATAATTTAGCACAGCAAATCTACCTTTCAGAAGAATGTTGGAATATCATTTTAACGGCTAAAAATACAACCATTCAATTTATTAGAAATTGCGACATTTCAAATTCTAGTACTAACGCAGATCAATTTAGAGAATTAGTACTGACTAAATCTATGGATATGCAAGCACCAAGTTATGCTGCGTTAGCGTATCTGAAAAATGAGGTCAGTAAGTTATTAACCTACTAAAGCAGATTGAGTAATGCAAAACATACGCCTTCAAACACCCATTGCTTACCTTAAAGGTGTTGGACCAAGTCGTGCAGAAGTTTTACAGAAAGAATTAGGAATTAGTACCTATCAAGATCTCATTAATTTATTTCCAAATCGCTACATTGATCGTACCCGTTTCTATAAAATAGCACAGCTTCAACCTTCCAAAGCAGAGGTTCAAATTGTGGGTCAAATCACAGGTTTCAAAGAACTTGGGCAGAAACGTGGCAAACGCTTAGTTGCTACATTTAGAGATGAAACAGGCGTTATTGAACTCGTTTGGTTTAGAGGTCACAAATGGCTTCGTGAACAACTCAAAACCCATACAGATTATGTAATTTTTGGGAAACTTAATTTGTTTAATGGTGTTTTTAGTATGCCGCATCCAGACATTGAACTCAAAACAGATTACGACAAAAGCCTTTCTAAGGCCATTCAACCCATTTATCCGTCCACAGAAAAGCTAGCGAATAGAGGCATTTCAAATCGTGTGATTTGTAAGATTATGGAACAGCTGTTTTTGCAATTCAATGGTCGATTCGAAGAAACATTATCTTCTGATATATTAGAACATCAAAAATTGATTTCTAAAAGCGAAGCATTAGTAAATATTCATTTTCCAAAATCACAAAAATTATTAAGTCTTTCGCAATTTCGTTTAAAGTTTGAGGAGTTATTTTATATCCAACTCCAACTTATTCTTAAAAACATCATTCATAAGTCTAAACTAAAAGGCTACCGTTTTGATACGGTTGGCTCATATTTCAATACATTCTATAAATCTCATTTACCATTTGAATTGACCAATGCTCAAAAACGCGTGTTGAAAGAAATTCGAATAGATATGGGCAGCAATGCACAAATGAACCGACTGTTACAAGGCGACGTGGGTTCTGGAAAAACCGTAGTGGCGTTGATGTCGATGTTTTTAGCTATTGACAACAATTTTCAAGCAGCTTTAATGGCGCCAACTGAGATTTTAGCATTCCAACATTATAATGGTCTTAAACCCTTTTGTGATGCCATTGGAGTTAAAATAGCACTGTTAACTGGTTCAAGCAAAACAGCGGCTCGACGAATTATTCACGAGGATTTAGTATCAGGAGCATTGCAGATAATAGTAGGAACACATGCACTTTTAGAAGATAAAGTTCAATTTAAAAACCTTGGTTTGGCTATTATTGACGAACAACACCGTTTTGGTGTTGCTCAACGCAGTAAACTTTGGAAAAAAAATGAGGCGCCTCCGCATATATTAGTCATGACCGCCACCCCAATTCCACGAACATTGGCAATGTCTGTTTATGGCGATTTAGATATTTCTGTTATAGATGAGCTACCTGCTGGTAGAAAACCCATCAAAACAGTACATCGCTATGATAGCAATCGACTTAAAGTTATTGGATTCATTAGAGATGAAATTGCAAAAGGGCGACAAATATATATTGTATATCCGCTAATAAACGAAAGCGAAACCTTGGATTTTAAAGATTTAATGGATGGTTATGCCAGTATTGTACGTGATTTTCCAATGCCAAACTATCATGTATCTATCGTTCATGGGCAGATGAAACCAGCAGATAAAGAATTTGAAATGCAACGTTTTGTCAAAGGAGAAACTCAAATTATGGTCGCCACAACGGTTATAGAAGTGGGGGTAAATGTCCCCAACGCTTCCGTAATGATTATTGAAAGTGCAGAACGCTTTGGACTCTCTCAGTTGCATCAGTTGAGAGGTCGAGTTGGTCGTGGAAGCGAGCAGAGTTATTGTATTTTGATGACCAGTCATAAATTAGGAGAAAACAGTAAAACTCGAATGGAAACTATGGTTAATTCAAGTGATGGCTTTGAAATCGCTGAAGTAGATCTCAGATTACGTGGTCCCGGAGACATGATGGGTACACAACAAAGTGGTGTTCTAGATTTAAAAATTGCCAATATCGTAAAAGATAAAGACATCTTGTCTTTGGCACGGCATTGGGCAAAAAAAGTATTGGGTTCCGATCCTAAACTAACGAATCCCAAACACCAACCCATTGCTCAAACCTATATCAAAATGGGAAAATATAAGAATATCTGGAATTATATTAGTTAAAGTTTTAAGCTGCTAAATAAGCCGTACTTAATTTTTGAAGGTCTTTCATCACCACTTTAAAATCAGCTTCAAAAAGGGTATAATAGGTTTTTAATTCATGGCCTGCTTTATCCATTCCTGATTTGTTTTTGGTGCGTCGATTCATACCGCCCAAAACTCGGTCAATCCCTTCTAGATTTGCATAGCTTAAGAGCCAATTACTGTCCATCATTAGCGGCGCCATTTTTTGAATGTTTGCTGGAAGAACATCAAAATTATTTCGCAATATCTTATAAAATTCTTGAATATAATCTGCTAAAGGCACGTCTGAATACTCCGCCCAATTTTTAGCTAAAAAATGATCATAGAAAATATCGACAATTATACCTGAATAATGCCCATAATTTTTATGCAGTCGTTTGGTACTGTTTCTAAATGCGGGATGTGCATCTGTCATCGTATCAATTTGGCGGTGCAATAAGATTCCTTTTTGTATTTCAGAAGGGTAGGTGCTGTATTTTGAACCTTTTATACTGTCTGCAATAAAATTTCCAATCATAACGTTAGGTTGACCTTCAGAAAGAAAAATATGTGCTAAGTAATTCATTTTGCAATATTATGAATACAATTTAATATAATTGATTCGAAGTCTTATATTTGTTCAAATTTATATTATACATGACACTAATTAAATCAATTTCTGGAATTCGTGGTACTATTGGAGGGACTGTTGGTGAGAATTTAACGCCAATTGATACCGTGAAATTTGCAGCAGCTTATGGCACATGGATTAAAGAACAGCGCACAAAAGACAACTATCGTGTGGTGATTGGAAGAGATGCTAGAATTTCAGGAAGCATGGTTCAAAATTTAGTCATGAATACACTGATTGGTTTTGGGATTGATGTGATTGATTTAGATTTATCAACCACACCAACTGTAGAAATTGCTGTGCCCTTGGAAAAAGCCGATGGCGGTATCATCTTAACAGCCAGTCATAATCCCAAACAATGGAATGCTCTAAAACTTTTAGATCAGAACGGTGAATTTTTAAATGCAGCGCATAGCCAACGCGTTTTAGATATTGCAGAAGCTGACGCCATCGAATTTGCTGATGTTGATGATTTAGGAGCTATTTCTAAAAATCAAGCTTATTTTGACATTCATATAGATGAAGTCCTAGATTTAGAGTTTGTAAATACAAAAGCCATTTCGGACTGTAAATTTAAAGTGGTGGTCGATGCCGTTAATTCAACTGGTGGAATTGCAATTCCGCTACTGTTGGAACGTTTAGGCGTAGAAGCTATCAAAATTCATTGTGAGCCAAACGGACAGTTTCCTCATAACCCAGAACCTTTAAAACAACATTTAACAGATCTCTCTGAAACTGTGGTGGCGTCTAAGGCCGATTTTGGGATTGCTGTTGATCCTGACGTGGATCGTTTGGCATTTATAGATGAAAAAGGAATTATGTTTGGTGAAGAATATACGCTAGTAGCCTGTGCCGATTACATATTAAGCCAACGCCCAGGAAATACGGTGAGTAATCTAAGTTCAACACGTGCTTTAAGAGATGTTACCGAAAAACATGGTGGAACCTACACTGCTAGTGCAGTAGGAGAAGTCAATGTCGTTAATGCTATGAAAGCCACAAAAGCCGTAATTGGTGGTGAAGGAAATGGAGGTATTATTTATCCTGAATCGCATTATGGACGTGATGCTTTGGTAGGCGTAGCTTTGTTTTTGAGTTTATTAGCAGAGCGAAAAATTGCGGTTAGTGCATTAAGAGCAAGTTATCCCTCTTATTTTATGGGTAAAAAGAAAATCGATTTAAATCCTTCTATAGATGTTGATGCTATTCTTGTGGCTATGGAAGCTAAATATGTGCATGAACAGATTTCTACAATAGATGGAGTTAAGATTGATTTTGAAACGGAATGGGTGCATTTAAGAAAAAGTAATACAGAACCAATTATTCGAATTTACACAGAAGCGCCTACTCAAGAAGCTGCAGACCTCTTGGGCGATAAAATTATCTCAGAAATTAAAGCAGTAGCTGGTATTTAAATTGCTTTTTTAAAGTATTGAGCCTCATTAAGTAAGTTGTCATAATACAACTCTATAGTTTTATTTTGGAGTATTAAACTTGTGATACTTATAGTTTGAAGCGCTTTGTCTTTTTTCAGAAACACTGTATTATTTAAGGGTTGAGCGACATTTTCATGAAAGCTAATCAAATCATTCCACTTTCTAAATCTGCTTGATTTATTCTTATAAGCAGTCTTTAAATCTAGTGCTTTTTTAGCAGTATAAAGTGTGTTTGAACACCATATGTGAGGTTTTGAGGCGTCGATTAGAGTTTTAGTAAACCGTATGCCATCCCAATGGAAGTGTTCAAGATTTGGGGACTCCCAAAAGTTTATACTTATCAATTGAAAAGGAGCAATAGCGCTTAATCGCGCAGGAGATAAAATGGTTTTGTCTCCCAAAAGTAATTTTATTGGTAATTGTCCGCGGCTAATTTTTTTGACATTTTTAGGCTGTTGACCAGTTGCATTTAAGACACAAAAGAGTTGTTTTTGTTTAGAATCTACAGCAAACCAAGTGCCACCATGATCCAAATCTTTCGGATACATCAATGTTGAGGGTTGCGCATAGAAAGCAGGTTCA
>Ga0206129_10005689_pt1 | contig 13048 bp, 12 predicted proteins | sample Helgoland_Spring_8_FD_148616 | JGI IMG/M metagenome (GOLD analysis project Ga0206129, IMG submission 148616) | Pelagic subsurface seawater microbial communities from Kabeltonne, Helgoland, North Sea - Helgoland_Spring_Bloom_20160502_2 | ecosystem: Environmental > Aquatic > Marine > Epipelagic ...
AGACCACCACGTTGATAGGCTGGATGTGGAAGCGCAGTAATGCGTGTAGCTGACCAGTACTAATAGCTCAATTGGCTTGATTTATGCACTGAAAAAAATTTTTAAGCGATTTGAAAGATATGTATATTTTATTTTATAACCCCAACCCCTTAAAGTTGGGGTTTTTTTTATGCAAATTATAATTATAAACTATAATCTAATTGGTCAGATAATTTTATATTATATATTTTTAAATTACTGATCGAGTATCATATAATGGTCTTTTGATAATCAAATATTGAAGCATTTTTTTTTATTTTGAATTTTTCTTTAATATTTCACCTATATAAAAATCCTCTATATGATCTATATCAATAGATCTCCAAAAATTTAAACAGTAGGCGGTAATCTTTCCACCAAGTCTATTATTTTTTTTGATTAGTATTTTTGGTTTAGTTATATAAATTGCTCCACTTTCTTGAAACGACTCACTTTCTTGACTCCTTGGCCTCTTATTAAAATTATAGTTTGTAGGAAGATAGTAATTGTGTGATTTTTTCCATATGAATGCGTGTGTTTTAAAGACTGATATTAAACTATCTGCCTTTGTTTTTATTATTTTTTTTATTGCCCCGTCTATATCTTTTGTGTTTCTTAATGGTGATGTTGGTTGTAATGTTATAATGTAATCATAATCTTTATTTACTTTTAGATAAGCGTGCCTTATGGCCTCATCAGGCATAATGATACTATTCGATAATTTTTTTGGTCTTTTAATTGTGTTAGCTAGATATTTCTTGCTTATTTTTAGAATATTTTCATTTTCAGATGTAACATATACATCGTCTATCAATTTTGATTGTAGGGCAGCTTTAATAGTCCATGCAATTAAAGGTTTCTTATCAAAAATTTTTATATTTTTATTTTTAATTCTAGTTGACCCACCTCTTGCTGGTATAATTGCAATAATTTTTGGTTTCACTTAGCTAAATATTTATTTGTTTTTCCAATAAGTCATGGTTGAAATTTTCTTATTTTCTTCTTTTAGATATTTTTTTTTCCCATCTCCCATAATAGTGTCGACTTTGGCACAACTGTCAGCCAAAGAAAGCATTCCCGCTTTCGACAGAGAGGCAGATTGGTCCGTTCCCCATAAAGTTCGATCCAGAGTTATATGTCTTTCAATTGCAACTGCCCCTAAAGAGGCAGCAAGAATAGAAGGCAAGGTAGTACGTTCATGACCAGAATAACCCACATTGTTTTTTCCAAATTTTTTTTGTAGTTCTATAATATAATTTATATTTAGACTTTTATCTTCTGCTGGATATAAAGAGACAGAATGCATAACTATAAAAGAACATTTGTGTTTTTTAAATATTTTAGTCGCTTTTATTATTTCTTGCATATTTGCCCCACCCGTAGAAATAAATGTTTTTTTTTTATCTTTTGCTATTTTTTCTAATAGAGCATAATTTTTTAACATCGCAGAAGCTACCTTATGATGTTTTAATTTAAACTGTTTTAGAAAATTTAAGCTATTAATGTCCCAAGGACTTGCAAACCAGTCTATTTTTAGTTTTTTGCAATATTTATTAATAGCCACATATTCTTTAAGTCCAAATTCTAATTTTTTTTTATAATTCAGATATGTAATTAATCCCCAAGGAGTATTTCGTAGTATTTTTTTTTGATCTTTAGGAACGCATATGTCTGGATCTCTTTTTTGAAATTTTACAGCATCAAATTTGCAATTTTTAGCCAATAAAATAAGCTCCTTTGCCATTTGCAAAGACCCATTGTGGTTAATTCCAATTTCACCAATAAGGTAAGGTTTTTTCATAGCTAATGCGCAACTTTTATTCTTATATGTTTATTGAAATTCTATACTTATACTTTGATTCAAATATAGTAAACTTAATTAAGGCTTTCATTTTTACTTAAATTTATGTTAAAAAATTGTCCTATTTAAATATAATAATATGAAATTTTCAGCTCCAACTACAGCGAATGTAGAAATTACAGAAAAATGTAATGCAAGATGTCTCCACTGTTATAATCCCTGGAGAGAAGAAACTATGGGAGTTAATTCACATACATTCGAAACAATCAAAAAAACAATTGACGAATTAAAAAAAGCAGGTGTTTTTCATTTAATTTTTACTGGTGGAGAGCCCATGTCAAAAATGGATGTGCTATACGAAGCTTTAAGTTATGGAAAAAAGCTAGGTTTTTCTTTTAGCTTGAACTCTAATTTAATGTTAACAACAGATGCAAAAATGAAAAAACTTGCATCGCTAGGTCTTGACCATGTGTTAACAAGCTTTCCCTCAATAGAAACAAATGAAAATGATCGTATAATGCAGGTCAAAAATTCTGTTGATAAAATAGCAAAAGGGATTCTAAATTGTACCAATAATGGAATAAGAGTAAGTGTAAATTGTGTTATTACAAAATTTAATTATAAAAATGTTTATGCAACAGGAAAATTTGTTGCTGGTCTTGGTGTCCAAAAATTATTTATTACTAGAGCCGTTCCGCCAGTATATAGTTACGAAACTACAGAGAAACCTGTTGTAGCAGATGAATATAATTTAACACATGAAGAAGCAAAATCTGGATTAGATCAAGCGCTAGAAGTTAAGAAAGAAACAGGGATTATGCTTGGAACTCTTGTTAATTTTCCAGTTTGTTTTTTAGGAGACCTTGAAAAATATCAAGATTTTTTCGGAAGAGGTTGTCCATCTCAAAGAGGAGATAGAATTAACGTAAATTCCACAGGTGTAATGCATACGTGTGTTCATGAAGAGACGGAATATGGAAATATCTTAGAAGATGATTTGAAAGACGTATATAAAACAAAAATGAATAAATGGCATGATAAAAAACAGATGGTTTATGAAGGGTGTACTGGTTGCAGTTATATTGACTCGTGCTACTCAGGCTGTCAAATGGTAGCTCTTGCTTTTAATGGAAAATTTGGAACAAAAGATCCCTTGTTTGTTGGTCCAAATTCAGTGACTAAGAAATTCATGATCAATGACGATATCTTTAAAAATTTAGAAAAAAAATTAGATACACCAGGTTTGACATTAACAATTAATAGTAACTTAAGACATAGAAAAGAAGATGGTTTTTATCTTGTTAATGTTCAATGGGGAAACTCAATATCTGTAAGAAATGAAATAGCAGAATTTACAAAAAATAAAAAAGGTCAAGCTTTAAATATTACAGAAATTCCATTTAACAAATCAACAATAGTTTTTTTAATATTAAAAAATATATTACAAAATAAGGATATTGACATTGGTAAAGAGCTAAAATCGCAAGGTTTAAGTTTTAATTTTGAAACACTTCCTTATTTTGAGTCTGTTAATGAACTTAAAAACTGAAAATAAAAACTTCATAACTGAAAATATTTTTTTCAAAAACCTTAATCATCAAAGGGCCTGTAAAATTTTTTATCAATTTGAATTATTTAAAAGAACTTTATCTGTTAAAGGTGAAATCTGTGAGTTTGGTGTATTTAAAGGAAATTCCTTAAATAGATTAATTCTTTTTAGAGATTTATTTAAACAAAAAAAGAAAGTATATGCTTTTGATACCTTTAAAATAATTAAATTAAAAAAAGGTAATCTAGATTACAAACAATATAATAAATTTCTTAAAGATAGCAAAAATTACCAACCTTCATATAGCGATATTAAAAAAAATTTAAAATTAAAAAAAATGTTTTCAAATGTAAAGCTAGTTAAGGGAGATGTTTTTGAAACTTTAAAAACCAAAAAAATAAATAAAATATCTTTTGTGCTTTTAGATCTAGATCTTTATGAACCTACACAATATGTGCTAAAAAACATTTGGTCGCAATTATCTAAAAATGCAATAATTTTACTAGACAACTACAATGTTTTTAAGGGAGAAACCAAGGCTGTTAATGAATTTACAAAAAAAAATAAAATTAAAATTTATAAAGAGAAATTTCACAAATACTTCTATTTTTTAAAAAAATAATTTTGAGATCAGTTGAATAATATCATGTGTTTAAAAAATATATAAATGAAAAATCATTCTAAAAAAAAATTTCTGAATATAAGAAAAACTTACTATGTAGCTGAAATTGGAGTAAACCATCTTGGAAAAAAAGCTATAGCGAGTAACTTTATAAAAAGACTAATAAAAACAGATGTTGACGCAATTACATTTCAAATATTACCTTTCGAAAAGATGACTAAATTAAAAATAGATAACCTGCCAGAAATTTTCTATATAGAAAAGATTAAAGAAATTAAAAAGGCTAAAAAAAAAATTGGAGTAGCTATATCAGATGAAAAATTTATTAATTTTTTTAATAAACAAAAAATAGATTTTTGGAAAGTTTTAAGTATTGATTTTTATAATATAAATTTAATTAAAAATTTAAAAAAAACAAATAAACCGATTTATCTTTCAACTGGTTTTTCTTCAACTAAAGAAATTATTGATATAAAAAAAATGAGTAGTAAAATTAGATTTATCCACACAAATTTATCTCATGATATTAAAGATGCAAATCTTTCTGCAATTTCAAGCCTTCAGAAGGTAACTAATAGAAAAATAGCATATGGTTTACATTGCGATAACCATAATATTCTTTATGCATCGGCAACATACAATCCTGAATCAATTTTTTTTTATGTAAAAAACCCAGTATTAAATAAAATTCATGATGACAGGCATGCTATCGATTTAAATGATATAAATACTATTTTAAAAAATCTAACTGATATAAATAAAGCTGTAGGAAGTTCAAAAAAAATAAAATATTCTATGAAGAACCCGGAGGCAAAAATAAAATGAGAAGTTTAGTATTTGCTGGATCAAGAGGTATAGGGAAAGCGATAGCCGATAAATTAAAAGAAATTTCAAAAGAAACTTTTATTTTAAATTCTAAAGATTGTGACACATCTAAAATTAGCAATGTTAAGAAAATTTTAAATAAATACAAGAATTTAGACGTTATTGTCTTAAATACAGGTGGACCTCCAGCAAAAGACTTTCACGATATAAAATATAAAGATTGGATTAAATATTTTAATCAACTGTTTTTATTTTTTGTATTATTTTTACAAAAGGTTTCATTAAATAGAAATGGATATATTTTTTTAATCTCTAGCCTGCACGTAAAAGAACCTAATGAAAAAATAATATTATCTAATGCATACAGGATTGCTTTAGTTAGTGTGCTCAAATCATTATCTATTATATTAAGAAAAAAAAATATTTCAGTTATTAATATTGCACCAGGACCAACTAGAACAGATAGATTAAATGAATTGTTAAAAAAGAATAAAAGCAATGTGAACACTTTAAAAAAAGATTTAGGTGTAAATAATATTCCAGAAACAACTGAGATAGCTGAGTTTGTTAAACTAGTTGTAGAAAAAAATCTCAGATCTCTAAATGGTCAAACAATAGGTTTTGATATGGGGATCAATAAGTTTATTTTTTAAATATCGATTTAGTTGTATTACTTTACAATTTTAGTATAAATAAAAAACTTAAATGATGTTTTAATAAATTTTAACGTTAAAGTGTTAGAGTTATTTAGAAATGATGCTTAAGTAATTATCAATGATAAAAGTTTTTTATAAATTGCTAAGAGATGCATATGTCACAGTTAAGTTGCAATTAAACGAAAGTAAAAGCTATCGAAAATCAAGTATTAAATATATCTATCAATTATTTATTATAAGATTTATTTTTGGGCATCCAAAATTTAGAAATTTAATCAAAGCCAAAAAGATAAATAGTGACATAATGTCAAAAGACTTTTTATTAAATATAAAGGCCCAAGATGTTGTAAATAAGTTGGATATTGATGGATGCACCAATACGTTCACCTTGAAGAAAAATATTTTACAAAATATAAAAGATGAAGCTTTGCAAAATTTAAACTCCCCTAAACCCTTTTCCTTTGACGGGAAATTAAATTTACCAATTGAACAGAAGTTTATTAATTTAGAGGAACTTCAAAATTTTTTGATACAAGAAAATATGTATGTATTAAAAAATGATATGAGTTTTAGAGATAATTCAAAAATTAAAGAAATATTTACAGATAAGTTTTTTATAGATCTTGCTGAAAATTATTTAGGATCAAAAAAAATGACATTCTCAGGTACTTTTTTTGCAACAAATAATATTAGTAATAATTTAAACTATAATGACAAAAAAAGCCTAAAGAGTAAGACTGCACAATTGTATCATTGTGATGTTAACTTTAAAAAATTTTTTAAGATTATTATTTATTTAAGTGATGTAAAATCTGAAATGGATGGTGCCCACGTATATATACCGGGAAGTCATTCCCAAAAACATACTAGGCACATAGTAACTGATAGATTTAGCGATGAAGATGTAGAAAAAAGCTATAAAAGAAAAAATGTTTATATTGGTGATGCTGGAACGTTATTTTTTGTAGATAATTTTGGGATTCATAAAGGATCAACAGTAGAAAATAACTTTAGAACAGCAATATTGTTAGAATATGGACGTGGTCATTTTCAAAACTCAAAAAATGCAATTTTTATATAAACATTATTTACATTTTTATTCTAATTTAATAGATAAGTTGGATACCATTATAAGTCCTGCCGTTTTTCAAAATAGTAATTTTTTTTCATATAATATTTACAATTATTTGTTCCAAAAAAATATTATGAGCAAAGATTATGATAATAATGATTTGATTGCAGGTTACTTAAAGCAAGGATATGTAAAGTTAAATAATGTACCGCCAAATGAAATTGATGATCTAGTTAGTATCTTAGATAAACAAAACCCTTTAAAAACAAATAAAAATTATTTGTATAATTATGAAATTAATGATGTTGTGTTAAATAAAATAAAAGTGATAGTAAATTATTATTTATCTGATTTTTTAGACAACTTTTCTAAATTTTATAAGATGAGAGTTAAATTGGGAAAAATAAGAATTAGTAGAAATTATCCAATTCCAAAAAATCATAATAAGGAAGTGTATAGTAATTTTTTTCATAGTGATGCATTTACCTGCAATCTCCTAAGAGTCTTTGTTAATCTTCAAGATGTGTCGGAGACAGAGGGACCAATGATTTTGGTGAAAAATGACAAAAAAAAATTATTCTTAAAAGAAACAAATTATAAAACCAGATATAAATACGATAAAATCAAAAACAAAGATCATTATTTTATTAATTCTGGAAGTAAAGGTGATGTTTTACTTTGTAATACGACTGAAAATTTGCATAGAGCTGGTGATATTGAAGAAGGCAAGCATAGAGATATGTTGTTTTTAGATTTTTTGGCTTACCCGTTTAATGATACTAGCGATTTTCTTAATGATGAATTGTTACTAAGTGGTGAAATGATTAAAAAAATAGCCAAACCCAAGGGAATTAAAAATTTAATTGAAATTTATAAGAAATGTAAAAATAAATAATTTAATCTTTTGTAAATTTATAAATCATTTCTGCAACTTTTCTATAACCTAATACATTATAATGACCCTTTAATTCAAATGGAAATAAACTTAGAGCATTTTTTTCTTTTTCAAAAACTAGTTTTTGTATATCTATAAAAGGAATTTCTAGCTCAACAACCATTTTTTTTATAAAATTATAATTTGTATTATCATAGATAGTTATATTGCGACTATATTCAGGTAAATATATAAAATATAATTTTGAATTATTTTTTTCCACAATTTCTTTTGTTAATTGAAGTGTTTTTTTAAATTCAGCTGGCATTGTTTTAGAAGGTGATGAAATTATAATTGAAGAGATCAAATTTCTTGTATGAAAAATCTTAATAAATTTTATTAATTTAAATATATTAGTCTCTAATTTTAAGTTTCTTTTTCTTTCTTTCCATAGTTCTAAATTTCTTTTTCTTTCTTTCTCTAACTCTAAATTTCTTTCCTTCTCTCTAGCTTTTTCTAAAATAAAACTGTTTGCTATGTTATTAATTTCATCTTGGCGAAATTTAATATTTTGAGAAAAATTTTTATTACTTAAATATTTCTTTAGAATATTATTTTTTTTTTCATTTTCTAAATTTCTTAAATCATTACCCTCGTAGTAAACCCATAAAACTTTTTTTACATTTGAATTTATATATTCTCTTAACGTAGCATAATTAATCATAGGTCCATTACCGCTAAATCCTAAATTTAAAACTGATTTATTTGTTATCGATCTTAAAACAGAACTAATATCGTTTGGTCTATTGACACATGCACCATGTACAAAAGAGTCTCCAACTATAAAAAATTCAACTTCATTTTTATCCCACTCAGTGTCTGGGTTATTAAAACCAAATCTATCACTTTTATAAATTGCATAATAACCATTTTCATTACAAAAGATTGTTTTAGAATTAGAAATCCCCGATAAAGGAAAAATAGATAAATTTTCATTTAAAAAGTCCTCTGGCTCTACAGTAAAAACAATTTGATTGTAGATCTTTTTTAAATCATCATAAATTTCAAACTTGCTTCTTTTATCCTATTTTTTTCCTGTTTGTTTTTCATAAATTTTTTCTTTTGAAATTTGTTCTTTTAATGGTTGAGATTTAAAAATTAAATATGCCTCAAATAAATATAAAGAAGTTACAATACTCACTGATAAAATAATTAAGTATTCTTTTGTTTTTTTTTTTTATTGAAAAATTAAGTATAGATATAAAAATAAATACAGATGATAAAATATAGTAAATAAAGTAAAAACTTCTTTTGTTGCCACTCCAATAAATTTCTGACTTATAAATTGTATAAATCAGTAACAAAATCGATATCGTTAAAATTAATCTTGAAAATATATTTATAAGAAAGTTCATTGAAATAGTATAATTTTATTTAAAATCAATTCTTATTTTTTTATCTATTTCCTTAATATTAAAATTATTTAGTTTTTTTAAATTGATAATTGGATACCCATTTCTATGAAATTTATATGGTATTTTTCCTATGTTATAATCTATTTTATTTTTGAACACATAGTCCATATAAAATTTTGACATTTCAATAGTTTTTCTGTCAACAACTGGAGTTTTTTTTAAATATTTTTTAAATTTTTTTAATGAATTTATTTGAAAGGACTTACCAAAAGGAAGTGAGTTATTTTTACTAAAAAAAAATGTAGGTATTCCTCTTGCAAGAGTTTCAGTACCTATATTACTTCTCCATATCAAAGAGACATCAATTAGCTTATATAACTTAAGGTTATTTATGGGTTTATCAATAAATATTACTCTCTTATTTCTAATTTTTTTTAAATAATTTGAAAAATTGTCAATCTTAACATTTTGGTATTTCTTATTATCTGAGTCTGGATGTTTTTTGATTATAATTATATTTTTTTTATTTTTTAATATTTCAAAAATAATATTTTTAATAAAATCTAATTGATCTTTATGAATAAAACCATCATCATAATTTGGATGTGGCATATCAATTGGAATATTCAAAAATGCTGAGTAAATTTTATATTTTTTTTCCTTAAAATTATCAATTTTTTTTAAAAAAGTGTTTTTAATAAATTTTTCTTTAGAGAAATCAGGAATTAAAAATTCATTATTACTTTTTTTATTTTCAAACCATTGAATATAATCTTGATGTCTAAATAGAAGCTGAGATCTTTTATTATAATCATGACTGCTGCGCTCAATATTTATTGAGTTCACAAATTCATTAAATCTATTTTTTAATCTTTCATAACTTTGTTTAATTTCAACAAAATGAATATTAAATTTATAGCCTCTATTTATGCAGTAAAGTTTAAAAACTGAACTTGGTGGATAATTTGTGTTAAAACCAGAAATTCTTATAGGAATTTTTTTTAATCTAGAGATTTTTTCAATTTTATAACATAAATAAAGACAATGATCACAAGTTAAAATTAAATTATTAAATTCATTTAATATTTTCTTATTTTGAACATTAGGATAATAACAGCCATGCTCTTTTGACAATAAATTCATTATTGTTCCGTAAAAATTTATTCCTAATGAAATACATTCTTTCTTTTCGTGGTTAATTTTCCACTTTAAAATTAATTTTTTATGATCGTTAAGTTTATAATAATTTGTTTCAATTTTTTTTTTATAAAATTTATTGTAAAATTCAAAAAGATCTTTGTCATATAATTTTGGTAAAATTTTCAAGTCATCATCTAATGAAACAATTGACCATTTATTCTTAAGTAATCTTTTAAATAATACTAAGCTTAACGCATATGGCTTTAAAGTAGATTGGTAAAAACAAAAAAAAATACCTTTAGATTTATTTGTTTGAAAGTATTCATTTAAGTAATTTTTTGAAGTTTTTATAAAACTTAATTTTTGGGAAATATCTTTATTTTCTAAAAGTCTCGATAATTTATTAAAAATTCTTCTTAACATTTCTAAGATTTTTTTTTAAATAGAAATTTAGATATTTCGAAATCAAACTTATCATCTATAGATATACTTAAATTTTGAGGCATTTCATAAAATAGAGATTTATTACCATATAGATTTTTTTTTTTAATTAAATTATTACAGCTATCTATCAAGAAGGCATCATTCCATATATAATTTGTTGGATAAGCCTGCTTTTTTGTGTCGATAACATTTTTCTTTATCGGTTTTAAGAAACCATTTTCTTTCTTAAATAATAGATGTAGGGGATTTATATTTTTTCTGACGCTAAAAGCAGGATATTTGAAATTATTTTTTTTAAATAAATTAAAAATCTGCACTAAATCTTTTTTTGTTCTTAATGGATTAGTAACAGGAAGAATGAATATTACATCTTCACCATTGAAGTTAAATTTTTTAATTATTTCCTTTGTCAAATCTAATAAGGTTGCTTTATCTGTACTACTTTTTTTTGAACGTAAATATTTAGTTATTTTTTTATCAAATCTTTTATTTAAAATTTGTTTATAATCAGTTGCAAGAATGATTTGATCAAAAAAATTTGATTTTACTGAAAAATTAGTTGTCCATTCATAAAGTGATTTATTATGGAACTTTAAAATATTTTTACCAGGAAGTCTTTTTGACCCACTCCTAATTGGTATTATACAAATTTTTTTCATTTGAAGTCCAATGTATATATAATATAAGAATTAATTATATAAATAATAATCTTATTTTTTGAAAACAAAACCTATTATACTTGATTGTACTTTAAGAGATGGTGGTTATTACACCAATTGGAAATATAAAAAAAATTTAATAGATGATTATCTTAATTTTTTAAAAAAACTAAAGATAGATTTGATTGAAATTGGTTTTAGAAAACAAAAACAAAATAAATTAGGTGACCTTGGTTTTTGTAATAATCAATTTTTGAATAAGTTTTCAAATTATAAAAATATTGTATTGATGACAGACTTAAAGGATTTAATTCAATTAAATTCAAACAAAGAAATAGAAAAATTATTTACATTTGAAAAAACGAAACCACAATTGATAAGAATTGCAATGCTTAAAGATCAATTAAAATCTTTATCAAATATTTCAAATCTTTTAAAAGATTTAAATATGAATGTTTGTATAAACTTGATGCAAATTTCAAATTGTAAATCAAATGATATTAAAAATTTTGTTAGCAAACTAAGCAAATTAAAATTGAATAAAATTTTATATTTTGCAGATACATTTGGCTCATGTGACTCTCAAGATATAAAAAAAATTATAAAAGTAATTAAAGATTACAGTGATTTTGAAATTGGAATTCATGCTCATAATAATATGGGAAGAGCATTATCAAATACATTAACAGCATACAATGAAGGAGCAAAATATTTAGATAGCACAATAATGGGTATGGGTAGAGGTGCCGGAAATGCGCAAACAGAATTTTTGTTTGATTTTTTTAACGGTAAAAACGAGTATTCAGAAAAATTATTTACCTCCTTAATTTATAAACATTTTTATAATTTAAAAAAAAAATATATGTGGGGTCCAAATTACTTATATTATTTATCAGCAAAAAAAAATATTCACCCCACTTATGTTCAAAAGATTAATGAAAATGATGTTAATGATAACTTAATTTTCAATTTAATTGAAAATTCTAAAAGTAATAACTTTAAAAATTACAATGATAAAAAAAGAAAAAAATTATTTCAAAATAATAAATTTAAAAGAGTTATAAAAAAAATAAATAATAATGATAAAATTTTATGTTTAGTCGATAATCTCATTTTAAAAAAAAATAAAACTAAAATAGAAAATTTTATTAAAAAAAATAAACCAGTCGTGTGTAGATTAAATCATAATTCTATGTTTGAAAGTCTTACTGATTATCATTTTGTGACTAATAGAGCCAGAATCTCTAGAGATTTAGGTACTTTGATTAATTTCAAAAAAGATATTGTTTCTACTAAAGCATTAGCAAAAGAATTTTATGATATAATTAATATTAAAACTATTAATAGTAAAATGAGCGACAATATATTGGAATTTTTTTTAGAATTTTGTAAGCATTTTAAATTTAAAAATATTTATTTTGCAGGTCTTAAAGGGTTTGATAAAGATAAAGATTTTAGAAATAGTATTAATCAAACACTGTTAGAAAAATATAAAAACATTAAAAAATATTCGTTAACAAAAACGAAATACAAATTAAAATACCTTTAAATTATACTTTTTCTTAGTTTTTTTAAATTCAATTAATTTAGAGTTCGCAAGAATTTTTTTTTGAGCACTTATTCCCATAAATTTTAAAAAAACTTTTAAAACACCCTTGTGTAAACAAAAAAATGATTTTTCTTCAAATTTTCTAAAAGAAATTAAACCTATAATTCGTCTTTCAAATTGGTCAAAACTTTCACCATTTCTTGGCTTTATCTTGAAATCTTTTATATTAGAAATACTTTTTTTTTCTAATACACCCCAATTCCTTTCATCAAATTTTTTTAAAGATATTTTTTTTATTTTATTTTTATTTCCAAATAAAATTTTTGAAGTTTCTCTAGTTCTTAAAAGTGATGATGTGTAAATATAATTGATTTTGATATTTTTAATTTTTTTTTTTAATCTTAAAATATCACTTTTTCCTTTT
>Ga0206129_10005693_pt1 | contig 13039 bp, 13 predicted proteins | sample Helgoland_Spring_8_FD_148616 | JGI IMG/M metagenome (GOLD analysis project Ga0206129, IMG submission 148616) | Pelagic subsurface seawater microbial communities from Kabeltonne, Helgoland, North Sea - Helgoland_Spring_Bloom_20160502_2 | ecosystem: Environmental > Aquatic > Marine > Epipelagic ...
CGTGGTAGACCACCACGTTGATAGGCTGGATGTGGAAGCGCAGTAATGCGTGTAGCTGACCAGTACTAATAGCTCAATTGGCTTGATTTATGCACTGAAAAAAATTTTTTAACTGATAAATGATAATTTGATTAAAAATATTTGATATAATTATTAAGTAACTATCCCAATAACTTCATAGGATATCTTTAAAATGAGTAAAATTCTCGCTTTTATCCCTGCACGAGGTGGCTCAAAAGGAATTCCAAATAAAAATATAAAACTGTTCAATGGGAAACCTTTAATTGAGTGGACAATAGAATCAGCTTTGAAGAGTAAACTCATTCACAAAGTGATTGTAAGCTCAGATTCCAAAAAAATACTATCACTCTCAAAAAATTTTGGGGCAGATGTAATTTTAAGACCAAAAAATATTAGTGGAGACCGTTCCACAACTGAGAGTGCAATTAATCACTGCATTAAAAATCTTGAGGATTCATTTGACGTAATTGTGTTACTCTCACCAACAAGTCCAATTAGAAGAAAAGAAGACATAGATAATGCTATAAAACAATTTAAATTAAAAAAATTAGATAGCTGCTTTTCAGCTTCAAGATTAAATGATTTTTTAATTTGGAAATACAATAAAAAAATTAAAAAATTTAAAAGCATAAATTATGATTTCAAGAATAGAGGAATAAGACAAAATAGAGAGCTAAATTACGTTGAAAATGGATCAATTTATGTTTTCAGAAGGGACTTAATCAAGTACAAAAATAATAGAATTGCTGGTAAAATAGGAATGTATTTAATGAATTTCTGGCAAAGTTTTGAAATTGATGAGAAAAATGACTGGAAACTATTAGAGATAATCCAAAAAAACTATATATTAAATAAAAATGCAAAATAGTCATCAAAAAAAATTAGAGAGCAGGAGACTTGTTTATATAAATGGTAAATATGTTCCTGAAAATGAAGCAAAAATATCTATATTTGATTCAGCATTAATGTTTGGTGATATGGTTTTTGAAATGACCAGGTCTTTTAATAAAAAACAATTTAAATTAAAAGAACATTTAGAAAGACTTCTTTATGGTGTTAAAATTTACAGAATACCTCTTAATCTTGATATAAGCGAATTAGAAAAAATTTGTCTAGAAACTGTTGAGAGAAATGATGAATTTTTTGAGTCAACTGACGAACATAGATTAATGATAAATATAAGCAGGGGTCCGCTAGGAATTTATGCACCAATTTTTAATAATAAAATTGAACCTACAGTTGTAGTAGCTGATTTTCCACTTAAATGGACTGTTGCAAGTATGGGTAAACTTTATGACGAAGGAGTGAATGCAGTTTTGGTAAGTCAAAGGGCTATACCTGCACATCTAATGGATCCTAAAATAAAAAATAGAAGTAGAGTTTTTTATCAAATGGCTAATATTGAGGCATCAATGTTTAGAGGTAAAAATAATTGGGCTTTAATGATGGATACTGATGGTTTTATTGCCGAAGGGAGTGGGGATAATTTTTTCATAATAAAAAATGGCACAGTTATAACCCCAGAAGGTAGAAACTGTTTAGTTGGTATTTCTAGAAATTATGTTTTTGAGGTCTGTGAAGAGCTTGGAATAAAATGTATTGAAAAAAATATTGAACCTTACGACGTTTATACTGCTGATGAAGCGTTTATGACAGGAACGCCATTTTGTGTTTTACCAGTGTTTAGGTTTAATGAAACAAAAGTTGGAAATGGTAAATTTGGTAAAATAACAAAAAAAATTATTAATAAATGGGGTAAAAATGTTGGTGTTGATATAATTGATCAAATTAAAAATTTTGAAAAAGAATGTAAAAAGCTTAATAAAAATAATGCAACTACACCATATCAATTCTCTTCGAAAGCACAAAACTAATACTAAAACTTATTTTAAAAAGTTAGTTGAGTTAAAATATATTTAGTTAAATAAAGTTAAGGAAGCTATGATTAAAAAAATTGGTTTTATGCAGGGCAGGCTAGTAAACTCAGAAAAAAAAAATACAATACAATATTTCCCAGAAAAAAATTGGCTAAAAGAATTAAAGATAGCAAAAAAAATTAATTTCAAGATGATGGAATGGACTATTAACATTGAAAATATAGATAAAAATCCACTTTTTAATGGCGACTTAAAGAATTTAAAAAAGATGATTAAAGATTATAAAATTAGAATACCTTCCATTACAAATGACTATTTTATGCAAAAACCATTTTTTAAAAAAAAAAATATTAAAAAAAAAAATGAAATATTGAATATTTTAAAGAAAATAATTTTAAACGGTAATAAAATTGGTATTAAATACCATATTTTTCCTTTAGTTGACAATGGAAGTGTAAGCTCAGCAAGTGAAGAAAAAATTTTAATTAATGAAATAAAAAAACTATCAAAGCTTTTAAAGAAAAGTTCACAAATACTTTTTGAGACAGACTATAAGCCTGAAAAAATAATTAAATTTATTCAGAAGTTCAAAACTAAAAGAGTTGGTATAAATTATGATACGGGCAATAGTGCTGGATTGGATTATAATTTTGATGATGAAATAAAGTATTTTAAATATGTAAAAAATATTCATATTAAAGATAGAGTTTTAAATGGAAAGACTGTTCGATTAGGAAAAGGAAATTGGGACTATAAAAAATTTTTTAAACTGATAAAAAGTAAGTACAACGGTAATTTTATTTTGCAAACAGCCAGAAGCCAAAGTAACAAGCATGTAGAAGAAATCATTATTAATAAAAAATTTTTGGAAAATGAATACAAATAAAACAGTTTTAATAACAGGTGCGTCGAAAAATTTAGGCAACTATTTAACTAGATTCTATCTTGAAAAAGATTTTAAAGTCATCGGTGTTACAAAAAAAAGTAAATCCAAAATTAATAAAGATACATACTTATGTGATTTAAGTGATGCAAAAAAAACAGAAAAGGTTTTTAAAAAAATTAAAAAAAAATACAAAAAGATAGATTTAATAATTTCATGTGCGGGCATAAGTAAAAAAACATACACTAAAAATGAGACTATTAAAGATTGGCAATTTGCTTTTAATAATAATTTTTTTTGTTTTACAAATTTATTAGATTCCTACTTAAAAGTTTATAAAAAAAAATCTACAAAGATTATTGTAATTTCATCTATAGCATCAAATAAAATAACCAGTGCCCCAATCACTTATTCTGTAGCAAAATCTGCTTTAAATTTTTATGCTCAGATTAAAGCTAAAGATTTAGCCAAAAATGATATTAAAATTAACATTTTGCTGCCAGGAAATATTCTAATGAAGAATAATAATTGGAGCAAAAAACTTCAAGTAAATTCTAGTAAAGTTAAAAATTATATTAAAACAAATGTTCCATTAAATACATTTTGTAAACCACAACAAATAGCTGAAATGTGTGATTATTTATTTGGTAAATCGGGAGACTATATAACTGGTTCAAAGTTTATTATTGATGGCGGTGAAAGTTTATGAAGAAAAAAGTTTGTTTAATTACTGGTGGTGCAGGTTTTTTAGGAAAAAAATATTGTGAGTTTTTTTTGAAAAAAAATTATGTGGTTTTATGTATTGATAATAATAAAAAAAATTTAAATTCTATTAAATCAATTAAATCTAAAAATTTAATTGTTTATCAATGTGATATTACCAAAGAAAAAAAAGTAGAAAAACTATTTAAATTAATAAAAAAATCTTTTTTTGTTGATGTATTAATTAATAATGCAGCTATAGATGCTGTACCATTTAAAAAAATAGGACTTCAAAAATTTCCAACAGGCAAAATGTGGGATGATGAAATTAACGTAAGTTTAAAAGGATCATTTTTTATGATTAAATTTTTTGGGGAAGAAATGAATAAAAAAAAAGATGGTTCAATTATTAATATTGGGTCTGACTTATCAGTCATAGCACCAAATCAAAAAATATATAAATCATCCTATAAAAATTACATAAAACCAGTAACTTATTCTGTGATAAAACATGGCATGTTAGGACTTACAAAGTATTTTGCATCATTGTATGGAAAAAGTAATGTTAGAGTAAATATGATCTCACCTGGACCTATAAAAAATAATCAAAGTAAAAAACTTTTAAATGAATTAAAAAATATAATACCCATGGAAAGATTGGCTGATCCAAAAGAAATTTTAGGATTATTATATTTTCTCTCTAGTTCTGATTCATCATATATTACTGGTCAGAATATTCTTATAGATGGGGGAAGAACAATTATTTAAATAATATTAATTTCAACTAATTTAGTTTGTAATATGTTATTTTTGATATAATTATACCACATGATAAAAAAACCATATTTAATTGCTGAAATTGGCATCAATCATAATGGAAGTTTAGATATAACAAAAAAACTTATCGATGCAGCTAAGGCATCTTTTTTTGATGCAGTCAAATTTCAAAAAAGAACAATAGATATTGTTTATGATAAAAAAACACTAGACACACCAAGAGAAAGCCCATGGGGCACAACTACTAGAGAGCAAAAATTAGGTCTGGAGTTTGAAAAAGAAGAATATGACGAAATTGATAACTATTGTAAAAAACTAGGCATAGACTGGTTTGCTTCCGCTTGGGATAGTCAAAGTCTTCAATTTTTGGATAATTATGATTTAAAATATCATAAAATTGCTTCAGCAATGATTGTTGATAAAGATTTGTTAGAGAGTGTTGCGCAAAGAAAGAAACACACTTTCATTTCTACTGGTATGTCCAATAAAAAAGAGATAGATGATGCAATCAAAATTTTTAGAGAAAATAGTTGTCCATTTGAATTAATGCATTGTGTATCAACTTATCCAATGAAACCTGAAGATGCTAATTTGACTACAATTAACCAATTAAAAAAAGAATATAATTGTGATGTAGGTTACAGTGGTCATGAGAATGGAGTGCTTGTATCTATAATTGCATTAATGCAAGGTATAACTTCGCTTGAAAGACACATAACTTTAGATAGAGCAATGTATGGGTCAGATCAATCAGCATCATTAGAGATTTCTGGAATGAAAGATCTTACTGCATCAATAGATAAAGCTTTGCTCTCACTAGGAAAACCATCTCTTGGGAAAATAATAGATGATGAACTACCAATTGCTAAGAAATTGAGAGCTCACATAAAAAATTAGTTTAATGAAGAAACAAAATATTGAACTAGAAAATCAATTAAAAAAAAACATTGATGCTCATTTAAGCATATTAAAAATTTCTGATGATATATTTGATGTAATCCAAAAAATTCATAAAAAATTACGCAAAGGTGGAAAAATATTATTCTGTGGAAATGGTGGCTCAGCTGCTGATGCTCAACACTTAGCTGCTGAATTTATTGTACGATTAAGGCCTCATATAAATAGAAAGCCGATACCTGCACTTACATTGGCTCAAGACACTTCAACATTAACTGCGTGTGGAAATGACTACAGTTTTGAAGATATTTTTTTAAGACCCTTTCAGGCATTAGCTAATAAAGATGATATTTTATTTTGCATATCAACCTCTGGCAATTCTAAGAATACATTAAAAGTATTAAAAGAAGCTAAAAGAAAAAAAATTTATTCAGTCTGTTTTTTGGGTAAAAATGGAGGAAAAGCAAGGAAAATATGTGATAAAGCTCTAATTATTTCCTCTCAAGATACAGCAAGGATACAAGAGTGCCATATTTTTCTTGGTCATTTCATCTTAGAAAAAATTGAAGATTTAATGATTAAAAAATTTTAATATTGTATAAATATTCAATAATATTTTAAATATGTCACTGACAATATTAAGAGTGAAATAAAAAAAATCAAAGAATGATCTTCATAGAAACAAAAACATTAAATTTATGTACCCCATCAAAAACTAATCTTCAGCAATGGACTAATTGGGTTAATAACCCCTCTGTTAGAAATACAATCATAAATCTTACAGCACCAATAACATTGGACATGCAATGGAATTGGATCCAATCAGAATTAAATTCAAATAGAAGAATTTTACTAGAGATTTGCGATAAGCTAACTAATGAATTTCTAGGAGTTGTTAGTCTCTCTACTATTAATTATCAAAGAAGATCAGCTCAAATTGCAACTCTTTCACCAATTACAAAAAAAGTAAAAAATAGATATTGCGTTTATGAAGCTAGAAGAGCCATTGTAGAATATGCACTAAACCAACTGTCCATCAATAAAATCTATGGAGCAATGATTTATCCAGACAATGAATCGTTTATGGTTAATAATATGTGCATAGGCTTTGAGATTGAAGGCATAAAACACGATAGCATTTGGAATAACAATAAACCAAAAATGTCTGTTTGTTATTTCATAACAAAAGCCATTTATGAAAAAAAAAGTATTACAGAAAAAGACTTAGAAAAATTATTAGCTAGAGAAAATCGAAACAACAACAAAAAAAAGTTGAATGATATTATTTCAAGCTTATATGTGAATATCAATAATTCATAAAGTTAATAATAAAAATAATTTCTAAAGCTTATAAGTGTATTAAAAAATTTAATAGGTAAAAAATAATGAGAGTATTAATCGTTGGTGCAAACTATGGTCTTTTGCTAGCTGGAATGATGCTAGAAAGAAATATACAAGTAGATGTTTTTGGTACAGAAAACCAAGTCAAGGTACTAAATGAAGAAGGGTTTACAATTAATTCAAATGAAAAAAATTGGAAATTTAGACCTTCAAATAATTGGGATGGCATAAATAGTGCTCAAAATAAAAATTATGATCTTGCAATTTTAGCAGTCCAAGAGCCATCATTAGCTAATCAAGTGTTAGGAAATATATTAAGCTATCTATCAAAAAAATCTGTGCCAATTTTTTCAATAATGAACATTCCTTTTTTTCAGTTTCTAACTGAGACAATAGGTATCAAAAATATTGATAATCTTGATCATATTTATTCTAGTATCAATCATACCAAAGAATTGAAGTCAAATTTAATTATTAATTCCAATCCTGAACCTCAAGTTTTTAGTTTAGTAAAATTTAATGAATTAAGTATTCGTTTAGGAGGTGTGTTTAGATGTTCATCATTAAATATGTTAAATTATGATTTAGTGAAAAAACTAACAATGGTTGTAAATGAAGGCCTTCCTGTAAGAATTAAACAATATGAGTCGCCCTGGGTAAGTATTTCAAAGCTACCAATGTTAGTTACTGGGAACTATAGATGTTTTAACAGCAATCAATTGAGATCAATACATGAAGCAATTCAATCTGATATTATCTTATCAGAAGTAATTTATAATCAAGTAGTAGATATTTTAAAAAAATTAGGAGCAAGTAGAGAAACTATAATTCCATTTAGAGCCTACTTGAAGGCAAGTATAAAATTAGATGCTCCCTCTTCAGTATGTAGAGCAATTGATAAAGGAAAAGCAAATGTAGAAAGAGTTGATAGATTGGTACAAAGTCTAGGAAAATCAATTAGTTTTAAATCTCCAGAGATTGACTCAATTGTTAATAATATTGATTATGTCATATCCTCAAAACAATAAAGTTATAAATAAAAATCTACAAATGTGCAAATATATAAATAAAAGCAATAATATTTCAAAAAATTAAAAAATGTTTTCTAAAATTTTTAAGATACTAAATGATTGCAAATTTTATTTTAAAAACCCAAAAGCCAATGAATTAGTTGTATTAGATGATGAAAGTATAGAATATTTAGAAAATATACTTAAAAATAGAAATTACTTTATTTTAATAACAAGATTGACAAATCTAAAAAAAATTTATTTAACACCAAAAATTATATTTTTTTTTTTCTTTTATTACAGAGGCAATATTTTTTTAGCTTATTTATCAGCACTAATAAAGATTATAAATCCACTAGTTATTATTACTTATATTGATCATTCAGAAAAATTTCATAAATTAGCAAGTTTATTTAGACATAAAATAAAATTTATAGCAATACAGAATGCCATTAAAGATCTTGAAATAAATTTTAGTGAATATTTAAAAAATAAAAAAACCAAATTTTATGATTACAAAAAAAATTATTTTGTACCTTATCTATTTAGTTATGGTCAATTTGAAATAAATTTTTTCAAGAAAAAAAAAATTAAAGTCATGAACTTTAAAAAAATTGGAAGTTTGAAAGTATCAAATTTTAAAAGAATTAAAAAACTTAATTTAATAAATAATAAAAGATATGATATTTGTCTAATTGCAGAAGCAGCACCTAATTATGACAAACTTTTCAGAGGTCAAGGAATTGAGGCAGGAATGGCTTTAATTATAAAATTTACAATAAGGTTTTGTAGAGAAAATAATAAAAGAATTATCATTCCAATGAAAAGATATTTAAAAAAATCCAAATCTGAAGAAATTAACTTTTTTAAAAAATATTTAAGCAAAAGTGAATTTAATTTTTTGTTAAAAAACTCAATAAGTAAAACTTCCCAAGATAAATATATATCCTATTTAAAGATATATGAAAGTAATGTCACTGTATCATGTGCAACATCAATGTTAAGAGAGGCCTTATCATTAAATAAAAAAATTATGGCTTGTAATGCGTCACCCTTTAAAATTTTTGATTTTCCGTTAAAAGAATTTTTCTTTATAAAAGAACCATCCTATAAAGAATTTAAAAAAAAATTAAATATTATTTTATCTTTAAATGAAAAAAAATATTTTGATATGCTGGGTAAGAAAAGAAATTATATGATTGTTGACTCAAATAAAATTGATGCAAATGATGAGGTTAATAAATTTCTAGACAATATTTTGAAAATTAATTAGAGTTGTAGGTGTAAAATACATAATCCAAAAATTTTTTCAAAATATAAAAAATTTTGATATAATTAATAAATTTGAGTTATTATAATTAATGAATTTGATTATGTGGTAACTATATCTTATAAAAAAAATAAAACTAACTAATAAAATATTACAATAATAAAAAGTGATTCCTTACAGCACACAAAAGATTGATAGAAAAGATATTGAAGAAGTTATAAAAACTCTAAAATCTCCCTTTTTAACTCAAGGACCAAAAGTAGTAAAATTCGAGAAAAAGTTAGCAAAGAAAGTAAATGTTAAATATGTAGCGGTAACTAACAGCGCAACAAGTGGATTGCATATATCTTGCATGGCATTGGGATTTAAAAAAAATGATATTTTGTGGACAACACCAAATACATTTGTAGCATCATCCAATTGTGCTTTACATCTTGGAGGTAAAGTAGATTTTGTAGATATTGATTATTATAGTGGAAATATTGATGTAAATTTACTTGAAGAAAAACTTTATTACGCAAAGAAAAAAAAAAAATTACCAAAAATACTAGTTCCAGTACATTTTTCAGGGTTACCCACTGAACAAGACAGAATACACAAACTATCAAAAAAATATAAATTTAAAATTATAGAAGATGCCTCACACTCTTTAGGTGCTAAATACAATAATGAGAAAGTTGGAAGTTGTAAATGGTCTGATATAACTATTTTTAGTTTTCATCCAGTTAAAATAATTACCACATTTGAAGGTGGAGCAGCCACAACAAACAATAAATTAATTCATGAAAAATTAAAGTTATTTTTGAATCATGGAATAACAAAAGATAAAAAAAAATTTAAATATAATAAAAATAAAATTTGGTATTATGAACAACATCTTCTAGGATTAAATTATAGAATGACAGATGTTGCAGCTTCTATGGGTTTGAGCCAACTAAAAAAATTAAAAAATTTCGTAATTATTAGAAATAATATTGCAAAAAAATATGATAAATTATTAAATAAAAAATATTTACACCTTCCAAAAATAACAAAAAAAGTACTTTCAAGTTTTCATCTATATGTGATTAAAATTAAAGATGAATATAAAAACTACCATGAAAAGTTATTTAATTATTTGAGAAAAAAAAAGATAAACGTAAACTTACATTATATTCCAGTTCATTTGCATCCATATTACAGGAAGCTTGGCTTTAAAGAAGGACAGTATAAAATATCGGAAAAGCATGCTCAAACTTCAGTTTCTATTCCAATTTTTCCAGGATTGACGCGCAAAGAAATTATAAAAATTTGTAATTTAATAAATAATTTTTTTATCAAACTAGATAAAATTTAGTTTAAATAAAAATGTCGAGAACAGTAATTTTTTCAAAAAAAAACAAGATTTGTGATCAGAATAAAAAAATATTTATTGGAGAGTGGCTTTTATTAAATAAAAGAAATAAATACAAAAAATTTAATGTTCTTAAATTTAATGAAAAGAAAAAAGATAAACTTAAAGATTTTAATTATGTAAAAAAAATTTATAAACGAACACTAAAAAATATAACCCCAGTACTTAACAATATAAACCAAAAAAATTTTAACGAAAAAGATTGGGAAATATTAATTTTTTATTTTTTATCTAATTATATTTTTTTTGCTTATGATAAGTGGAAATTAGTCAAAAATTTGAAAAAAGATCATAATTTTAAACCTATAGAAATCTTCTGTTATACAAATAATTATTTTATATCAGAAGACTCAAACAATTTTTATACTCAATTGAAAACAGATAATTGGGACGATTGGTTATTCTCAAAAATTATAAAGGCACAAAAACTTAAATTTCACGAAAAAAAAATTAATAAAAAAAGAATCAAGCAAAAAGATTTTAATAATTTTAATAAATTGAAGTTGCAAAGATTGTTATTTCCTCAAAATAATAATAAATATTTTTTAAAAAATTTGGCATTACCAAGGTCTTTAAAAATAAAATTAAATTTAAAACTTAATAAAAATTTAAGATTTTATAATGATATTAATTTTAGAAAAAATAAAAAAATTTTATTAAAAAGAAATTTATTTTCATTAATAAAATCAAAAGATGAATTTGAAAAATTTATTTATAATACTTTACCTGAAATATTTCCTAAAAGTTATATTGAAAATTTTAGTTTTATAGAAAAAAATATAAAATTTTTAAATTGGCCGAAAAAACCAAAAATAATTTTTACATCATTTGATCATTATCATAATGATGCTTTTAAGATATATACAATTAATAAAATAAAGGAAGGTGCTAAATTTTATATACTGCAACACGGACATCAAGGACACCATGATTTTTGTGGAACATATTATGAAAAAAAAATTTGTAATAAATATTTTTCATGGGGAAATATATCAAAAGATAATAATGTATCCTCCTTGTTCTGCACAACTAATATTGGTAAAATTGTAAAGAAGAATATCAAAAAAGATATTTTACTTTCATATACAGAATTTTCTTTAAAGCCTTGGAAGCAACAAGCTTATCCCAGAATTATGAGTGAAACTAATTTATATAAAGATGATATAATAAATTTAATAAATTCCTTAAGTAAAAATCTAAAGAAAACTATTACATTAAAATCTTTTAATTCTGAGGGAAAAAAATATATAACTAATGAAATAAATAAAAAATTTAAAACATTAGATTTTATCTCAACTAATAAAATTAAAAGAGGTTTTGAATATTCTAAAAATTATAACCTTAGTATTGAAACAATTAATTCTACCGGTTTTATTGAATTATTATCATTAAATACACCGGTAATACTAATTACAAATAAGAAATTTTTTCATGTAAAGAAAGAGTATAAAAAATATTATAAAAAGTTAATTGAATGTAATATAATTTTTTTTGATATTAAAAAAGCAACAAAATTTATTAACTTTAATATCAAAAATTTAAATCATTGGTGGTTTGATGATCAAACACAAAAAAAAATAAAGTATTTCTGTGATCATGTTTGCAAGTATGAGGGTGATTTTAACAATGGATTAAATAAAATAATAAATAAAATTAGATAAAATCTAATAATTAATGAAAAAATTTTCTCTAAAAAAAGGTTTATTAAAAACCATATAACACTATAACAAATTTATAATGTTTAATAATAAAAATATACTAATTACAGGCGGAACAGGTTCCTTTGGAAACGAATTTGTTTCTCATCTTCTCAAAAATTATAAGTGCAATAAAATTATTGTTTTTTCAAGAGATGAATTAAAGCAATATGACATGAGAATTAAATTTAATAGATTCAAAAATTTAAGATTTTTTATTGGCGACATAAGAGATCTTGATAGATTAAAGTTTGCTTTTAGAGATGTTGATTTTGTTGTGCACGCAGCAGCCTTAAAACATGTTCCAATTGCAGAGTATAATCCTTTAGAATTTATTAAGACAAATATTATGGGCTCAAGTAACATTGTAACAGCAGCTTTAGATACTCAAGTAAAAAAAGTTATGGCTCTATCCACAGATAAAGCTGTTAATCCGATGAATTTGTATGGAGCAACAAAACTTTGTGCTGAAAAAATATTTTTAGATGCTAATGCATTAAGTGGTACAAAATCTACTAAATTTAGTGTCGTCAGGTATGGAAATGTTTTGAATTCAAGAGGTTCAATTATACCGTTGATTTTAAAAATAAAATCAGAAAAAAAATTAGAGGTTCCCTTAACTGATGAGAAGATGACAAGGTTTTTTATAAGCTTAACTGATGCTGTTAAGTTTGTAATTAGTAGTTTTAAGCTTATGGATAAAGGTGAAATATTTGTTCCAAAGATGCCATCAGTTTTTATAAAAGACTTAATTAAAAGTATTTATCCAACATGTAAAATAAAAAACATAGGGATACGACCTGGAGAAAAAATTGATGAAATGTTAATATCTGAGATTGAGTCTGCCGATGCCTATGAGCTAAAAAATGGTTATGCATTAATTTCAAAAAAGACATATTTTTCGAGCAAACTTAAAGATATATTAAAGAAAAATAAAACACTATTTGAATACAATTCTAGAGAAAATAATCAGTTTTTAAATAGACAACAAATCTCTAAACTATTAAGAAATAAATTTTAATAATTATTGATATTTGAATATAAATAAAATCATAATTGGTATGACGCAATTTGGTATGCCTTATGGCATAATGAATAAATCAAAAAATGATAGAAAAAAAAAATTAAAACAAATTTTAAATTTTTCAAAAAAAAAAAATAATAAAGAATA
>Ga0206129_10005694_pt1 | contig 13035 bp, 12 predicted proteins | sample Helgoland_Spring_8_FD_148616 | JGI IMG/M metagenome (GOLD analysis project Ga0206129, IMG submission 148616) | Pelagic subsurface seawater microbial communities from Kabeltonne, Helgoland, North Sea - Helgoland_Spring_Bloom_20160502_2 | ecosystem: Environmental > Aquatic > Marine > Epipelagic ...
CGCCGTTTTCCATACTCTTGGTCTATGAGGCGTATTTAATGATCTATTACCTCCGCAGATCCACAACAATTTATATTGCAAAACAATACGAGGTCATAGCCCTTATTCTCATTCGTGGTCTGTTCAAAGACATGGCGGTTTTAGATTTAAAAGTTGCCACTTGGAGCAGTCAACACAACCTAGAATTTGCGGCAGATATTATTCTGGTCGTTATAGCATTTTACTTGGTGTATTGGTTTTACCGTTTAAGCGGAACTTACAAGTATGCGGACTTTGAAGCGATGGAAGAGAAGGAAATTGGCCCAAAATTGAAACAGTTTGTGCAGGCCAAGCATTACCTCTCGCTCCTTTTGTTAGTGGTCTTTATCGCCCTAGGGGCGCAAAGTTTATTTCTTTGGGTGGTTCCAACTTTTCAGAATATAGAGCAAGCGAATGTGGTCGCAGTAAATGCCATTTTCTTTGAAGAGTTTTACAACTTTTTAATCATTTCGGATGTCATTATCCTGCTTTTATCATTGCTGTACTCCGATAATTTCCCGGTAATTATTCGAAATTCGAGTTTCGTTATTTCGACGGTTCTATTAAAACTTTCTTTTACCGCGGAAGGCCTGTTGAGTCAGGCCTTGATCCTGCTTGGGATTGGATTTGGCGTGTTGATGTTACACGTGCACAATAAGTATAAGGCCCTGAGCTAATCTAGATTTGTATTTTATTCTACCTAAAACATTAGGCGCATTCGACAAGGACTGCCCATCAAAAAGCACAAGCTCTTTCACGGAGAGTAAATCGCTATAATTTTACAACGAACGTATACTTACATAATCATGCGCTTTCTAACAATTTTGCTTGCCTTACCGTTTTTCGCCTTCGGTCAAAACCACCAGCAGTTCAAATTTGACGGCCCTGCGATTGTTATTCACGGCGGCGCGGGCGGTATAGAGCGTAAGTATTATACCGATGAGCAAATCGCGGAGTATGATTCTGCACTGAAGGCCGTGCTCAAGGTAGGGTATGGCAGGCTCGCCAATAACGCCAATGGGATGGACGTCGTCGTGGAGTGTCTCACCATGCTCGAGAACGATCCGCATTTCAATGCCGGTAAAGGTGCCGTCTTTAATGATCAGGGCGAAGTAGAATTGGACGCCTCGGTCATGGACGGATCCACCAAAATGGCGGGAGCTGTGGCGGGGTTGAAGCACATCAAGAACCCGGCGAAGTTGGCGCGGGCCGTGATGGAGGAGACGTCACATGTTTTGCTCATTGGCGATGGGGCAGAGGAGTTTGCCAAGACTCAGGATCACGAGTTTGTGGATAACGAATACTTTTTAACACCCAAGCGCAAAGCCCAATACGAGCGCTGGAAACAGATGAAGAAGAACGGCACTGTCGGGGTCGTGGTTTTGGACAACCAAGGAAATTTGTACGCTGGAACTTCCACAGGTGGCATGATGGGTAAGAAATACGGTCGCGTGGGCGATGTACCCATCATAGGTGCAGGAACGTATGCAGATAATAATGGGGCGGCGGTGAGTTGTACCGGCCATGGCGAATATTTTATACGCGAAAATGTAGCCTTCCAGATCAATGCGCGCATGCAATACCAGGGGTTGACCTTGGAGGAGAGTGCAAGAGAGGTCATCTTTGGCGTGCTCAACTCTGAGGCCGGTAATGGCGGGTTGATTGCGCTGGATGCCCAGGGTAATGCTGTTTGGACATTTAATTCTAAAGGTATGTTTCGTGGAGCCATGGGAAAAATGACAACCACACAGAAAGTTATCCTTCATACTGATATCTTTGGCGACCCAACATGGCCGGAGGATTGCGGCTTTTAAAATTGCGCCCGTATGAAGCTTAATGTACTAGTTCTTTTATTTACCATTGGCATTGCTGCTCAAGCCCAAACTGTTGTTCGAAAAGACGGTGCTTCGACTGGTGCAGATTCACAAGTCAATGATTTGAGCATCAGTAATGGCCTGTATCTAGGTCTAGATGATTGGCGTTTTGGTGTACAGGTTCCTGTTCTTGCCGTACAAGAAGTCACGGAATCATACGACTATGAGATGTTCGTGGCTCTCGTGCCACATTTAACCATTGAGCGATTGTCAAGTATACCCGCTTTTAAGTGGAAAGGTGCATTAGGATTGTCACGCGGCGATTCGTTGGGTGAATTTTCTCAATCCGGCGCTTACCTTGCCGGTGGAGTCAGGTTAGATTTTGTACCTGTAAATTTCTTTTTTTATGAGCAGTCAAGGTCTATAGAGCTGATGGCGGAGACCATTCTAGATGTGGATCCCAAATACATGCTTACGTTAAACGCTTATCAGAGTGTACTGCTCTTTGATACCGTAACATTAGATTTTGTCGTTGGTGCAGGCTATGTTAACGTGCGCAGCTGGGAAGAGCCTGGACTTCAGATTCGTTTGGGAGTAGGAATTGGGCTTGGCGGTATGTACTAACCTTTAAGGCACTAACCTAATCTCGTCAATCAATAACTCAAAAGTCTCATTGCGTTTATTGGCAATAAGGAAGGTGAATTCGTTGATGCTCGATTGATCAAAATTTGGCATATCTAACTTTTGACCGCGCCATGAGGGGTAGAGGTCACTCAATGGCATTTCTATAGTTTCCCACTCGCCCGTTGTAGAGAACGTGGTGATGTAGCTTTGGTAATCACGAGCTTTATGTTTTACGCGGAATTGGTAGTTCTTCCCATCGCCTTTAACGCGAAGTTGAACCGTACTGCTTTCAGTTACCGCAATATCTGCGACAGCGCAACGGATGGATGTGAATCCCCCATAATTCTCAAGAGAAACCGAACCGGAGAATTTCCCGTGCCCCTCAGGAGTAATTTCCAAACTGCCTTTAGAAAGCCCGCCCATTACTCCGTCGTTGATCACCGCCCAGCGGTCTAAATTTCCTTGAGGAGTAAAGTCGAACAAAGCAATCGATGAGGTGAGCATGGCGATGGTGAAAAATAATGCGTTCATAATTGGACTTTTTACTATAACTCCATTTTGAGGCAGAAGGTTCGGCTCTATGACGGCATAAGTAAAGTCGATTGCTATTGTATTAGGTTAAAATTAGTTTAGTGTGTTAATCACTAAATCACTGAATCATGTTAAAGAAATTAGGACTGCTTGCGGCCCTTTCTGTTGGACTTACAGGAACTGCGCAAGAAGCTATGGACATGACCAAATGTCCTGTTCACGAAGGAGGAATGAGCATGGAAGCGGCACATGCAGCGGGAATGAAAAATCCGCACGCTGCTAAAACCATCGCACCTTCATTATTACCGAATCAGTTGGATTTATCCGTTTTGCGTCAAAATTCATCGCTAAGTAATCCTTTAGGGGAGTCCTTTGATTACCGCGAGGCTTTTGAAGCATTAGATTATTACGCATTAAAAGAGGACATCAGAAAAACTTTGACGGAAAGTCAAGATTGGTGGCCGGCGGATTGGGGTCATTACGGCGGATTATTCATTCGCATGGCTTGGCACAGCGCCGGAACGTATAGAACTGGCGATGGTCGCGGCGGCAGCCGTACAGGTCAGCAACGTTTTGCTCCGATCAATAGCTGGCCAGATAATGCCAACCTAGATAAAGCGAGAAGATTGCTTTGGCCCGTAAAGCAAAAGTATGGTGCATCCATCTCTTGGGCGGATCTTATGGTCCTTGCAGGAAACGTTGCGCTTGAAGATATGGGCTTCGAAACTGCGGGTTTTGCAGGTGGTCGCGTCGACGTATGGGAGCCTGAAAGTGATGTATACTGGGGTTCAGAATCAAAGTGGTTGGAGAGCAACCGATATTCAGGCGACCGTCAGTTAGAAAAGCCCTTAGCCGCAGTGCAAATGGGACTTATTTATGTCAACCCAGAAGGGCCGGACGGTGTTCCAGATCCTATCGCAGCAGCCCATGATATTCGTGAGACTTTTGGACGCATGGGGATGAACGACGAGGAAACTGTAGCACTCATTGCAGGAGGCCACACCTTAGGTAAAACGCACGGTGCCGCTGCAGGATCACATCAAGGTCCAGAGCCAGAGCTTGCCGGTATTGAAGAGCAAGGATTTGGCTGGACCAGCGACCATGGAACCGGTGCAGGTGCAGATGCCATCACCTCAGGTTTAGAGGTAATATGGACCAGTAAGCCGACGGAGTGGAGCCATGAATATTTGGCAGCTTTGTTTGAATTGGAATGGGAGCTCGAGAAAAGTCCTGCAGGTGCCCACCAGTGGGTAGCTAAGAATGGACCTAAGGTTGTGCCGGATGCATTCGATGCCGATAAGAAGCACCGTCCGCGTATGTTGACCACGGATTTATCTATGGTACGCGATCCTGAATATTTGAAAATATCGAAGCGGTTCTATGAGAATCCTGCTGAATTTGAGCAGGCCTTTGCTCGTGCATGGTTTAAACTTACACACCGCGATATGGGACCAAACACTACGTATTTGGGGCCTGAAACACCTAAGGAGGAATACATTTGGCAAGACCCTATTCCAGCCGCCGATTATGAGACTGTGAATGCAGAGGATATTGTAAAATTAAAGTCTGCTATTGAAGCTGCCGGTTTGACTACGCAGGAATTGGTTCGCACGGCGTGGGCTTCGGCATCAACGTATCGTGAGTCTGACCGCAGGGGCGGCGCAAACGGAGCGCGCATTCGTTTGGCACCGATGAAAGATTGGGAAGTAAATCATCCTGAAGAATTGGCCAAAGTATTAGCGGTGTACGATGGTATCAAGCAAGATTTCGATAAGCGCAAAAAGAAAGTGTCTATTGCAGATCTTATCGTTTTAGGTGGAAACCTAGGTGTGGAGCGTGCAGCTGCTGCTGCGGGTCATTCTGTGGCGGTTCCATTCACACCTGGACGCACGGATGCGACACAAGAAATGACGGATGTTGCTTCTATTGCGCTGTTGGAGCCGATGGCGGACGGATTCCGTAATTATGAGAAGACCAACTACTTCTTGAGTGCTGAGGAATTGTTAGTAGATAAGGCCCAATTACTAGGGCTAACTGCACCCGAAATGAGCGTGCTCGTTGGAGGAATGCGTGCCATAGGCGCAAATTACGACGGTCGTGGTCACGGTGTGTTTACAGATCAAAAAGGTGCTTTGAGCAACGATTTCTTTGTGAACCTACTGGACATGGATAACAAATGGACTGCAACCACGGAATACAAGGATAATTTCGTTGCAACAGATCGTAAAACGGGCGAGGCCAAATGGTCTGCTACCCGCGTGGATTTGATCTTCGGTTCAAATTCTGAATTGCGTGCGATTGCTGAGGTTTATGCTTCAGCCGATGCAGAGGAGAAATTGGTTCAAGACTTTGTTGCTGCATGGAACAAAGTGATGATGGCTGATCGCTTCGACCTGCTCTAAAAAAAAACAGTAGCTCAGTACATGAGAAAAGCCACCTCTTGCGGGGTGGCTTTTTTAGTAGTAGACTCTTAATTTTTAATATTTCAGTAAGAATTTCTTTTGCGCTTCGGGATCTATTTCACCATCCACGATAAGACCGTTCTTCATGGCGATTTTTGCAGCACCAAGAGCGGTCATCGTCCCTGGTCGTCTGCCTTGACCACCACTTTCGATAAAATTAAGGGTATAATATGTTAGGGTTTTACCTGTTTTGTATCCGCGACTGTTGGTTTCAGGCTCCTGCGTGAAAACGAAATAAAGCAGTTCTTTACCATCAAGGTTGGTGATGGTGAAATTTTTATTGATGCCTAATTGGCCTGGCGCATTTTCTTTAATTAGGATAGCTTGTGGCACTTCATTGACTGTAATAGTACCTGATTCTTTGTCTACCTGAACTTTCATTTTTTGTGCAAAGCCCGCTGTGCTTGCGAAGATCAGTAATGCGGTAAAGAGTAGTTTTTTCATTAGTGAAAGATAATCGAATAATCGTCGAGCGGGCTAGAAAAAACAAGAAAATACTACTACTACCATTGATTCGTGAAACACCGTTGACGCGTTCTTTCACCGTTACGCCAGGTGGCTTCGAGGATCACAAGGGAATTGGTATTGTGTGGTAGTGGAGGGATATTTCCGGGATCTGCGCTCCAGAGTCTTCTCCCATCGAGGGTATAGAGGGTTAAGGAGTGAAGGTCTGCTGGCCAGAATTGGTCCAATTTTCTTAAGTCAATATGCGCTTGCACATCTTCATCGATAGCGAATATTATGATCGATTGAATTAGAATAGAGGTAGTATCCACCTTGCCACAGCGGTAGGCGTATTGGGTGACGGTGAAAAAATCATCTTGCCCATAAGCATGAATACCGTTTGGGGTGGAGCTGAAATTTCCATCGCCAAAATCGTAGTACACAGAATCAGCAAATACACTTGTATCCGTATATGTGAGCGTGTCGTTTGACATGGTGGCGGTGAAGCCTGCTTGGGTATCGTATGCACCGACGCCCCATACGGCTAATGAATCGAAGACGACATCTTTTGCAGCTTGACGAATGGCGGCGGCTACGCCGGGATTGAGGTTTTGATCGTCGGTGATGGAATTGGGGTCCATTCGCGTGATCATGGTGAAAAAGGTGCAGGCTGCTGCGTAGGTGCCGGCGAGGGAGGGATGGCTGCCGTCAGAAGTGTAGAGGTTAATGGTGGAGTCGGTGTCGCGAATGTGCTTCCATACGGATCCTACCGGGCTGAGGTAGGCATCTGTGGTGTCCGCCATGAGACTGTAATGGCGGTGAAGCATGGAGTCCATGCCTTCGTAGGTACAGAGTGGAGGGAATGCGGCGCAGTTCGCTTGATCGCCGTTTTCGCGGCCCCAGGTTCTGAAAAATACAGGTTGGGCGCAGGGAGCGAGGCTGCGGATGGAATCTACGAGCTCGATGGCATAAGGAAGGGTTTGCCATTGGAATTGGCCGAAGGGAAAGCTGGGTTCCTGGCTTTGCGCTTGAAGGACGACATAGTCCCAACTTTGGCTGGCGAGCTTCGTGTACGTCGCGTTGCTTTGCGCGTGCTGGTAAAAAGTGGCGCCGCCGAGGGTTTGTTGTGAGCAGATTAAACTCTGGTTAGCGGAAGAGGCAAGGGTAGCGACCATCGTAGGGAGACTGTTTGCTGCGGTGTAGCTGTTGCCTATAAACAGCACGCGCTCCTGGGCACTGAGGGTGGTAGTGAGCAGAAGGACTAGAAGCAGTTTTCGCATCGTCGGGGTTTTTGGATGGTCTAAATTAGTGAAAAGCGGAGTGGATTGGCGATTCTTTAGTAACTTCCCTATGAACTAAAAACCGTTACATATGGAGTCTGTAGGGCTTTGGCATATTTTATTGGCGCTGGCCATTTTCTCTTTAATTATTGAAGTTTTCACACTGGGTTTCCTTGCTGGGGCGCTCGGGGTAGGATTGGTATTCAGTAGTGTTGGGGCGTTTTTTGAATTGGACACGGAATGGCTCATTGCCCTGTTTGCATTAGGCTCTGTTATTGCCTTTTTTACCATTAAACCCGTGGTGGATCGCTTTTTAAAGGATAAGGTAAAGACGAACGCGGATTCGATCGTTGGACAGAAAGGCCGCGTTACGGAGGCTATTGACAACGCTACGGGCGCGGGTCGCGCGCTTATAGGCGGTGATGATTGGAAAGTGGAATGCGAGGAAGATCTAGCGGTAGGAACGCGGGTGCATGTCGTCTCTCGAGACAGTATCGTATTGCAGGTGAAACGTGTGGAGAACTAGAATTTTAATACCTAAACGAAAAATAAAATGAGTGGATTTGTAATTATATTCTCAACGCTGGCGCTGCTGGTAGTCATCTTTGGTGCTGCGGGTTTAAAGATCGTTCAGCAGTCGGAAGTGGTTATCATCGAAAGATTGGGGAAGTACAGTAGAACCCTAAGTAGTGGGATTAATATCATCTGGCCGTTTGTGGACCGTCCGCGTTCGATCATGTGGCGCTATGTGATGGAGGCGGTTGATGGAAGGAAATTGGTCAACTTCAAGGAACTGAATCGTATCGATCTTCGTGAGACCGTTTATGATTTTCCCAAGCAAAATGTGATTACCAAGGATAACGTTGTGGTTCAGATCAATGCTGTGCTTTATTTCCAGGTGATGGACCCCGTGAAAGCGGTTTACGAGATTTCGAATTTGCCGGATGCCATTGAGAAATTGACGCAGACGACGCTGCGTAACGTGATTGGTGAGTTGGAATTGGACGAGAGTTTGTCTTCAAGAGATACTATAAATACCAAGCTGCGTTCCATTCTTGACGATGCTACAAATAAGTGGGGCGTGAAGGTGAATCGCGTTGAATTGCAGGACATTAATCCGCCGGCGGATATCCAGGCCGCGATGGAGAAACAAATGCGTGCAGAGCGCGACCGTCGTGCTGCCGTTTTGGAGGCAGAAGGTTTGAAGCGTGCCGCTATTTTGAATGCCGAAGGTCAGCGTGAGAGTGATATTGCTCGTGCGGAAGGTGAGCGTCAATCGGCCATTTTAGAAGCAGAAGGTGTTGCTGAGGCGCGTATCACTACGGCGAAGGCAGAAGCAGAGGCTATTGAATTAATCAAAGTTGCTGTGGGTGGTGATGGCAAAGATCCTATCCAATACCTTATTGCGAAAGAATACCTTAAGACCCTAGAATCGCTAGGTCAGGGTACGGATAATAAGACCGTGTTCCTTCCTTATGAAGCCACTGGAGTGTTGAGCTCTCTAGGTGGAATTAAGGAGTTGTTGAAATAGTTGGCAGGAAACTGCCGGCAAGAAAAAAGCCCTCCGTTTGGAGGGCTTTTTTTATGGATTATTCTAAGGGAGACCAGCTGTCCTCTTTGGGGTTAGGTCCCCATTTGTTTTCACCCTGCTCGCCGTCTATAAATAATAGAATGAGTAGCCAGATGGCACCAATAAATGGAATTAGAACGATAAGGAAAAACCATCCGCTCTTCCCCACATCGTGCAAGCGACGTACTAAAACGCCTAGTGATGGGAGGAATACTGCAAGGCTGTAGAGATTGCTTAGTATGCCGGTTTCACTGGCGAAAGGGTCTATTCCGATAATGAAAATATCAATGAGTGTTAATGCAATGGAAATGAGAGCGCTGAATAACGCAAAATTCCAGTATTCAGCGCGGCGTGCGCGGCCTTTAAAATCAACATACTGGCGGAGTACTTTTAGGTAGTAGTTCATGGAATGGGATTCTTTTAATTTAACGAGAGGAAGTTAATAGAAATCTTGCTTCGCACAGATTGTATTTTGACTCGCAGGGTATTCGTAAATTGGGACCTATGAAGAAGTTATTATTTATAGTATTTCTTGCGCCATTGATGCTTTTGGCACAAACGGATTTCAGGGGAATGAGTTGGGGCGATAGCTTTGAGCGTCTTCAAGAATTGAATCCAACAGATGCGAAGAATCTAAGGGATTTTATCGATCGGATAAGAGAAAGTCGTGTCTTTATGCGCCTGTAAAGAATAGGATTCTTTTGAAAAAAGGGATTTAACGATTCAGTCAATGCCATAGCAGAGTGCTATTTTAAAACTTTTTTTAGAATACGACTAGCGACGTTTATATCCCAACCATTTCCTGCTCGCTTACATAATTGCTGATATGATTGATTATCCGTTTTTAATTCTTTCTCCCTAAAACCCATTAATCTGTAGTGTTCTGTTACGGTAAGTTTTCTAACAGTATACCCTCGTTCTATATTATTGTTCTTCTCAACCACCCTCAAACTATTATGATGAGGCTCTGTTAGTGTTATTGAAACCCTATCCTTTTTCAATTTACGATTGTATATGTCTAAGCATAAAGCTTCATCCTCATTAAGAATCTCCGTTATAGGCATGTTATGCTTGTTTAACAATACTTCAATCTGATTATCTGAAAGGTACATGTACTCAGGGATTTCTATTCCATGCTTGTCATCTAAAAAGTCCTGAAAAGTCTTTTTTAATTTGGTTTTTTTAGGAGCATGATTGAATCCCTCTGGCAATTTACCGTGATGAGCATAAATCCACAGGCGCTCCCTGTTTTGTGGAATCCCAAAATCCTTCGAATTCAACAACTGCGGCTCAGGCACTGAATAACCTAACTCCTCTAAGGTTTGTATGATTTTGTTCAAGGTAGGTTTGTGCTTCTTATGAGTCATACCCTTCACGTTTTCTAATAAAATGTGTTTTGGGCGATGATAGTCAACAATCTGCAGTATTGGATAAAAAAGAGTCCCTCGAGGATCTAATTCTCCAAAACCTTTTCCCGCACTTGAAAAAGGCTGACAGGGAAACCCCCCAGTAAATAAATCAAACTCCGGTATTCTACTAACGTCACCCTTATTAATATCACCATTCTCACCATACAAAGGAATATCCCCATGGTTCTTCATAAATAACTTCTTAGCCCACTTATCCCATTCGCTAAACATTACAACTTCATGTTGAACTTTAGCCTTTTTTAGAGCAAAGCTTGCACCTCCATAACCAGCAAAAGCCTCAAAAACTTTAATTTTACTCATAATTATCACGACTTAATAAAGGTTTATCTAATGGCACACAAAGTAACACATGGCATGGCATCTGCCAAAGCCAGGAGGGTACAATTGACAGGATCCCAATTAAAATCCAAGTTTGAATCAGACCACACTATTAATGGCATGATACCTCCAAATAATGATTTCAATAAAATGCGAATTGCTAAATCAGCGACTTACTCTCTTAAGGTAGGAGACAACTGGCAATTTCATTTGGGTAGGTTTGGTGAACTTGATGAAATCGGATATGAAATCAGTAGAGATGGGAAAATGATAAATTTCAAGCAACCTGAGAAAATCCGAGAATTATTTTACTCTGGATATATGTTCAAAAAATATGCATTCCCTTTTGATGTTTTTGTCTGCTTAGGAGACTTTAACTGGATTGTATTTAACTCTGATGATATAAATGAATTTTTAAGAGCCAATATGAGAGTACGTATTCTAGATACTGGTCGAATTAAGATAGATGTATTTAATGGGGATAGGTTCCTTGCAATCTTTACGCTTGAATACAGATCCGAGACTCACAAAAGGTCTTTTGTATTTGGAGCTCATGGTGGTGGAGCTGGGAAAAGACTAAAAAAAATAATATACAATCATTGTGATTACTCTGTTTTAGGATTAGAAAAAGATTCAATCAAATAGAATTCGTCTAAAGGAGTTATATTATCTAAAGTGATTTTATACTTTACATCAACCACCCGCGGATCCAAGGGACCCTCTACTTTAGGGAAGTCTTCCTTATGAGCAGCAAAATCAACATGGTTGGAATATGAAAGTTTTAATAACCCGTCGTAATCATTCATATAATTGTAACCATACTCGTAACACTTCTTTACAAATGAGTCTTGGGCTTGAGAGGTCAATGAACTAAAGATCTCAGAAAACAATTGTTTAATGGTGATACCTCCAACCCCTGCTTCAACAAGCTTATAAACTCGAACAAGGTGATTTTTATAACCCGCACTAAGTTGATCAATACTAGAAATCGTAATAATGTTAGATAAAGGATCGGAAACTGACTTTATTTCTACAGCGAATGATTTATTTAAAACAAAATCTACCTTTTTACGTTCCGGACCGTGCCAACTTTTTATGGCAGAATCTTCTCCTATCAATCCTAGTAATGATCTAAAGAACAATAATTCACCGAACAACCCAATTTGAAGAGGTTCTGCCAATGATTCACTTTGCTTCTTACTGAAGTTAATCCAGTCCGAAATAGCTTCCTCAATATCATTTACCGTCAAACTTTTTATGGATTTAATCTTGTCCAGCACAAACTGACACATGTAACTGAATATCTGCCTTTCTGCTATATTTCCGTCCATTTGAATGAACATAGATTGATCTTCAAAAGAATCTACAAGAATAAACCCTCTATATCTCCGTCTTTTTGATGTGAGTACATCAATACTATTTAGTGCTAAGGCTATTCGATTGTACGTATCATACTTATAAATTTCAACATTATGAACATCGTAAACCAGTTTCAATGATTCATTTAGTCCTAACTTCTCAAAATCATCGTGTAATGTCATGTCTTTGGCTTTTAGTTAGTTTCATATTCATCTGATTCTTCATCCATAAAGAAGGTTTCATCGCCACTTTCTAGCATTTCTAATAAAACTGTGTTGGCATAAACCAATTTACCCTTGTCATCTGAAGAATTTCCAGGTGTACTAATACTCCAACCATAATTTTCGTAAAGATTTTCATCCTCAAAATGCACAAGCAAAGGATAAATCATAAAAAGAGGTTTAGATGTAGTCGAAGAACGCATCTTTCGATAATCTTTCCTGCTTGCTTTTTTTGAGAGGATGTTTTTTGGCAAGAGCAGGGCTTCATCTGTTGGTTTTGATAGTTGATTCTTATTTTGCTGAATCCAACCAGATCTCTCTGAGAAGATTCTTTTGTTCGGTAATACTGACAGGTTGTTACCAAGATCGACGGCTTCACCATCACCTTGTACCAATACAACATCAACAAAATCGGTTTTTGTTTTTAAATAATCAATTAAAAAAGGATACGGCAACTTGTGACTAACCTGGGCTAGGTTTTTAAATGGAATCTCAAAATTTTCAATAAAATCAATAATCAATTCGGAGTTTACGTCTGCGAATGCTAACTCATTATTTCTACCAGATAAGAAAAGCTTTTCCGCATTAATAACATCTGACCCTGACGATTGAAGACACGTTATAAAGGAAGCAATAAGCCCTTTATTCTTTTGAATTTGATCAGGCCTGTTAAATAGTTTAGTAGTTTCACAGATACGTCCATTCATCCCGAAACTGACATTAACCTTTCCGCTTTGACGTCCTTTATTACTAGCTACGACCTGGAGACCTGCTAAAGGGTCATACTTAATTCCTAAGCCAAAATCTCGAGGGGTCTCTTTTCTCTCACGCATCGTATTGATTTGCTCTAACAGGTCTACGGTAGCCTCTTCAATTATCTCATATCTAGATTGAATCTCTGGGGTAGTGAAAAGTGTGACATATGGCAGTATATGATTTTTATGGCCAAACCACCTCCCCATTT
>Ga0206129_10005696_pt1 | contig 13034 bp, 9 predicted proteins | sample Helgoland_Spring_8_FD_148616 | JGI IMG/M metagenome (GOLD analysis project Ga0206129, IMG submission 148616) | Pelagic subsurface seawater microbial communities from Kabeltonne, Helgoland, North Sea - Helgoland_Spring_Bloom_20160502_2 | ecosystem: Environmental > Aquatic > Marine > Epipelagic ...
GTTATGGTGTCACATAGTGACATCCTTATGCGACCGTATATTTGTTACCATATATGCAGTGATTATATTTCTTATGTGAATAAATTGTGTTAGCATATTATATTTTACATATAGTATTATTGTATAATATTATGTTAGCATTTTAGATAACAAATAATTTATATATGATTATTATTTACATGATATATATATTTACATAAAGAATAAATATATATAAATGCCACACAATAACTACACACCTTTTATGCAGTGTCTTGTTCATTGTTTGTTATTTTTTCCAATTAGGTATATCCCACATAGAATAGCCAATACACCGATTACCTGTGGGGTGTTTATTTTTTCATTAAAAAACATATAACCCACGCTAAATAGAAGCAAGGTTTCAAAACCCGCCATAAAAGATCGAATAATGCCTAAGTTTGTTTTCATGGAAATACTATAAATCCATAAAATTAAACCTATAAAAAAATATATTCCCGCCATAAATGCATTGTAATGTTGATTATCTAATTTTGTTATAACGTTCTCAGAGTGAATTATAAATCCAATAATTGACATCATTGTAATCCCTAGCGTAAAATATAAAAATGTTCGAATGTAGTTATCACTATGATCAAAAGACTTTTTAAGAAAAAACTGACTTGTGACAAAAAATAAGGTTCCGATAAAAATACTATGTTCCCAACTAAGTTTCATAATCTATATAGAATATAGGTTTATTTTCTTCCATATCCTTCTTTTTTTTTATAAGTTCTCTTTTTTCTATATATTTTCTTTCTACTTTTTTTACTTTTGATATTTCTTTTTGATTTACGAGACTTCTTATGCTTACGTGTCCTCTTCTTCTTTCCTCCGTGGTGTTGTTCACCGTATCTTTCTGCTTGTTCAGTAACATCGATAAACTTGTTTGTTTGGTAACCTTCTCCAATCGTAGGAAGCGTAATAAATCTTATTGCATACTTCTTCAAGTAATTACCTAGACCCATTCTATTTATACGCTTAGGAGAGAAAACAGTTTCTCTACAAAATGCACCCTCAACATCTGTATCCCCGCACCCTTGAATGTCTCTGCTCACAGTTTCACATATCGTTTGCATATGTTGAAGTGCATTATCATTCAATGCTTTATCAAACATCGCAGATGTCATATGCGTACGTTCCTTATCACGACCGAATGGAGCATATGGTTGAATAAGAACGCAGTTCTCACAATTATGTTCATGTCTAATATTTCCATGAAGATCATCAACAATAATTGTATTGAACTTGTTGAAATCAGTAAACTTATCCCAAACCATATTCAAGTTTTTTGGATAGTCCTCACCCCCTTCTATCTGTTCATAGCCCCATTTAAATAAAAAGAAATCTTTTGGAAGGTCAAGGCCAAGGTCAGCGAAGTGGTTAATTAGCATACCTGCAATATCTTCTGCATACTCTTGCTCAGAATACGTCCATAATGCAACTGCATACTTATCTTGATTCGCCTGAAAAAAACGAAATAGCTCAAGCAAATAGGGACGCAACAAGATTGCGTGATCACGACGTGGTGCAATATTAGTAAACTGTGCCTTCTCTTCAGCACTTACTGTATCCCAGTTTGTATTGTGCATAAATTTCTTTGGTAAAAAGTGAAGAAGTGTTTCATCTATATCAAATACTACCAATAATCTTTTCTTGTCAGACATTTAATAAAATATATAATATAAGTAGATTTTAATTTAGCGATTACCCAGATAAATAGAAAAAAAATAATGTGCAAATCATGTGATGCTGATCCGAAATCACATTCTTTTTTTAAAATTGCAACAGAAGGCAACGTTCAGATGTTCTACTCGTGTCCATCTGAGGCAACTAAATACTACGATAAAGAAAGTGTTGAAATACACTGCAGAGAGAAATTACAAGAAAAGGGGGATACAAATAAATGGATTTTTATTTTTGATGGAACTGGATACACGCTACGCCATGCCATGGAAATAGGGGTTTCGTTAAGCTTCTTACGTGTCGTCAAAGAACACGCAGATACACTTCTAGAAATACGCATTCTCAACACTTCTTCATACGTATCCACCATGCTCACTATCATGAAACCGTTTATTCCACACAAAATATACTCGAAAATAAACTGGAACACAATGAATTAATTATTTCTATTCATAATATATACTACACTACAAGATGTCAATAAATACAACCGATATACCTCCATTAGACCAACTTGTTGCCGAACAAAAAAAGGATCCAACAATTGTAAATCCTGATAGCAACTTTGTGGTGGTTACTTACTGGTGGGGAAGGGGAAATGATAATTCAAACATCGCTCGCCCATGTTTATCGTTTTATGAAACATTTGCAACACAAATCAGCAAATACACACTAAAATACTTAACTATTATGTATAGTCAATCGGTACAAGAACGTGGGGTAGTTATTAAGAATAATCCCGAATTAATTGTAAAATACATGCCAACACAGGTCAACAATATGAAATCGTTCGTGAGTATGGTGAAATACTTTGCCAAAATGTATATTGATGGACTATACATTGACATCAACCTACTCGACAACAAAGATACTAATCGATTTAGTAAGGCAAAGCAAATTATAGAACAGATGAAGAGAGAAAATACATGCCCCGCGGAGTTTAATCTTCTTGCAAAGTCCAAGAACGAGTTCCAGTTTCAAACAAAAGTATATAAAATATTCAGAAAAGCTGCACATCTTATCTTAGAAACTAATGTAGCGAGCTTTATTCAGATTATACGAACCAAGGGGACACTTAATCTCGCACTGAAAAACTATAGAGAAGGTGACGATGAACAAAAAAAACAAGACGCATTGACACTTATTAAAATGATAGGAGAAAGAGGAAGTCAGTATGTAAAAGAAGCAAAAAACAACATTAAAAAAAAGAATACTATCAATGCTTTCGGAGAAGTATTTGAAAACTCCAGCATCATTGATGTTCTTAATCATTATCTTAGACATCGTTCAAGTATGAAGTTTCAAGATATGATTGCCAGATGGGAACAGACATGTGCAGCTGCTAACTGTAACTACTTAGCTGTAGAATACGATTACTTCTCACGAAACAAACTATACCAATTGGCGATCAATGCAAAACCACTTTTCATTAAACACGCATTACAACTATGCCAAGGACGGGCAGTTGTATACATTGACGGTGACATGTTCATCAGAAAATATCCTAAAATATTTGACATGCCAAATATCGACTTTATGTCTCGTGGATGGAACATAGATCCACGTTCTAGCTATAACATTGGAACAAGTATCATGTATAACCCTTACAAGTTTGAGACCTCAGGAGGAATTATGTATTTCTCAAACTCAACAGAAGCCATCAAACTCATGGATATGTGGATTGATGAATCAGCAAAACCATCTAACAGCGGAAAAGCAGATGATCGTATTCTATCCATTGTCTTTAATGCACAGAAGTTCTTACTCAATATGACGACCATACAATTACCGATTGAATACCTATGGCTAACACTTGACTATGACGACAGAATGCTAGAACACATATACGACTGGGACAAAAATGAAATGGACACTACTATATTTATTGACCACCCCGAATGCCTCACCAGTGAAGAAACTGCGGAAGGTTCTGGTGCATCAAGCGATAGAAGTCCAAAACTACACAAATTTCTCGACTCGGAGGAAGACGATATACCCGTCAGCGAGGAGTTCCACGAATATTTCATGTTCCCTAGCCAAGAAATGGCTGACCAGTTTAAAACATATCACGCATACATGAGCGAAACTCAGTACATTGACGACGGTAACCCCATTTTATACGAGAAAAAACTTGTTGACAGACAAAATAAAGAAAATAATGAGTATCCTATGTATATCACGTCTTATGACAAACAATATGGAAAGCGACAAAAGATTGTAAATGATAATATGAATATTGTTCAAAATGAACTCAATGATACGTATTGGTCTCGAGAAAAGGGACAACAGATTATTAAAAATACAATCGATGGATCTAACACCATTGTGTTATGCCAACAAAACGTTCCAGGAGAGGAATACACAATACCCATGATTATTGCACTTATCCAAAAAGATTATAGCGTTATTTATCTTCCATCCGCATGTCGCGATAACTGTTACATGTCGCTTGTTAATGATAAACGACATAACCTAGAACTTGTCTTTATACCAAACATTAATAAATCCGAACACATATTGAAACCAGTAGTCGATATGGATCAACCAATTTACTTTAAAAAACAGTCAAACTTGTCATTGCTAATAGACGCACTTGCAATGTATCCTTCACTTGAAGATTTCACACACTCATTCGCACAAGGAAACTACCAAGTCATGTCGAGAATTAGAATAGGATATGTTTTCAAGAAAAAAGGAATGTCAGATACAATGTCTCTTTGCAATATAACACAATCTCCAAACTCGTTAAATAATAAAACGATAACATCTTATACGAACCGACCACCGAGAACTTACGGAGGATCAAACCAATACGGGAGAGGAATGTCACAGAAAGATGTTGATGCATACATATCTGGTCAGCAATACATGTATGGTGCAGGGAGACAACAAAGAAAAAATAAGACAAGAAATAACAGAAAAAAACACGCATCCAAAAAATGGTCAGCAAAATACAAAAAATCCATAAAATGCAAAAATCCAAAGGGATTTTCACAAAAACAGTATTGCAAATATGGACAAAAACGAACTAAACGTCGACAATAACAAGACATATTGTAATAAAACATAGAAATCAAACATTATTTCTATGTTTTATAATAAAGATTTTTGTTTCACAAGTAGAATTATTCATAATTAATAATATTCACCGAACTCATTCGCGGTTGGTTCGGGACATCCACACTTTCTGCACCTAACAGGTATACTTTCACCCCATGCATGCTTACCAGGAGCTCCTTTTCCAAAAGGACCAAAACAAACTAAACCCCCACACCACCTATTAGTTTCTCCGCCAAACTTCTTTCTAGACTTTCTGGACTTTCTGGGCTTTCTGGACTTTCTACCCTTTACACTTTTTCTAGATTTCTTACCCTTTCTGGACTTTATTGTCTTTTTTGCACGGGATCTTCGTTTTTTAGATAACTTACCACCACTCTTGGGCTTATTATTGCCGATCATCTTCAACTCTGTCATGCCTACAGCAGCAGCAGCTTTGCGTTCGTCATGTTCACGCATCGCAGCCAATGCTGCCAAAGCTGCATCAGCTGTTTCTTTCCGATGATACTCCTGGGTATGTTCGGGAATATCGGGAATTGTAGAAGGTTGACGATTGAGTTTGTTGACTGCCTGCCTATACGCCATATAATATATATAAATATAAACATTTTATATGGTATGCGTCTAATAACCGCCATATCATTTACTTATATTCGTCATTCCATGTCTTCGCTCCGCTATAAACCCCCATTATAAAATCATTATCGGTGCAATCTGCAATCATTGCATGCTCAAAATCAATCACCCAGATCTTATTGGGAACGTTATTATCTAAAATAAAATTATATCCAGTAAAATCGGGGTATTCTATTCCGTGGTCTACTAACTTTACCATTATTTCGCGTATTTTTTCAAACACGTCATCAGGAACATCCTCGATATTATCCCCATACATATCCGATACCGACATTCCATCTATGTTTGCCATGACAAACTCGCGGGTTGTCTTGTTATACATCACTGCACGAGGTATATGTAGTCCATCTATCTTTAAGTTATAAATGTATTTGTGCATAAAGATCTCATGCTTTTCCACATTGCTTTTTACAAAGTAGGCATCGGGTCTTGATCTGTAACGTTCCATGATTTATGGTATGTTATTGTATGGTAATAGATCCGTTATACATATCATGTTCAATTTTGTGCATCGTATGTATATATTCGTTTAGTTTGGGTTCAAAATGACACTTAAACTCATTTATTGATAGGTTAATACAAGATAGTTAATTCCAACGCAATAGAAAAATCGTTATTATTTAAATCTAATAAATCACCATACCGATTTAAGAGAGAAATGTTAAACTTGCGAAGTGAAACAGGGCCCAAATAGTCGCGTTGTTTAAAAATACGATCAGACGCTTGATTTATTAATATGTCTCTGCTCGTAGCATTCAATGAAATACGACCCAATATGTTATTACCAACGAATACATTCCCCGTCTTTGAAGAAATTGTTTCAGTTAAACAATTACGATTAAAATCATCTACTGCAACATATATATAGTTTCCACGACCTCCACTAAAAGACGTCTCACTGACAAGAGCTGCTTCGTATACATGTTTAGGATTGGTAGTTCGTATGTATTCTGTGTAAGTATTATTTCGAGTTATCTCATAACTAGTGTTTCGAAATCCCATATACCATCCAATAGTTTTACAGAACATTATATTCATATCATCAAAATTACTATCACCCGATTTTCTATAAGTTGAATCGTCGAAAAAACTCACTTTGAAACTAAAATTGGGAGAATACTCGTCACTCGTATTATCCAATATATTTGTATAAATACGCTCCTCATTTGTGTCTAAATCACTCGCTAATCGTATACTACTTAACGTAGTAGTTGGATCAATATCAAATATTAAATACTCAAGACCTTTGCGGTTATTTTCAAAAAGTTTGTTTATTACTGCTTCCATATCGTCATTGTTATAGTTTCCCGGAGGAACATATAATGTTACAACTTGTGGCTTAAAATCGTACTTTTTTAGATTACACAGAGTAATAGTTATTTCGTTTGCATGATTTTTATCTACGATATCATACCACATTACTGGAAGTTCGACAGAAATAAGCTTCATTGAAACAACTTTGTTTTCACTAGTTGATAGGTTCCAATTAAACTTATTTGAACTTGTATAATCATACTTTTCTCGAAACATACTATCGATTGTAATTACCTTCGTGACAGTTCGTCTTGCAAGAGGGTTTAATACACCATCAGGAAACTTATATTCAGCCACGTTCACAGGAGGAACTACTTTATCGGTTGTCACGCTGTGTTGTCCACCCCTTAGCTGATTTTGACTTTGTAATATATCATAATTTGCAGGTGGTAACTGCACAGGTTTTATATTGTTTATATAACTAAGAAGTTTCTTCCCCGCATTAATAAAAAACTCATTTATATTTTTTATATCGTGCGAATCTGTGTTATTTTGTTTTTTCATTTCATACTGTTTCATTCTAATACAATTAACAATATCAATATTTGTAAGATTGTCTATTGGGGTTTCAATACCCAAAACCGAAAGGAGTTCTATTTCAGTATAACTATCTATATCAAAATCATAGATAGATGACATATTATGTCGTTTACTATAATTATTTACTTTATTATAATTATACAATAGAAACACATATACATTATTATGACACGTAGTGGATTTTCATCGCTGGCATCGAAAACTCAAAAAAGTGGGTTTACTACATTATCCACTAACAAACTTCTAAAACGGGTTGACACACAACATACCATAAAATCAATAATTACGGCTCAACCAGCTGGAACATATACAAGATATATACATGATCTGAAAAACAAGATTGACAAGATGCAATCAGAAAACTCTAACTTAGTCGCCACAAAAACTCAACAACTCCATAAATACAAACAGCAAGAAATATTCATGGAAAAATTAAACAATGAAATTATCGAAGTTAAAAAGAACAACGATTTTGTAAATAATAAAGAAACAAAACGTCTATATTCACAAATAGACATATTAAAGGAAGAAACAGAACTCGTCAAAAATAGAATAACGGATCTTGTGTCAAAAAATATACAATATGAAAATGAAATTAAAACATACAAGGAAAACCGAGACGTTCAAAGAACCTCTGTCATTAATAACCAATTAATAGAGAAGACGATGCAGATAGAAAATATTACTCAGCAAAGTAATATGCAACTAGATACGATAAACGCTCTTCATAGCGATATCAATATGTATAGGGACAAATCGGCCAAATATGAAAGTTCTATATATGATTATCAAAATCAGACAAGAACTCTTATTTCGGAACTTGTACGATACGAAAAAATGACAAGATTGATAAAAAAATTACATGGATACTCATTGCTCCTGGCAAGAGGGTATTTTGAAAACCTTAATGGCGTTTGGAACGATGCAAAAATAGATGAGATGGGAACTCTACTTTCTAGCGATTTTATGTATTCTACTAGTCAAGATGAGATTGATAACTTTTCAGAGTTTGGAACAATGCATGCTAATGGCACTTCTTTTATAGGAAGAGGACTTAATGACACGAAAGATTTTATGTTTTCCGTCATGAGATCAATAACCAGCGGATTAAGAGAAAATAGAGAGAAGTTTGCATCAAAACGAATTATAGATGAACTTACACACTATGGCGATGTATTAAATAATGCACAGCTCTTAAAAGCATGGGTTGATAATCATTATGGTGGATTTGGAACAATTGTCGACACACATAGACAAATAAAAACACAGTTTGATCTTAAACCAGAATATAAGTTATATTTCGAAACATACGGTGTGCCAGAAGGAGGTACATTCAATGTTGAAAAAATGGTCATTATTAAGAAACGACTTGGAATAATACAATAGGTAGTTACTACATACATAAAGATATATTATCTCTTATCAATATATAATGAGTGCAACAATTACCCCGTCTTCTGCAAATGCACACGCCATAATTTTAAATACAAAAACAACATCTAATATCACATACACAACAGATACTGATAAAGAGGTTACTTACAGTTTAACAGGCACCGATTCAGATAAGTTCTCTATTCAATCCTCGTCGTATACGAATGATAACAGTCAATTGGCTACTATCGTGCTGGACACAGCTGCTAATATAGACGCTCAGCTAAAATATGACATCAATCTTGTTGCAACCACTGTCTCTGGAAATAATACAACCGCCAGAGCAATTACCATTTATGTATCAAGTTCTTCAACCGATGTTGCAGAAACGACTCTTCCTGGATTAACCTCTTCTGCTTCTACTATAGACGAACTATCGGTTTCATCTAAGGCCACTTTCACTCTTACTCTCCCACTTTCAACTGATTATGGTGATATTATCCCAACTTTTAAAGCAGGATCTGGAACAGGTTATTCCATAGCCAGAAATGGACGTTCTATTGAAATAAATAGAACTTCAGTGGGTATTGACATGGGAGACTTATCCAACACATTATCAGATGATCAAATAATTATTTTAACTTATACTGATTCCGACCATAATAATGGAAGTGCCGCATCTAAGACATACACTTCGGCAGATATTACCGTAACGATAACATACACTCCACAGGATATTAAGTTCTTACAGAATACAACCGACTATAGTAGTTCTACTGGAGGACAAACACAAATCACGGCCCTAACTACCGATGCGAGTGGATTTTATTCGGGATTAAATGGATCGGGGTTAGCCGCATTAAGACGTGCTGATGCACAAACAGATTCAGAAGCACAAGCAGTCGCTATTCCAGTTTTTTTAAATCAAAAATGCACATGGGCAATAGGTGCAACCACAGGACAAACTGACGACAGTGCCAAGTTCTCGTTGTTTTCAGATTCTGCATTGTCATCTGCGTTAGGAGCAGCCGACGGGGCACATACTGCGTACATTAAGTTCACCCCTGGTGCTAGTTTGCTTTATGCAACAGATAAAGATTACTACTTTGATGTTACTCTCACTGACGCTGGAACGAATACTGGAAGTGATGCCACAAAAACTTTAACTACTACTATGTTGTTATCTGTTACAAGCGACGCAACCGCTCCCATTATCAAACTCGTAACAGTAAACAACGGAACCGAACAGACAAACGGAAGTGGACACACCTCAGCGACTTCTCCATTTACAGAAGACACTGCAAATACAACCAGTGTTGCAACATTTGGCCTTGATACTAGTATACACGGATCAAATGACCCAACAAATGGTGTCAACTACTATCTTGTTGCTTACGACGCAGCAGCATCCGGAAATGTTACGTCTCTTGGCGTTCAGGCAATTGGAGACTCTACCAATACTGCTACTTTTGAAATTACTTCAAGTGGTGGTGACGAGACCAATGCCCAACGAACTGGAACTATCAAGTTTAATGCCAACGCCCCAGCATTTAATCAGAACTACACTGCGGTAGATGAAAATCAGTTTAAGATTGGAGTATTTGCACAAGATACCGCAGGAAATACCAGTGCAGTATTAGTTCTTACGGTGGATATCAAAAATAAAACTGCGTTAACTTTGCAAAATCCAAATGATGCAGGAACCAATCTCATCTCAAATGGAGTAGTTTCAGCAGGAGGAAGCACAAATGCATCTACGATTTCATTTGCAGCTATTACCAGTGTTCCAGAGTTAGCTGCTGAGGCATGGCTCTCTGCTGCTAAAAACGGTTTTACACTGACAAATACTACTGATAGTGCAGATGAAACCAGCAATATAGGAACTGTTACGCTGTCCGATGTTAGTCATCCAACAAATAGTAATATGACTGTAAAGAAGATTGTCTTTGATATAACTAGTCTTACCGATGGAAAATCATATACTCTTACCGCACCTACCGTCCCCCCAGCAGCTACGCACCAAAACGACGATGACTCGTTATCTGGAGGTAATTTACAAGGAACTGCAGCAAAGACCTTTTCCTTTACCTTTACCACAAACGTGGCAGGTCTTGCGTTAAATGGGCCAGGATCTATCACTTGGCCAAGAGGAATGTTATACACTGAAAAACACTTTGCATCAGGAACGTCTGTGTCGTCTGCAACAAACAAAGAGCTTGGTGCTGCCCCCGATAATGCTGGAGACACTATGGCGTTCTATAACGCAGTTGATCCTACAGCCGCAGTAGGCAGCATCGGATACTTTACCTGGACTGTCAGCGATTCAGCAGGAAATAAAACATCCAAAACAAGAAGTGTCACTATTGGAGGAACTGGAACTAGCTATGGTGGAGCTGGCTCTGGCGAACACGCATTAACATCATATCGATTACCCGCAGTTCTTACACAAACTACTACTGGAACTATTACTTTTGGTGGTTCAGGATCAACCGCAACCGAACCAGCCAATAAAACATTCACAGAATTAAAAGCAGCAGCATCAGTTAGTTCAACAGTCAACTCAGCAGGAGACGCACTTACTGTTTCAAAAATAAGCACGGCCTTCAGTGCAAATGATCTTAATACTTTGTGGACATATGTTGCCCCTGGAAACGTTGGAAATGCTACTCTTGTTCAGACATATGAGGTTAGCAATGAAGATGTATACAGTTATAACTTTTCATCAAATAGCGACGAAGCTAATTTATCTGGTTCTGTTGCAGAAGGTGCATTATCTGGATCTGGTAGAAGCGATAATAAAAGAACGAACTGGGACAAGGCCAACGCAGATGGTGGATATTTGGGGATCGGAAATATGCAAGGAACCGTTACTTACACAATGGTCGAACCTGCTGGACATCAAATCGATGTGTCATTCAGTGCACTTAGTCTCAGTGAACAAATTACCACATCATTTACTCTAACTGAAGCAGCAACGCTTGATCTAACTGAAACTACATTCGATACATTCGGAACCATACATGTTACAATCCCAAAGAATGAGCTCAACAATGTGTTTTATTTCAAACCCGAGGGAAATGGTATAGAAAACTTTGATTTGTTGCCCACATTCAACTCACTGCGAAGTGAAACTATTACGATTAAAAATAATGAAACGGGATGGCCTCAAATTAAGCATAACGGAGCAACCGATTTGTACGATATTGATGTTCAAGACTACAAGTCCAAGGCAGCATTTGAAAGTAGTATTCCGGAGTCAGGCGATAAAATAAAAGATATTATTGTTGAAAACTGGGTATATGATATTTTTTCACTACCGCAAATGAAATCGGTGTTCAGCTCAATATCTGCAATGGAGACTGAAATACAAAACTTTTTGACAAGTCCTGCGGCAGGAACAGTAAACACAACTACTCTAGATGGACGAGTAAGAACTCAGATAGCATCAGCAGATGCGTCACAGCCATCTGGATCAAATATCACCGATGTAAAGGACAGTATTGGATTATATTTGCTGTATAAATTACACGAAACTATTAGTGGAAATTCTGATGCTCATTATAGACTAACAAATAAACAGGGCGGCATGTTCCATTCTACAAATAAAGTTAGCGGAGGAGACTTTGATGGGTATTTCCCATTCCTTTTCCAAGCAGGAGACAAACTTACACTTGGCATTACATTCACACACGGAACTGTAAATACTGGTGATTTATTTCAGGGAGGAAGTGGAGTAAAAACTCTCGGCGACTTACCATTCAAGATCATCATTACATTATCTTAAATATTAGGTTAACAATATTGATTAATATTAATTACTCGTTGTAAATAATATTATTTAACCACGGCTACTTATTTCCGTTACAATTACGTAACTATATTTATTATACCAGCACCAGCACACTTCGGAGGGTCTAATCGCAGGTCTAGTATATCGACTGCACCCGACTTTCCCTTCGGCATGTCTACGCGGACATCGCCAACCACCGCGATGAGGATTTCTTTAAATCTGCCCACGGTCATTTCTTGTGACATTTGCGGATTGTCTTTCTTAAACATATTCCAGATAACGGTAGACTTTGTTCTAGATCCCTCCGATTTTTGCATGTTCATCGAGACCCACTCCGTAACAATACCGTGATACTTTACGTTCACATCGTTGCTCTCATCGTTCATTAGGTTCAGCAAGTCTTTTTCTAACTGATCATAGAGAGAACGAGTACTCACGATCACCGCCTTCAACTCACGCATACGTTTTCGCATATCTCCAACTCTCTCGGCAACCTTGAAATAATTCTTCTTTATCGACATTAACTCGTCGTTTCCCGTGCCGCGGGCAGAGATTTGCTTATCGTAATCCTGACATAAAAAAAATATACTCTTGAGAATAGTCTCTCGGTTCTCGATAA
>Ga0206129_10005699_pt1 | contig 13032 bp, 12 predicted proteins | sample Helgoland_Spring_8_FD_148616 | JGI IMG/M metagenome (GOLD analysis project Ga0206129, IMG submission 148616) | Pelagic subsurface seawater microbial communities from Kabeltonne, Helgoland, North Sea - Helgoland_Spring_Bloom_20160502_2 | ecosystem: Environmental > Aquatic > Marine > Epipelagic ...
AAATGCGGCCACGGATCAAGTAGAAGATAGCTAGCAAAAGAAGTGTGCCACCTAAAAGATAAGCGCCATATGTCGCCAGCGGACCTTGCCGGAACATGAGCCATTTCATGCCGCCATCTTGCACAAGCGTTGTCGCGGCAGGTCCGTTGTTAGAGGCCGTGATGTCGGCCGATCCAAATCGCAGAGCGCGCCAAAGTTCGGGATCAGATGATCCGCCGCGCGTCCCAAGTTGGTTCATCAAACCAGAAGCGCGGCTGGGATTGCCTGTCGCACTGGATCGAAAAATGCCGTACCGGATTGCTCGTCAGTTCAAGCCACGGTTTGCGCTGCGCTCTTGTCCTGTTCACGCAACCGCCCAAATAAACCTCTATTGGCCAGCACGACTGAACAATTCACCCCTCCACATTTGGCTTAGAGACAAAATCTTTAGACTTGCCTTGGAGGCGAGCCTGCCCATGGATCTGCCTGCCATCTAATCGATGGCGCATATGTCTTTCGATGAGATCAGCAAAAAGGTGCAGCCTACTGAACTGGTAATTTTCTTTCCCACCCATGATGGTAGACGCTGCTGTTGCGAAGCACACAAAGCGGCCCTTGGCGCAGCCGCGGCGAAAGTTCAGTTCGTCCCGCAGTGTGTGAATTCACCGATCAACCGATTTCGCGGTCGCGGCGAATGACTGCAATGACGGTCTACATCGCAGCATTGGGTAGGCATGGTCAATGGCCGCAATGGGTCGTCTTTAATGGAGGCATTGGCATCTGGCGGGATGCTGAGATTGATCTAATGGCGGCATCGAGGCCACAGCAGAAGTGTTGAACCTTGGCTGCATGCGCGAGCAGCAGAAAAATTGCTGCGGCTACTAAAATTTCGAGGTCGCAATGTAGCTTGGAAACCGGCCGCTCATGTGATTTGCAACGAAAGAACGAATGTCAACATCAAGTCGCGGGTAATGTTGCTGGCCCATGTTAAGCGCGCGTGATCTGCTTCCGGTCCTTAACCAAAATTAAAATGAGTTCTTGGAAAGACTTTGCTCAGTTTGCGATCGGCTAAATCAATTGAACATCGTGTTTGGCAGGAACAAAGAGATCTGCGGGAAAGCAATCAGCAGTACAAGCGTCAGTAACATCGCGAACCAAAACGGTGTTACGCCTCTGAAAATATCTCCAAGTGCCACTTTCGGCGCGACGGATTTAACTATGAATACGTTGATCCCAACAGGCGGCGAGATCAGCCCCATTTCCAACGTTAGCACGACCAAGACGCCAAACCAGATCGGATCAATGCCGATTTGTAGAACCACTGGGAAAAAGATCGGCAAAGTCAGCACGAGCATTGCGAAGCCTTCCAAGAAGCATCCCAAGATGAGATACATCAACAACATAAGCGCGAGAATGCCGAGAACAGGAATGTCGAGCGCGACGAGTGCGCCACCGACAAATGCAGGCACGTGGCTGAGTGCTAAGAACGGGTTAATCATATGCGCGCTGATCAAGATCAGCATGACCGTTGCCGTTGTCACAATAGAGCTGCGCGCGGAGTGCCAGAAGGCAGCGAAGCTCAACGTACGCGTAACAACGCCATAGATCACAACAAGTGCGGCACCAACGCCCGCGGCTTCTACGGGGGAAAACAAGCCGCCGTAAATGCCACCGATCGTGACGACAATCACCAACAAGATCGGCAAAGCTCCTTTCAACGCACGTATTTTTTCTGCGCTGCTTGAACGCGGGCCGCGCGGGCCAAGTTCTGGTTTGATCCAGCAGATGAGCGAGACTGTAAGCACAAACATCGTGAGCAATAAAAGTCCCGGAAAGACCCCTGCTAGAAAGAGACGGCCGATGGACTGCTCCGTTAGGATTGCGAAAATGACGAAACCGGTTGAGGGCGGGATAAGGATGCCCAAAGTGCCACCCGCAGCGACAACGCCTGTCGACAAGCGCGGATCATATTTGAAACGCTCCATTTCTGAGAGCGATACCTTGCCCATTGTAAGTGCAGACGCCACCGACGAGCCTGACAAGGCCGCGAACCCACCGCAGCCAACAACTGTGGCCGAGGCCAGGCCACCGCGAATATGCCCGATCATTGCATAGGCGGCATTGTATAACTGGCGGCTCATCCCCGTGGCCGTTGCGACATTGCCCATCAAAATGAACAACGGTACCACGACCAATTCAGAAGACGACGCGAGGGTGAAAGTCTCGGACGAGAGCAGGCTCATCGCTGCGTTCCACCCTTTGAGCGCACAAATGCCTACAAATCCAACAAAGAACATTGCAAAAGCGACAGGTATTCTGATTGCGAGAAAAACCAGAAGGGTCGCCAAACCGATGAAACCCGTGACTTCGACGCTCATAATTCCGCTGCTTTCTCGTGCCGTATGTCGCGACCAGACAGGCTAAGTTCAGCGGCCCTCAGCAACATGCCAAGTGCTGTAACAATTGAAAATCCGGCGAGACCCCATTGGAAATAAGCTTTCGGTAAGCGCAACAGGTTTGTCGACAGGTTCAACATGATGCTGAGCTTCGCACTTTCATAAATTGCATAGGCGATGAAAACGAAAATAACCGCACCGAGCAATGCGGACACGATATCAATAATGCGGTTAAGAGCGGCTGGAAACCACGGCTCAAGCAGGTCAACTGCGATATGCCCACCATTGCGGTCGCACATCGCCATGCCGCCAAAAACCAATATGGTCATCCCCATCGTCACTATATCTTGTGAGCCATAAAGTGGGTTGCCAAAAAAACGTCCGACGACATCAATCATAATAACGACAACCTCGACAAAAAGGCCGAGGGCACCGATGTTTGCGGACAGACCCAAAAGCCTGTCCGCCCATATGCGCGTGTTTTCGAGCAAGCGTTTAGTTGCCCTGCATCGCTGCAAGCGCTGCTTCACCACCGATTTTGGCGACATATGCACCCGTTACTTCGGCTAATGCGTCCGCGAATGCGGCGGCTTCTGCTTCGTTCAGATCAACGAACGTGTTGTCATCAAGCAAACGCGCTGCCGCAACACCTGAATCCGACGTCGCGTTCCACGCATCTTCTGCGCTTTTGGAAATTTCGGTGTTTGCGGAGCTATCCAAAGCCGCTTTTGCTGCCTCGCTGAGGCCATTGTATTTGGATTCATTCATGACAGCGTAGAACGACAAACGACCAAGGTTCGCACCAAACGTGTAGCTGTTGGCAACTTCGTCGAGTTTAAAATCGCTCAGTGTCGAGGACCCTGTGATAACGCCGTCAATCAAACCAGTCTGCAAAGCATTATACACTTGGTTGATTGGCATTTGCACAGGCGTTGCACCCAAAGCAGCGGCAACTTCAGCAGCCGTCGCACCCGCAACGCGCACTTTGAGACCAGCAAGGTCAGATGGCGCGCGAATGACGTGGTCTTTCATGATGAACACGTTCGGTTCCGACGTCCACATCGCAACTGGAACTGTCGCAGGGAACTCACCTGCAAGATGCACTCCATAGGCAGCCCACATAGCGGCGTAGCCTGCGTCTGTATTCGTAAGCGTTCCGGGCAGTTCCACGATCATCGTTTTCTCAAACTGCGATGAGGTGTAGCCCGGCAGGCCCCAAGCAATATCTGCTGCACCTTGAACAACGCGCACATATTGCTCAACCGGACCTGCGCCAAGCTCGCCGCCGTGATACCCGCGAACGCTGACTTCACCGCCTGTTGCGGCCATCAGATCGGCGTTCATTTTTTCAATGACGGACGCGTTCACTGTGTGAAATGGCGGCGTAAAGTTAGCAAAGCTCAACTCTTCAGCGATGACAGGCAATGCTGAAGTAAGTGCGATGGCCGAAGCGGCCAAAAGTGTCGTAAATTTCATGTCTTTTCCTCCCGAATGCGACATGTTGGATTGATTGGCGCGCACTTTCCAGAGCGCGCCAAAGCTGGCGATCGGCTAGTTAGCCTTTGTGCGCCAGCTGTCGGCATAATTCTCGCGGGCATCTTTCGCGTATGGCGTTTCAGATACGCGCACCCTTATTTCGGTTTGTATGTGCTGCTCAGTCGAGGTCTTGCCAGTTTGTTCGGGCTCGCCCCATTTCAGACTCAAAACATCGCCAATTTCAACAGATGGATCAACGACGCCAAGGCTTAGGAAACAGCGCTCGTTATAGCTGTAGCCATTGAACATGCTCATCCCCATCATCTTATCACCTTGCATGACCATATCCGCAGTGGACGATGCGTAATTGGGCTGAGGGAAGTCGATCCATTTGAACGGAGTGCCTTGCTCAAGCCCGCTGGCGATAACCTTTAGAACATCTTCTTTGTTCCATTCAAACGTGACCTTCTTTCGGTTCGGACCCTCCTTCATTTTTTGCAAAGTGGCTTTGCCAATGAAGTCGTCCTTTTTCCAGCCGATGTAGAAACCATAGCCAAGCTCGAACGGGTTCACGTAGTAATCATTGATATCTTTTGAGACGTAGCTGCCACCGATTGAGCCAACAGCCTCATAGCTGTCCGCACCAAGCCAATCACGGTACTCTTGCATCATGCCGTCACCAGAATAGATCCCCGGCAAAGGCGATGGAATCCAACCAGATTCAAGCGTGTTGGTCGAATAAGCACGGCTACCAACTTGAACAAGGTTTACACCAATATCGCGTCCCGCTTGTAAAATTGTGGACTGAATATAGTGCTTGTCCGCATAAAGCCCCCAGATTTCCAAACCCGGTGCGCCCGCCATTCCATGGCGCAATGCCTGCACTTTTTTGGAGCCTACATTGATCTCATCCACATGGAAAAACGGGATGTCTTTGACTGGGCCGCCATTGAGCTTTTCAAAAATCGCAGGTGCGTCCGGGCCTTGGATTTGAAAACGGTAATGCGCGCGCATGATCCGCTCGCCATCAGGACGGCTGTCTGAGCGTGGATCGTGAAAAAGGCGGACTTTCCATTTCCCTGTTGCGGCTTGGAACTTCACCCAATTTGCCGTCGGCGCGCGCCCAACGAGGATGAACTTATCCAAACGTTCGCGGAAAATAATCATATCACCGATGACGTGTCCCGCAGGTGTGACGGGCACAAAATGTTTGGCGCGGTTCAAATCAAAATTGGCAAAGCCATTGATCCCGACATAGGCCAAAAACGCTTCGGCATCGGGGCCTTCAACGGTCAACTCGTCCATGTGATGGGTCTGATCAAACAGAACTGCATGATCGCGCCAAGCAACTTGCTCGTCGCGCCAATTAGAGAATTCGGGTGCAACGATCGGGTAAACATACATACCGATCTTTGAATTGCGCAGCATGTCGACTGGATTGCCGTGCTGAGAAATGACCGAACTAAGACTAGACATATTGTGATCCCCCTTAATCTTACGAAGATGCGACCAAAGACAAACCGGGCACATCTTTCGAAAGCTTCGGTTGGGCTTCTGTCAAATAGTTGAAATTGATTAAAGCAAGGCGCGCATGTTCGCGGGTAAGCGCCTCAGCGCGCGCACCTTCGCGATTAGTGATAGCTTCGACGATTGCGCGGTGTTGATGCTGCGCATACCGCAGCGAGTCCTGGAAGTCTGGAATCAAAGCTTGAGCGCTCAAGAATGCAGACGGCGACGCAAGCGGCAGCAAGCTCATGCGTTCAATTTCTCGCGCGATAAGCGTGCTTTGACATGAGCGCGCCAGCACATCATGAAAGCGCGCATTTTGAGTCACATAGGAGTCAAAGTCCAGATCATCTGGGTCAGCGAGAGCGTTATCAATCGCGTTCAATGCGTCACTCGCCTCATTAAGCAAATGAGCCGGGATACCGCGCTCAGCGGCCATGCGCGCGGCGGTGCCTTCGATAACGCCGCGTATCTCAATTGCGTCCGCTATGTCCTCTTTGGAGAAGGTAGCAACACAGCAGCCGCCGGTCGCGATACGCTCTAGCAACCCTTCGGCAACAAGTCGGTCCATCGCTTGGCGCAGTGGCGTACGAGATAGGCCCAGCTGTTTCGCGACCGCAACTTCAGGGAGCCGTTGTCCACCCGAGAATGAGCCGCCCAAAATAAGGGATCGCAAACCAAGAATAGCTTTGTCGAGTTGGCTCATATTTCCTTTTGGCACGTCAGTTTCCCAAGATTAGCGTGTTCTCAAGCAATGAGTTGCTCGAAATTTAATTGTATACACTTCGAAACGATTCGAAGCGATTAGGGTCATATTACTCTGATTCTCGCCTTTAACCAGTCTAAAATTGTATACAACATAGCAACCTCTTCGCTGAGGGCAATTTTTTATATTGGTCGATTTGAGAGCCGAACCACCGTAACTTGGTATTCGATGAAGCTTCGTACCGCACTCGATACAAATCAGTCGCCAAACGTAACTGTTTATGAAAACAAAGCGTTAGCAGAAAATTGGCAAAATTTTCTAACCAAAGCCACCAAGCAACCTACACGCCACGACTCTTCGCTATCAATTTATTTACCGATACAAGCGGAGCCAGCTAAGAAAATTTTGCTTGTTTTGTAACGGCTTCTTTCTAAAGCTGACGCAGGGTTCAGACCTAAAAACTGTTTTCTCTGACATAACGCCTTTTGTAATATCGAGTTGAGAGCAAAAAAGTCTGAATGCCAATCTTGGTTTTGGCGTGATATTCTTAGGGCTTCGAGTTGGCGAAGCGCTTGCGAAGAGGATGTCCGCGACATTGTTTGACTGAATCACTTTGGCGCTTTTGAGTTTGATCGGCTTGCGATTAATTTGGGTGACAGTGTTATGACGAAGAAGGAGGTTGATCAATGAATAACACAATCCTTGCCCCGGGCTTACTGTGTGATGAAACCGTGTGGAAACCGGTATTGGAACGGCTTGATTCCTCAGCGACAGTCGCAGATTTTTCACACCAAGATGATCTTACTTTGATGGCCCATGATGCTTTGGCCCTGAGCACAGGTTCACTAAATGTCGCTGGGCACTCTATGGGGGCACGCGTCGCAATGGAAATTGCACGGCTTGCACCTGAGCGGGTCGAAAAGCTTGCACTTTTGGACACTGGCATTCATCCTTTACGAGACGGTGAAATCGAAAAACGTGAGGAAATTGTCCGCTTTGCTTATGAGAAAGGAATGGCTGCACTCGCTGAACGTTGGTTACCAGGAATGGTTAATGAAACAAACCAAATGAACGAAGCCCTTATGAGCACACTCACAAATATGGTTTTAAGAAAAACACCCGACCTGCATGCGCGTCAGATAAAAGCGCTCGTCGGTCGCCCTGATGCAGCATCTTATCTGTCGCAGATCGAATGCCCTGTTTTGTTGATTGTCGGACGGCAGGATCAATGGAGCCCAGTGTCTCAGCATGAAGACATGCAAGACTTATTGCCCAATGCGCACTTGGAAATCATCGAAGATGCTGGCCATTTTGCACCGGTTGAGAGACCAAAGAAAGTGACTGATCTCATAGAGGATTTTTTTGAATAAGAGAGAGTTTCAAAGTCTTTTCAGTGGCTTTGCCAACCAAAAGGCGAATTTGACCGCGCCAGAACTAGGACCCTTTGGATCAAATCGGCCCACTTGTGAACGCCTGCGTTCTTCTGCAATCCCAAATTTTTTGATGTCTCGATTGAATTTTGCTCTGCCCCCTAAAACTCCTCCAAGTTTGTGTAGAGTCCGCCGAACAAAAGGACGGACAATTGAAGGCACGATTCACAGACGAACAGATCATAGCGATGATCAAGGAACAGGAAGCCGGCGAGAAGACAGCTGATATATGTCGACGGCACGGGATTAGCTCTGCGACGCTCTACAAATACAAATCGAAGTATGGCGGCACGGAGCCGTCTGACGCAAAGCGATTGCGGGCGTTGGAAGACGAGAACGGCAAGCTGAAGAAACTGCTCGCAGAACAGATGCTAGACAATGCCACGCTGCGAGACATCAATTCAAAAAAATGGTGACGCCCGTTCGTTGCCCGGCAATCGATACTTAGTATCGATGAGAGGGGGAAAGCGAAAAGCTGTGGTTCATTTGATGGAAGTTCATCAGGTCAGCCAGCGACGGGCGTGCGATGTATTGCAAGTTGATCGATCAACGGTGCGGTATCTGTCGCGTCGTGGCGCAGACCACATTCCGCATTGGGTAATCTAACCCCGATGGAATTCTTGCAGAGAAGGACCATGGACAAGATGGCCGCCTAACGCCAAAGATTTAACCCCAAGGACTCCGCGCAACGCTGTAGGGAACTTAGGGCTCAGGTCAGTGTCCAAGATGAAGTTTGATTTTTTACGCGATGCGAAATGTTCTAACCACCGAAATACTCTTATGTGCTGTGGCACTACTTTGAAGCATTAAACACAAACAAGGCTTCACCATTTATCTTATACGCGTTAATCAAATTCGCGGCGCGTGCGCTGGTTAACCATTTCTCCAATATATCAGAGGCGTCTGCGTTCACATGGGGGTTTTGATCAGGGTTAATCGGTAGGTAGGCATATTGATTGAAAAGCTCTGCATCACCCGAAAAAAGCAGTTTCAAATCTGACTTGTTGCCGAAGTTTAGCCAACTCGCTCGATCTGTTAGGATGTAAGCATTCAGGGCAGATGCGATATTCAGGCTCGCTCCCATGCCTGAACCTACCGCCTTATACCACGCACCAAAAGCCTCTGTATCTAGCGCCGCTAATTGCCAAAGCTCACGTTCTTTCTTGTGCGTGCCACTGTCATCGCCGCGACTGACGAATAGGGCTTGCGAGGTGAAGATATGACTTAAGACCTCCGCGATGCCTGCCGCTTTGGTAATGCCCGCAGGATCGGACCTTGGGCCAATAAAGACAAAATCATTGTACATGATCTCACGTCGATAGGGGGCAAAACCTTTAGTAACGAATGTATCTTCGTCAGCGCGCGAATGGACAAGAATTGCATCGACATCACCTGCACGACCAAGCCGCAACGCTTGGCCTGTGCCCACAACGAGCAACTGCACCTCAAGCCCAGTTTCTTCCAATAAAGCTGGCAAAAGAACGTCAGACAGCCCAGAATTGTGAAAGCTGGTTGTGACAGCAAGCTTCATGCTCTCGCTGTGGGCAGAGGTGCTGATAAGACAGAGAAAAAAAGCAAGGGTGCGGATCATTCGACTATGTCTCCTTTGAAAAAGGCTTTTGCTTCTGGGCTTTTAGGCGCGTTGAATATGTCTTGCGCTAAGTTCGTCTCGTGTATCTGGCCATTCAACAAAAATACAACATCGCTCGCAAGGCGGCGCGCTTGGCCGAGGTTATGGGTGGTCATGATCACACTCGTACCTGCTGCGCTTACTTCTCGTAGCACGGTTTCAATCTCGCGCGTGGAGCGTCCATCAAGATTGGCACAAGGCTCATCCAAGAACAGCACTTTCGGTTGGCGGATCAAGGCGCGTGCAAGGGCGAGCTTTTGCTTTTCACCACCGGACAAGCGTGGGGCGGGATGGTCCAAAACGCTGGTGAGGCCGGCACGTTGGGCCCAATCGACGACGCTTGCCGCGATGTGGCGTTTGTCCCGCCCAAGAAGTTGCAAAGGATACGCAAGGTTTTGGCGCACGGTGCGGCGCAGCATTATAGGCCTTTGAAAAACAAAAGCTTGCTCTTCGCGCGCTGCGTGATCGCGCGAAGCCCAATTGACCGAGCCATTTGAGAGCCGTTCCACCCCGTGCAGAACATTCAGCAGAGTGGTTTTGCCCGCGCCATTAGGTCCAAGTACGATGGTAAAGCCCGCGCTTTCCAAATCATGGTTGATTGTCCCCAGAATAGTTTTGCTACGTCGTTTGACGTTCACGTCTTTCAACGTTGCAATCGGGATCAGCTCTACCATGTGCCATGCCTCTCAGTGCGCGAGAGTGCGTGAATCGCAAAATTCACCAACAAGGCTAAAGCGATCAACACAAAGCCTAATCCAAGGGCCAACGCAAAATCACCTTTGCCTGTTTCGAGTGCAATCGCCGTAGTGAGCACCCGTGTCGCGTTGTCGATGTTCCCTCCGACGATCATGATTGCACCAACTTCGCCGATTGCGCGGCCAAAGCCAGCAAGGGCACCTGTCAAAAGTGCGCGCCGCCCATCCCAAATCAGCGTCAACACGCGTTGGCGATTGTTGGTGTTCAAAGATATCAGCAAGTCATGATATTCAGCCCAAAGTTCGCGCATCGCTTGATGGGTGATCGAGGCGATTAAAGGCGTGATGATGATGACCTGTGCGATGATCATTGCGGTGGGCGTGAATAACAATCCAAGCACGCCGAAAGGGCCAGAGCGCGACAAAAGCAGATAGACGATCAAACCGACGACAACAGGGGGAAGGCCCATCAGCGCGTTGAGCGTTGCAATCGTCGCGCGTCGAAATCTAAACCGGCGAATGGCCAGCCATGTCCCGAAGGGCAGCGCAAGAACAGAGGCAATCGCCAGCGCGCTCAGGCTGACTTGGAGTGAGCGCAGAGTGATCTCTACCAGATCGCCATCAAGCGTCACGATTAAATGAAAAGCAGCAAGTAATCCGGCCCAGATCTCGTTCATTTTAAAATCTGTCCTACTTAAGCGGGTGCGTTAGTTATCGAGGCGAACCGCAGAGCCAGCCGCGCGTTCTTGGCTGGAAAAACCAGACGCGCCGAGGATCAAGTTCGAGCCGATTGTGATCACAACAATCGCACCAAAAGCGACAAGCATGGCTTTCATGTCAGTCCTCTTTCTGCGCCGTTTGGGCGCGTAAGTAATCTATCAGATCGTTTCGATCTGTTTGTTTCACGATCCGTTGCATCGGCATTTTGGTGCTCGGAATATAGTGATCCGGCCCTAGGTCGAACAAAGCATCTATCGTCTCGGCTGACCAGACAATTTCGGAACCCTCAAGCGTATCAGAATAGGTGTAATCCGCGATCGTGCCAGCGCGTCGTCCAAACAGCCCGTGCAAACTTGGCCCAGCTTTGCGCGCGCTGCCTCGCGTTAGCGTGTGACAGATGGAGCATTTGCGCTTGAATTGCCGCTCACCATTTGTCAGCGTCTCGGGTTTTTCTTGGAAACTAAGCGCTTTACCCGGCATCGGTTCATGCTCGCGCATCGTCGCAAGAGGCCAAGAATAAACGATATCCTCAATACCCCCCGCAAGTAGGTTTTGGCCGTTCTGTGAAAAAGTCAGCGCCCAAATTGGCCCCGTGCGAGAGGCTTGGAAATCATGGGTGATGCGCATGCGGTTCGTGTCGATTACCATGATATAGCCTTGCCCATCGCCCGCTGCGAGATGACCAGCGTTTGGCTCGTACGCCATTGCTAAGATTGGGCGGCGCTCTAGTGTGAAGTCCGCGATTTGCGTGCGTGTTTTGAGATCGATGATCCGTGTGCCGCCATCGGTTGCGCCATATGCGAGCCATCCTTCTGCGTCGTTGATGACCAATTCGTTTACGCCAAAACCATGTTTAACAATAACAGTGGAGATCGGCTTAGCGTCCTTGTAACGCCACGCGCGGATGGTGCCGTCTACAGAGGCAGAATAAAGCGTTTCGGCGTCATGCGAGAAAGCGACAGCATTTACGCCTGCCTTATGCCCGGTGAGCCGTTTTTCATTAGAGGGGGGGGCATGATCGGATATTTCGGTTAGACCAATCGTCGCGTCCCAAGACGCGGTGGCGACTGTCTTGCCGTCTGGCGCGCGCGCGATATCGACGATCTTCGCTGTATGTGTCGCGATCTTAGTGCCTTCACCCGACTCCAGCGACCATAACCAGAGCGTATTGTCATCGCCAGCAGAGGCTAGCCAATCCTCGGAAAAGAAATGCACAGTGTTGACCGCTGCGCGATGTCCTTCGAACCATTCCGCGCGATTTTCTTTCCAGAGACCAACTGAATTGTCGAAACTCGCTGTCGCGACTTGACCACTTGGTGACACAGCGATGTCCATGATCGGCCCGCCGTGCCCCTTTATCGTGAAAAAATCTTGCGCAGCCAAAGGCGTCGCAGAAAGGCACGCTATGAGCAGCGCGCGCCACATCTATTCAGCGGGGGTCGCCGCCTTAGGGGCTTCCTTTTGCTTGGCTTCAACCTCTTCGACCCAGATCGAGTGATGTTCGCGTGCCCATTGCTCTTCAACTTCACCAGACGTCATCGCGTCTGCGGCACCCTCCATTCCAACAGTTCCGATGTAGATATGCGCGAAGATAATTGCCATCAGCACAAAGCTGACTATCGCATGCCAAAGCTGCGCGTATTGCATTTCTTCGTGCGGCGCGAGCGTTGTGCGCAGCTCGCCAAGGCCAAGAGCACCAGAAATACCCAGCGAGTTGAGCTTACCAAAGGTTGCGGCGAACATGTTGATTTCAAATGGGAAGAGCAATGCCAGACCTGAGATAGAAATCGATGTGCCAAGAACAATTACTGACCAGAAGATCAGTTTTTGACCCGCATTGAATTTTTTTGCAGGTGGATGTCCTTTCGAGAAAATACCGCCACCTTTCAACAACCAATTAATGTCCGATCGATGCGGCAGATTTTGAATTACCCACATCACGAAAATCATCACGAGCGCAATCATGAATGCCCAAGAAACGTTGTTGTGAATCCATTTTGATCCAACAGCGATGGTGGAAAAGACGTCATGCCCAAAGGCAGGGATCAGAGCTTTACGCCCAAAAAGTGAAATAAGACCTGTAAAGCCAAGCAAAATGAAGGACCCCGCAAGCAGCCAATGGCCAAAGCGTTCAACAGCTTTAAAACGCTCGATTTTGCGTCCAGTGATTGCGCCATCAATGCAAATGCGGCCACGGATCAAGTAGAAGATAGCTAGCAAAAGAAGTGTGCCACCTAAAAGATAAGCGCCATATGTCGCCAGCGGACCTTGCCGGAACATGAGCCATTTCATACCGCCGTCTTGCACAAGCGTTGTCGCGGCGGGGCCGTTGTTAGAGGCCGTGATATCAGCAGAGCCAAAGCGCAGCGCACGCCATAACTCAGGATCAGAGGAACCACCGCGCGTTCCGAGTTGGTTCATCAAAGCGGAGGCAGCATCAGGATTGCCTGTCGCGCTGGATCGAAAACTGTTATCCACGTCCTCACCGCGCTGA
>Ga0206129_10005700_pt1 | contig 13030 bp, 12 predicted proteins | sample Helgoland_Spring_8_FD_148616 | JGI IMG/M metagenome (GOLD analysis project Ga0206129, IMG submission 148616) | Pelagic subsurface seawater microbial communities from Kabeltonne, Helgoland, North Sea - Helgoland_Spring_Bloom_20160502_2 | ecosystem: Environmental > Aquatic > Marine > Epipelagic ...
GGACATTTTTAAGTGAGTATCAAGTATAATAAAACGACCACTATTTGTATATTTTCCACCAAAAGCGGTGCCGTTATAAAAATTATATATATATATAATATGCCTTTAGGAAAAACTCGTTCAAAAAGACAGAGAGGTAGTGGAGCCTCTATTCCAACGCTGAATGATGCTAACCTAGGTGAACAACTCAGAAATGCAATCAGGACGGAAAGCATAAAACAAATTGGAGAACTGCTGGAACATCCAAAAATTGATGTGAATGTGGGGGATTATAGGGGTCAAACCGCTCTCATGCACGCTGTAGTTCATGAAAATACAGATATAGTGAAAATGCTAATAGATAATGGTGCTAATGTGAATATGAAGGATAGGGACGGCTATACGGCTCTCGTGATAGCAATCTCGATTGGAAATACAGAAATCATAGAACTTCTACTAAAACGTCCAGAAATTGATGTGAATATGAAGGATATGCACGGCTATACGGCTCTCATGCGCGCTGTAGTTGATGGAAATACAGAACAAATGAAAAAGATACTAGAAAATACAAGAATTGATGTGAATGAGACAAATAAATATGGTAACACGGCTTTCATGGAAGCAGTCAGAAATGATAGCATAGAAAAAATTGAAGAACTACTAGAACATCCAAAAGTTGATGTGAATGCGAAGAATAATGAGGGTAACACGCCTCTCATAGAAGCAAGCAGGAGTGGTCGCATAAAAATCGTACAAAAACTACTAAAACATCCAAAAATTGATGTGGATGCGAAGAATAACGCGGGTAAAACGGCTCTCATGGAAGCAAACGAGAATGGTAGAAAAGACATCGTGACACTAATAAGACCTCAATCACCAAGCCGCAGGCAGTATCACGCCGGTTCGAAGTATTCAGGTGGAAAACGAAAAACCAAAAGAAAAACGAGAAAAACCAAGAAATCTAATAAAAGACCAAAGAAACATGGAAGAAAAACTCGTAAAAAGAATAGTGGAGGGAGAAAACTGCTATAAATATGAGTTATTTTGTCCTATTTTAAATGTCCGAAGGTGTATATATATATTTATAATGTTTTTTTGTCACTTAACAACGATAAATAAAAAGGAATTTCTGCACACATGGAACCTAATAATGCAAATAACATAAATTGTAATTGCATACTTAATGTTACCATAAATCCAACTATACCTAGAAACCACCATGATAATGGGTGAACCCATATTAAATATTGAGCTTCAGTTCTAGTAACATCCAATTTATTTATCGCATGGTTAGCTAATTGAGAAGAAAAAAATCCAGTTGTAATATTTGCTCTAAAAAATTGTGTTAAAAATGCAGATAAAAAGGAAATTATATATACTAATGTAGTTTTTGACCATGTATTAACTTTTATATTTAAAAATTTAACATCGTTTGATGGGCCAATATGTGTAAATTTTTCAAATGCTCCTTCCTCGTCTAAAAAAATCAATATAATTATCATTGCTACAAGAAATAAATTCATTGCAGTTACTGTACCAAAACGTTTCATTCTATATTACTACTATATTTAATTACATATTTGCGGTGTAAAATAAAAGATAATCATATTTTATCAACTAGACAAGTTAATATAGTAAACTCAATTATTAATGTTGCGTAATTACATGTTTCGTGAAAAAATATGCTTAAAACAATTAAATGATTATATTTATAATGGATTTTCATCATAAATATAATAGATTTATCACTCCCTTATACGGAGAACCAAGAAATATAACTGTAGACAACGAGCTATTAAAAACAAATAGTGTTTCACATGAATATTGTATCGAAGATCGGGTTGATATGACAAACTATGATGTGTATAGCATTGATCCCGATGGCTGCGAAGATGCCGATGATGCCTTTAGTATCTACGAAGACAATGGAAAGTTGTATCTTGCAATCCATATTGCAGACCCAACCGAGCACATTCACCTGAACTCTCCGTTATGGAAAGATATTGAAAGACGCGTTGTTACAAGATATCCGTCAAATAAACCCCCTATTCACATGATGCCAAATGATATTATGGAAAGGGCTAGCTTAATGGATAATAAACATGGATGCGTTAAAATGGCACTCACTATTGTTACAGAGATCGACGAGGCAACACATACTCCAGTTGGAAAGATCAGGCTCCTTTTTACAAAAATCAAGGTGAAGAGAGAAAACTCGCTCACATATACGGTAGCCGCCTCCCAATTTTACAGTAATAATGCTATATATCTGGGATGGAAAATAAGTGAAGCGTTGCAAACCAAGAGAAAAAAAGAAACAAAGGCGGTTGTTCTCAACGAACTAGCAACTTCTTATATATTATTTCACGAAAATCAACCAACCCTATGCAAAGACCATAGCACTGAAAGATTAATGAAACAAATGATCGCAGAGTTTGCCATCTTTTCTAATTCATTTATAGGCGAATACTTAAAATTAAACTTCAACGGGTCAGGACTATATAGAATATGTGCCGCAAAAGAGTGGCTGAATACTGTAAATGAGGATATAACAGGAAAGGAACTATTAAATGAAATTATTGCGAACGGGATTAACGCAGAATACATGTCGTCGGTTGGGTCACATGATTTAGTTGGCACTCCAGAATATATACATTTTACGTCTCCAATCAGAAGATTGTCTGATTGTGTGTGCCATTATTTGTTAAAATACATATACCTTAAAAATAAAACACCTTCTATATCTGTGCCATTTACAAGCCATGAACTAGATAAATATTCGTCCGACTGCTCGATGACGTCAAAATCTATGAAAAACATTCAGTATAAAGACACCAAGTTTCGGCTTATACAAATCATGCACAATTTATTATCACACGGAACAGATCTGTCAATACAATATTATGTAACTAGCTATAAAAACACGTTTCTGAATATTATTATAAATCAGATTAATCATCATGACATATACATGTCGTACACTCTTCGCATACCAAGCATGGAAAAAGAATATTCAATAAAACACCCAAATACAATAAAAATCACAAAAATACACCCCCCTGGAAAGTTTGATCAAGGAACTATCCCCGAACTGGATAGCATGTTTATTTGATTTTTATGTCATGTTTACACCAGTAAGTAATGCTACTGCGATATTAAATACATTCTTGATAATAGGCGTTTCTTTTGGAGGAATGATATCATTGTAAATAGGTGCATCCTGATTAGACTTTATTTTATCCAAATACAAACGATCCATAACAAATAACCGATGGATCTTTGTCCAAATACTTGAACTGTCTAGATGGAAATATTCGGGATATTTTTCGATGAATGTTCTAACGGTATGCCTCGATAATTCTGGTATAGAAACACACATATCTCCACATGGAATAAACAAATCCATTACATCATCTTTCATTAAAATTGTGTTCATCTCAATATCACACAGTATTATCCTACGAAGCTCAAACATAGGCGTGTCGTCGCTAACCGACACGTGAAATGGTCGGCTGCACGTTGTTTCTACCTCAAATGTAATCTTCATTTATTAACTACTACGTATTTATCATTTACTTTCTCGTGGGTTGCATTTCAACAACTCGTTTCAATTTTAACACATGGGGGAACTGCAAATTAACGTGTTCGCCTAAATTGAAATGTGTCGCACATACAGATCTATATATCATAAAAGATTGAAATATGTTTTACATGGTTGCGGTATTTGTGCTAGTTGCTATTTTACTACTTGCGTCATTGATTATAGAAGAGAGCTCGTGCAGATCTCTTTAGATAGCATTAGCATTACTATGCGTTGTGAAATATTTATATTCGTATAATATATACTATTGTCTCAAATGTCTGGATATACTTCTGGGTCTATCCCATCTGTTCTATTTATCGACAATGAAGCTATCCGAAATTTTGAACATAACGGAATTAAATGTGGGGACGGAAAGTATTCCGATATCGAATGTTTTCCGTTAAAAAGTCATGGCGACGATACTACAGAATCTGGATATCAAGTCCCACCTTCTATAATAGATACGTTTTCTGGCACCCCATATCAAGATTATCCCGAAAAAATAAAACAAAGATATTACCCAGGGGATGGGTTAACTATCGCAGATATGGATAAAATTTACAGCGAAGATCCAGAAGAAGATGAAACATATCGTCTTGATGGAAAAGAAGCGGTTGTTTTTGATTGGGATGGAACATTAACTTTATTTGAAGGGATTGCTGCACCCAACCCAAATCAGGGGCGGTTTGATTTAGACGGTATAATTATGTTATATAAACAAGTTGGGTTGTTGCCCCCCACGTTTGGATCTCACCCAGATGATAAACAGACACTTGCCGAACTCTTTTTTTATGATGCGGCTGCAGATAAGATTGGGCAAGACAGAATTGCATTTCTACAGGGTTTACTGGATACATGCAAAGATAGGGGAATTGAAATATTTATTTTAACCGCCAACGGAATACCAATTAACGGAAGCAAGTTTTTTCAAGATATTTTTAAAATTGTATTTGACTATGATTTACCATTAGATCATATTATAAGCCAACAATCTTTTCGCATACATAAATTAGATATTATAACAGATGTTATCATTCCCATGATTTCCGAAACGGAAAGCGATGATTCGGACAATGAAACTCCTTGGAAACGGCAACGGGTAGAGCCGGAGAAACAGGTAGTGTCGCGGCGGGGTGGACAAAGAAACCCCAAAAATAACAAATCAAAAAAGAACAAACCCAAAAAGAACAAACCCAAAAAGAACAAACCCAAACAGACCAGAAAATACAAAAAGAACAAATCCAAACAGACCAGAAAATACAAAAAGAACAAAACCAAACAGACCAGAAAATACAGAAAGAACAAAACCAACAAATGAAATACTCGATAAAATAAATTGAACAAGTATAATACGATCATTATGTAGACAATAATCATATTATATAGAAGTTATCATGGGACGATACTACGGTGGAGATATTGAAGGAAAGTTTTGGTTTGGTGTTCAGAGTAGTTGCGATATTAACAATCTTGTTGATATTGAATACATTACTGAATATGTATGGAAAGCCTGTGGCTGCAATGCTCGAATAGAAGACGAAACGTTTTGCACGGATTGCTATGAGAACTACACCGAACACGTTTTGGCGATACAAGAAAACGATTATGATATGGAGGAGGATGACACAATGTATAGAGAGGGATGCAATGTGTACTATCAAATATATAAAGATGAACATTACGATGAATTAGTGGAAAATCTACAACTAGTTAGACGTAATCTATCAGCTGATATCCTGGCAGAGTTTGATAAGTTAGAAGATAACTCGAATATAACCAGTGCATATTCGGGATACTTTAATCCCATTTATGAAAAATATCAGCAGCAACAAAAAAGGAAGGAAGAAGAAGAAAAGGAAAAGGAAAAGGAAAAGGAAAAGGGAAAGGAAAATATTAATCCACACCGCGTGTTTAGACCAGATGGCGAGGCAGAGTTTATTGCTAGGTATGTCATTGGGTTACAGATAAAATATTGTCTCGAGAATTTGAGCAGCTGTACCGTGAGTTGCGAATGTTAAGCATTAGTAGTCGTCGATCATCAAATATATTGTATTCATGTGTCATGTAGTTTGTATATTTTTGTTGAAGTTTTTGGATATTATGCAGTGGGGGTTTTCTGTGAAATTTTTTGATTCCCAAACTTTTTGTATATCTCATTTTGGACAATTTATTTTTGTCCTTTTTGGATTATGAAGAACTTTTGAAAAACGAAAAATAAAATTTCTTATGCAGCAAACCTGATAAAATGCCCCACACTGACGAGAGCATAAAAAATATTTTTTGTATTTTCACCCTCCAAAAACTCGACTTTTGAATTTTGGACAATTTTCTGAACATAGACAACTTAGTGAATTTCTGACACTGAATACAAAACATTTTTTTAGTGTATTGCGATTGTTATGATAAATACATATATATAACGTTCGTGGGTTAGTTGCAATTAACACCATTCTGTGTCAATATGAATTTTCGTATGTTTTAGGTGTAACTTGCAACAAACCATATAAAATAACTATTGCGTAATATGGTCACATTGCAACATAAATAATGTAAACTAATGCAAATGTTATAGAACCCATAATTCATGGTAACAAAATGCAATCTTTTACGATATGTATTAGATACCAAATAGTGTTAGTTGCAACAACATACCTAATTTTTTTAACTACTTAAAAATATAATATTTATTCATATAAATGCCGAAAGAATATTTTTGTGAAATTTGTAACTATAGGGTAGATAGGAAATCGTCATATGAAAAACATATCGTAAGTGCAAAACATCATATCAAAAATGCTAATATGATAAAAGAAACACAAGTAAAAATAAAGGAAGATATAGATAAAAAAAAACGAACATGCATACATTGTAATCGTGTATTGTTATCAATTGGAGGAAAAAATAGACATGAAAACAAATGTAGACATGAAACTGAAACTGAATATAAACATGTTCCAAAAGACGAAGTAAAAAAAATGGTTACTGAGAACTTAGATGATAAAGTAAATGATCTAATAAGTGCAGACCTTTTAAAAAGTGTTGTAGAACAGAACGCACAGCTTATTAAAATATTGTCGGACACAAAAACACCCACAACTATTAATAATACAACAAATAACAGCAACACAACAAATTATAATAATACATTAAATTCTACAAATAACTTCAATCTTCAGGTTTTTCTCAATGAAGACTGTAAAGATGCAATGAATTTGATGGATTTTGTTAATTCGTTAAAATATAAAATAGAAGATTTGGAACACACTGGTAAGTCAGGGTATGTAGAGGGCATAACTAAACTTATGATCGATGGGTTGAAAGGTCTTGAGATTACCCAAAGACCAATCCACTGCACAGATATAAAACGAGATACAGTGTTTGTTAAAGATAATGATGAATGGCAGCGGGATAATAATAAGGACAAGTTAACAACCGCAATTAAATATGTAGCGAATAACAATCTAAAATTATTGCCAAAATGGACAGATAAACATCCACAGCACAGCGATCTTACGTCTGAAACTCACCGCAGGTATATGAAAATCGTAAGCGAAGCTTCTGGAGGTGGCACTGATGAGGAAGATGATAAAAATATGAAAAAGATTATAAAGAAATTGGCAGCAGAAACTGTAATCGATAAGGAAAACGTGTAGGTGTATAATATATTATTGTGGGTAATGACAAGTACTTAAAATCATTAATATCAGTAATGTACATATATGAATGATGAATGATAGAAAAATAGAATACGTCTATTGTATGACGAATAAGTCATTCAATAACGATCTCGTAAAAATAGGTTGGACAACGAACGATCCAAATAAACGTGCACAACAGCTGTACACCACCGGTGTTCCAAATCCCTTCACAATTGAGTTTATTATTAAAACGTTGGACGGGAGAACGTTGGAGTCGCGAATACATTCATATCTCGCTAGATACAGAGAAAGCAAGTCGCGCGAGTTTTTTAATATAAGTGTTCAGGATGTGCGCGATATTTTAGAGAAAAAACTGAACCTCACACTGAGTGATCCAGAACCAGAAGTTACCTATGAGCGACCCCATCATAGTCCACCAATCAAACGGTTTGAAAGATGTAGTAAACAGGATCTACAATATTTTTACGATATATCAGGAAAGATTGATGCTAGACCAGTTTTTATTCATGACGATCCGTGCGAAGATATATCAACTATATTTGAAAAGTTCCGATACAACCCGTCGCCATAAACTTAACGTATTTAGACCTCTTCTTTTGTCTCCTGTATCTCGACACCTTCGGAAGATACTAACTGTTGTTCGTCGGAAGAAACTGCAATAGGGGAAATAACGTCGGGGTCTGCGTCGTTAAACTGTTGACGCTCAGTCAAGTATGCAGAGTAAAAAACGTTTTCTTTTGTGTTCACGATTGAGTGCACCTCGTGTAACTTAGATGCAATAAATAGCACGTTGGTCAATAACACAGTGTACGTCTTTGCGTCAAGACTATTTTGAAGAATGGGGACAGCTGAAAGACCAGTATTGGCTGCGAACATCACCATGGCTCCATAACCAGCATGTAAGTATTTATGATCAAGCTGGTGGAGCTCGTCTTGTTTGTCTTGGTCAAGTTTCACGAGAGCTTCACCGACACTTTCGTTGTCTTTGGGGAGCTCGCGGTTGATTTCCAGATAATCGATCATCTTGTTTTCACGCTTTATTTCAACATAGTACAAATAAAGGAATGTTAAGAATGTCACAATGTTTATCGAACCAGCTGCGTCATACAGCCCGCTCTTGCCAGCCAACATATTGTCGAGAGTTCCACAGGCGTCATCGCCACATTTCTGAGGAACGAACATGATAAGGAACGCAGCCATGAGAGAACGATAGAACTCAAAACAAAATCCTACCGCAATATCGAACTTTTGAGAGGAGTCGCTTTGTCTTTGTTTCATTTCTCCTTAATTATGTAGTGTACGGATATTATTTTGCAGATAATTATACTTTCTTTATATACTATATAGTATCTTATCTCACTGTGATTTATAAATATTAATGAAACATATTGAGCATGAACATGATGATCCAATGAAAACGCCGCCACGTAAAAAACAAAAGGTTGGCGATAATATACATGCTGTATCATATTCTTCTGGAGTTGATATAACCGACCAACGTGAAATAATGTCTCCCATGAAAGATTGGAATATGTTTTACGATGATCGTGAAGATGAAATCCTTTATCAAACCTGGACAGGAGATGAGATGACAATTAAGGATAAAATACATAATGAAATAGAAATGTTCGTAAGAGGAAATGATGATTTAGATCGGTTTTGGACTATTATTGGCGATATTGAAACAGTCCATAAAGAGAACATCGATAATTATAAACAACACCAGAAGAACAAGTCTACCATTACTGATTTCACGAAAGACGATCTATATGGAATATTTAACGATTATTTCACAGATGATATGGATACTGCCATGGAAGATTCAAAAAAAACTGTTACCGAGAACCAAAGTATTTCAGAAACAGAGAGAAATCAGACATTAAGGGACGCAGAACGTTATGTTTTGGTAAGAGATGCTGTTAATGAACGAATAAAACAATACAATATCCAACAAAAGGGCGAGACACTCGGTGGTAAGAAAACAAACAGGAAAACAAACAGGAAAACAAAGCGGAAAACAAACAGGAAAACAAAGAAGAGAAAGGGAGGAATGCCTACAAAGAAAATAACGGCACAGAAGTACCATGATATATCACAAAAGACCATCGATACTTACCCTAACCTATCGGCTGCATTTTATGATAGGTCGTTAGACAAAATGGAAGCCGCGACAGATCGAATAGATGACCAGTTATCAAGACCACATGGTGCGGAACGACGAGCTATATCTCCAATGCCAGATGATGTAGTGAGACGAACTATATCGCCAATACCACCATCATTCGAAACAAAAAAAGGTGGCAAGAGGAAAACAAAAAAGAGAAGAACTCGTTCAAAAAGACACTCAAAAAGAAAACGCAAACATCAAAGAAAATAAAATAAATGTATAGAATATAATATCCCAATGCCACAAATGTCACTCACTGCAATGGCTAGAAGACGAAAAGCACAACAAAAAGCACAACAAAGGGCAAAACAATTATATGCACATGCACAACCGCATCATGGTGGAAAAAGGACACGTAAATCTAAAAAGAACAACAAGAAAAATAAAAACACCAGAAAGACCAGAAAAAACAAAAGAAAGAGTTCTCGTCGCCACCATTAAACCATGTAAAATAACTATGTCCACATAGACATTTCATATGATATTATGTATATACAATATCACATGAAAACAGTAAAAATACAATATTTTTACGAAACTTACACATTACAGAAAGGATAATACCACACCTACTGTGTCCCACGGAATACATGTTCTCAGATGTTGCACTGCACTAACATATTTGGAAAGAATATACTGTCTATAAAGCCTTCTGTATTTCTTAATACTAGATATCAAAAGCCTACAATATAATGGATCAATTATGTCTAACTTCAGTTCGTATGCGGTTATCGCCCATTTTCTAGAACAATTATACAAAATGTACGCGAACTTATCGTTGTCTCCAATGTTAAATATTACATCTGTTTGTCGTAATACATGCAATAATATCTTACGTATACATTGAGCTTTATCTTTGAGATACACACATTTTTTCTCTTCACTTAGAAGCTTCGATATTCTCAAAGCCCACGCACTTTTTTGTTTTTCAAACCCTATCATATCAGTCGACATATTCATTTTAAACTTATATCTACGCTCGCGCCCAATGCGATCTATTCTTGCGTATGTTGAGTTATACATTTTCTCTTTGTTTATTCAGTTGACTACATCGATGTAGTAAAAATACTTTCAATTTTATACATGAAATATGTAGAACGTTGTATATGTTGAATGAATTATTATACGTACAATGACTGGTTCGTTGCGATATACTTTACAATCATTGTGGGCACATTTGACAACATTTCTTTAAGAGCAATGTCGCCAACAAACTCACACGTTCGCTCCAGTTCACTTGCGATATTCGCAATCTTGATTAATGCCTTCACAAACTCTCCAGTTGAAACAATATCGTTCGTTTCTAGATCCTGAAGTATCAACTTACATTCTTCTTGCGTAGTTGCATTGCACCAGTCAATCACATGCTGGATGATATCGTATGTTAACTCATAATTAGTGCCAGTCGACATCTTATGTGTGTTTTCAAAATCCATATAATAATTTGAATAATCTACGGCATCTTCAATACACGTGCGAAGATGCTTCGGAAGATTAGAGGGCGGAATAATACAGCGGTTCTCTTCGGGAACCTTTATACCTGCGAAACAACTTGCCAACGCAATAAACTCCTGCGTCGTTAAAAGTTTAAAACTGTCAGTAATCACAATTTCTGAAAGAACCATGCACGGCACCTCTCGTATGTTTGTCGCATACATCCCTTTCTTGGTAACCATTTGTGTTGTATCGGATGTCATATCTTGAATGAAACCCTCTTCGTAAAACTTATCGATAAGTATTTGTGTGTTGTGTTGAAGATAGTGTGCTGTATTTACACTATCATGTTGTAGGGTATTGATCGATAATTGCTTTTCTTTGATATGAAATATGGTGGTTAAATCTGTCTTTAGGTGTCTATATGTGTCTTCTATATTTTTAATATCTCTTTCTGCTTGTTTTCTTGCTTTATTTTTGGAGGAGTTTACTTTTTCTTTTAGATCATTATATGTATCAATTATATTAGCTGGTGTTCTCATACTTTCTAGTGAACCCATAATACGTTCCAGTTCACTCTGTTCGGTATGGATTTGCTTGTTATATTCGTTTACTTGACTAGATATTTCATGCTGTATCATTGATTTATTACAAAACTCAATGCATTTTTTTTGTCCTGAACTATTGGACGCATCCTCGTTATTTGTTTGTAGACTTGATGCGATAAGATTAAATATGAGGTTATATGATATCCTAAACTTACTTACAAGTGTTTGCGGTTTTCCATGCATCATTGTCCGATAATTAATCAAATCTATATCTCGAAACAGATTTGACAAATGGATCACATTCCCAACAGTGTCTATTCCACGTCTTCCTGCACGACCAGACGCCTGGACAAACTCGTGTGGAAGTAACATGCGTCGTGTCTTACCGTCAAACTTCTTTACGTCTGTGAATAATACAGTTTTGATCGGCATGTTAAGTCCTACGCTAAACGTTTCTGTTGCAAACAGTAACTTGATGTATCCTCGCTCGAACATGATCTCTACAATTTCTCTAATTATTGGCATTACCCCACTGTGGTGGACAGCAATACCCTTTTCAAGAAGAGACACCATGTTTACATATTCTGGTAGCGTAAGATATTCTTCGAAATTAGAGATCTTAGATCGAAGCAGTTGCTCACATTCTCTAGAAACAGTGTATGCGACCTTACTGTCATCTTCAAGCAAAGGCACGGTGACTTCACGTGCTGCCTCGGCAATCTGTTTCTTTGATAGTATAAAACATACTGCGGGAAGCATTGCGTTTTCTACCATATACTTAGATACTTCGTTTAGGATAAATGAACGCTTGATGAACACTTTGTTATGCGTAATCAGGGTGAGGGTCTTCTTTAATTCGTGATATTTTACCTCGTCAAACTTCCCATTGGCGTCTTGAATTACATGAAGCGTGTTTATTTGACGGCGAATACGCTCTTGTTCGCTTTTATCACGAACACACTTGAATAGGGCACTTGTCGCCGTAATAAACGAATAATGTGTTAATGGAACTGGCCTATATGACGATGTTGCAAGATACACTTGTTTTTCGATTACAGTGTTGTCGCCCTCATCTCCTCGAGTTTCGATCCACCTTGCAAACTTTGAAGGATCATCAAGCGTGGCCGACAACATGACCATTTGGATATGACGGGGAAGCATCAATATAGTGTTTTCCCATACATGGCCTCGATCTTCATCATTTATCATGTGAACTTCATCTTGAATAACACATGCAAGGTCATTATCAAAATCCATGTCGAATATAAGGAGTGGATTTACGTTTCCATGTTGTTCAGTTAGCTGAGTTTTTTTATATAATGTGTTTTGTAATATCTCGGCGGTCATAATAAGAATATCTGCCTCTGGATTAATTTTTATGTCTCCTGTAAGCAGCCCAATGCTCAAATGGGGAAACTTTTGTGTAAATTCGTAGTATTTTTGATTGGAAAGAGCTTTAATTGGAGAGGTATAAATTACCTTCTTTTTGGGTTCTTGTGAAGTAAAGAAGTCGATTGCGAACAGAGCTGGAAGAGTTTTACCCGAACCTGTTGGAACACAGCTAAGTGAGTGGTGGCCTTTTACAATTGCTTCAATTGCAAACTTTTGAAACGCACTTAAAGGAAATGGAAACTTATCGAAATACTCTTGATACTCCGAT
>Ga0206129_10005705_pt1 | contig 13017 bp, 9 predicted proteins | sample Helgoland_Spring_8_FD_148616 | JGI IMG/M metagenome (GOLD analysis project Ga0206129, IMG submission 148616) | Pelagic subsurface seawater microbial communities from Kabeltonne, Helgoland, North Sea - Helgoland_Spring_Bloom_20160502_2 | ecosystem: Environmental > Aquatic > Marine > Epipelagic ...
ACTGTCCAGATGTGTCCTGCTTCGATACTGATCATGCTGAAGGTATTGAAACTAAAAGCAATGGCGCCTATGAAGGCCAGCCAAGGTCTGACTTTAAAGACGAGGAGCATGAAATAGCAGGAAAGGAAAGCTAAAATACTTACTTGGGCAGCAGAAGGAAATGCAAATGTAATGATGCGCTGAATATGTTTAATAAGGTCACCACTCCAAGAGATATTGATTAAATAGGCAGGCATACCACTGAACATGCTGTTGGTCCATAAGGCTTCTTCTCCAGTCTCAAGTCTAAAATTAGAAGCTTCTTGTCCTGAACCAACTCCTTGGAAGACGTCATTTTGATTCATGCTTTTGTTCTCTAGGAAAAGCGGATTGAAAAAGGCCATCACCAACAAAAAACCTAGTGTTATGAAAATGGCATGAGGTTGTATTACTTTCAGTAATTCTTTGGTTTTCATATTTTTATATTCAGTCTTTTGGCTAAATCACGTATTAATTGATTGATTTCAAAAGACAATTTTAACTGGTAGATTAAAAGCGAAAAAATCACAACCATTAACACCGATCGAATCATCATATCAATAAATGGGTTGATCAATAGCGGTATACAATAATTAATTAAAACTAATCCTAAAATAGTTAGGGCTGCTAAAATAGTTTTGGTTGTGAAAGGAAAAAAATTATAAGTCATTTTAAGAAGTATTAATTTAGATAATCCATGTAGGGTAAAAACTACAAGTAGGGCGGCGGCGGCACCGATCAATCCATACCGAGGGATCAAAATGATATCTGATCCGATCATGAGCAAACCTAAGAATAAAGTCAGCAACATATTAAAACGATAATACTTGGACATAGAAATAATCCCATCATTGAGACTGAAAAGCAAATTGATGAGTTTAGCAAGACCTACCAAAATAACGACATTTCTACCGGCTTCATAGATTTGACCTTTGGGCATGATGGCGTAGATATTATCTAAATTAATGATGATTAAAACGTAAATGATACCGCCCAAGAGAAAGAGATTGATAGAAGCTTTTTTGTAATGTTCATTGATGCTGGACAAATTACCTGAACCGAAGGCTTCAGAAATAATAGGGGCTGAAATTTCGCCAACGAATCTTCTTGGCATCTCAATCACCATCACCATAAAAATGGCCGTCATGTAGATGCCGCTGGCTTCAAGGCCTAAATATCTACTTACCAATTGTTGATCGGCTAAGTTCAAAAAACTTAAACCCAAACCTGAAATGAATAGGGTTCCACAGTAGTAAATTAATTCACGAGCTATTTTTGGAGGTAGGGGTTTAAACGAAATCTTAATTTTATATTTATAAATAGATTCAAAAAATAGAAAGGCAACCAAGATAACATAAAAGCAAACATGTAGGATGATAAAAGTATGAAAGGAGATTTCGGAGGTGGCAAATAATAAGATACCACCCATATTCAAAGATTTATAAATCAAATCTTTGAGAAGATTTGCCGCAAAAATATTTTTATTAATTCTGGCCAAAGTCTGTAAAAATTGAAAGACAATAAGCTCTAAAGTCAGTACAATGAGCAAAATAAAATACGTATTGATTTCGGGAGATTTTTCAGCATAAAAATCAGCCCATGAGCTACGAAAAATGATCAAGATGATTAAAAAAAAGAGGGTGGAAAAAAACACAATCAAAATGCCTAATCCATATAGAGATTTAAGGTCCGTTTGTGGATGTTTTAATAGAGATTTAAATCGAACTAACCCGGAAGTAATGCCGAATCTACCAAAGTTGGACAGTAGCAGCGCGGCACTCAATAAAGTCCTAAATAACCCAATTTGATCCGGAGTCATAAATTTAGGCATCAAGATGACCGCATTTACAAACCCTATGGCTACGCCGAGATAAGACGCAGAGCTACTCAGTAAACTTTGACGAATGACTATTCCCATAATTGAGTGGTGAAATTACATCATTTCTTGATTATAGTAAGATGATGTCTCATTTAAGGTTTCTGGTGATCGGTTGACATGAATCTCGTTATAGATTGGTTTGAAGGGTCATCATTTCATAATTGAGTCAATTTGAGGCGCTCATTTAGGTCATCCATAATTTTAAAGCAAGGACAGATAGGGTTAAAATAAGGATAAGCCGAATCCATTTCTCATTTACTCCCACAGACCATCTACTTGCAATCCATCCCCCAATGGCATTACCTACTGCTAAAATAACACCATAAGTCCATAGGACTTTCCCGTTGTACATAAATACCAATAAAGCCACTGAAGTATAACACAATACAACAAAGACTTTAACGCTATTGGTTTTAGCCAAATTTAAACCATGGATTCCTGTGAGGGCTGCCATGATGATAAAGCCCACACCTGCCTGAATGAAGCCACCATAAATACCAATACTAAAAAAAAGAAGGATAGAAACGAGATTGCGCTTTTTAGTGAAGCGTTCAAAGGCTTCCTTTTTATCTAAATAAGGTTTCAAAACCGTAACTACCAACACAAAAACCATGACAATAGATAATATTTTATTAAAGGAGCTATTGCTGATTTCTGTGGCAAGATATGCACCTAATAAGGCACCTAAAGTAGCAGAAATACTTACCCAATAGGCAAAGGGAAATACCGCAATACCTTTACTTTTAAACCCTTTAACTGCAAAAATATTTTGAATAAAAATAGCCACTCTATTTGATCCATTGGCTTCTGCGGCAGTAAGTCCCATAAAAATAAGCAAGGGTAAGGTCAATAGCGAACCCCCTCCGGCAACGGTATTGATGAATCCTGCAGCAATGCCTGTACCTATGATTAACACATAATCAGAGAAGGTCATGATTCAGTTTTTCAGAAGTGAGATGGTACGCTAAATCATCATCACAATGGGCCAATAGTTCTTTCTGATTCTTTTTTAATTTAGGGTGGATTAAAAGCGGATTTAATACTACCAAAGGCAATAAGTTAAATCGGCGATTTTGTATTTCAGGATGGGGTATTTTTAAGTATTCAGTCTCTATAATGAGATCACCAAAATACAATATATCAATATCGATGATACGCTGACCCCATTTGATTTTTCTGATGCGGCCTAATTTTTTTTCAATATCCAGACAGATCTTCAAAAGCTGATTAGGTTCATAAGGAGAGTCAATTTCTAATACGAGGTTATAAAACCAAGGTTGATCGGATTTACCCCATGGGGCCGTCTCGTAGATAGGAGACGATGCGTTTATTTTTAAAGCATAATTCGAAATTTCGATACATGCCGTTTGTAGGTTATCTAGTCTTGATCCTTGATTGGAGCCTAATGAAAGGTATATTTTTCTCATATTGTGGTCAAACAAATGTAAGGATCAACAAGTTAATAAGCTATTAACCAAACAGAAAAAAAACCGCTTTCTACTTCTAATATAGGCACTTTTTGGAGAAAAAACAAGAATCCGTAGAAGATTCGTAGAAGGTTTTTCAGCACCATATGCATAATCAGAATCTCCTCAATTTAGTGCCATTTTTAGTACTATAATAAGTCATTATTTTCCTTTTTTTTCTAGCCCTTCTCCTCATTGTCCTGGTCCTTGAATGTAAAGGCAATAATCTTCATTTTTCAAAAAAAGATCAATGTACAGCCATGATTAACAGTCGTAAATTGGAGGAGTTTGAGGCTTACTTTGAGGTGTTAGAAAAGAGTGTGTTTCATGAGATATTGAGGTGATTCCGCTAATTTGAAATTAGTTGCAATAAAATATATCTATTGATTTTTGGAATTATTAAAAATACTGATTCATCTTACCTTAATAATTACTAATCATTATGAGAAACGTATTCCATTTATTTCTTTGTTAGACGGCATTCAGGACATGTGTTAGTAGGTCGAAAGTGTAGTCGTGTAATTGCGAAAACTATAAATCCTGCTAAGGGTAAGTAAATTTTTAAGAGCATAATTAAAATGAAGAAAATTGTAAAATTCGTAAGAAGAAAATGGAAACAAATTAAAAGAAGCTTCAAACTAATCAAACTCAAATTTGAAGGAAATAAATACAAGAGATGGTATGGCAGTGAATATGGTGGTTTTTTTGTTTCTGAGGAAATATTAAAAAATAGAGATCAAGTTATTGTTTATTCATGTGGAGTAGGTAATGACATTTCATTTGATATTAAAATCATTAAAAAATACAAGCAAAGTAAAATTTATGCTTTTGACCCTACACCTATTTCAGTAAAATGGATAGAAAGTCAGAAACTGCCTGATAATTTCTTTTTTTCTCCCATAGGAATTAGCGACAAAAATGGAGCCGAAAAAATGTATTTTCCCAAAAACTATGGAGTATCATATGGTATTTTAAACTGGGATATTGAGAATAAAGATGAAATAATGGTTGAAATGCAGACCATAGAAAGAATTGCGGAGAAACATGGACACAAGTTTATTGATATTTTGAAAATGGACATTGAAGGCAGTGAGTTTGTTGTATTTGACTCTCTTGATTTCAAAAAAATAGAGTTTGGGCAAATATTGGTTGAATTTCATGAGAGATTTTTGGAAAATGGTAAAAAAAAATTAGAGAAAACTATCGCTTTTTTGGAAGAAAATGGATCTGGATGTTTTGCTATTTCAGATGATTTTGAATACAGTTTTATTAATAAACGGTTTAAAATAACAGAAAAGTGAAAACTAAGCAAAGTGGGCGACCACCCAAGAAATAATAAAGATTATTTATTGGATAGTGCTAAATTTAAGTACATGTATACCATCAGCAATAAAGCTAAGGATTATTATAGAGTGGGAATGCTGAAATTTGGGATACACACAGCCGTTTTAAAGGAGATTAATAGTACTTGTTAGGTTTTCTCTAAAGAGGTGATATTGGAGGAGGTTGAGGCTTATTTTAAGGTATTAGAGAGGGCAGTATTTCATGAAGTGTTGAGATGAGGGTGATCCTTGATTTTTAATAAGGGCATAAAGGAATGTCCATCGTTTTAATTCGACAGCAAGTTTGTAAAGAGCTTGAATAATTTGTGTATAACTCCTGAGGTGTGGTATCTCAGGAGTTTTTTTATATTTGATTATACTTAAGTAAATTTAAGCCATGAAAAACCTCTTAAAAATACTTTCACTACTACTCTTTACACTGATTTCTACTTCAGTTTTCTCAAAAGGTTGACAAGTTTAACCTATCATCGACTAGTCCATCTCTGGTTGACCAATTCTTGGTTTTGAGCAAAGATGGTATGTCAGTTGCGGATGGCAACAAAATGGCAACAGAATGGATAAATGTAACCTACAATACTCCCAAGGAAGTTATAAAATGAAAACTACTATAAATTTTATTATGACGAGGAAATTATTTTTAATTGTCTTATTAATTCCCACATACGTTTTCAGTCAGGAATTTGGCTTTAAAATTTCCTACACAATGGGCTCCCCGGAAAGTTTATATTTAATGGATGATAATAGAGTCTATAAGATAACCTCAACCATTGATGAAATCTATGTTTTCAAAACCGGAGAGCAAGCAAAGATTTATATGAAGAATATTAATTTAAATATATTACCTCCCATTAATTACCAAATAGGCAATGCAAAAATTTATCTTCATGAGTCAAATTCTGTTACCTACTATATAAATGATAGCAATTTGGGCTCTCAAGGGAATATAAAATCTATAAATGATATTGTATTTACCTATGCAAATAACAGTAGTTGGAATAACCGCTCAGGTGTAACAGGTAAGCTTACTAAAATTGGTAATACTCCGATCACCTATCACACTGCCTCAGGATATACTGAAAAAGGGGGATACAGAGGTAAAATTAAATCTGTGGGAGATAAAAATTTTATATATGAAGGATGGACAGGCTACGGAGAAAAGATTGGAATTGTCGGTAAATTAATTAAAATTGAAGATGTAAAAATTAATTATTATAAAACCGATTATGATAAAGGATTTCAAGGAAAATTAAAATCGATAGGAGCTGTAAAATTCAATTATTTCATAGAAAATGCCATCAATAAAAAAGCTGGTATTGTTGGTAAATTTAAAGACCAAACCGGGAAAGACTCAAGGATTGTAATATATCCTTTTCAATTATAAAAATAAGGAAACCTGTGGTAGCCTTTTCTTAGTAACTTGATTAAATTATTTGAGAAGTATTAAACTCAAAAATATAAGCTTTAAATAACTATTTTAGCGTAAAATTAATAATTGAGATATGAATTTCTTTAAAAACGTGCTGGCCTCTTTGTTGGGCCTGATTATATTTTCTTTTCTTTTTTTCTTTCTATTGATAGGTATTGCCGCTGCAGGAGAGGGTGATGAAACGGTCAACGTTGAACCTTCATCTATTCTTTATTTGAAATTGAGTGGTGTTCTTCAGGAGCGTACCACTGAAGATCCTTTGAAAAACCTTTTCCCTGAAGCTGCAGTTTCAGAAATTGGACTGCGTGATTTGGTCTCGACCATTCAGCATAGTAAAGAGGACGAACGTATCAAAGGTATTTATCTAGACCATCAGTTGTTGAGTGGTGGTTTTGCTTCTTTAAAGGAAGTGAGGGATGCTTTGATTGATTTCAAAGCCTCAGGAAAAATCATTTATGCCTATGGAGAATACTTAAGGGAAGGAGATTATTATCTGGCATCGGCGGCAGATGTTTTTTTTATGCATCCCGAAGGATCTTTAGAGTTTAATGGTTTGATGGCCAATATTACCTTTTTCAAGGGTTTGTTTGAAAAGTTAGAGGTAAAACCAGAAATATTCAGAGTAGGGTCTTTTAAAAGTGCGGTCGAGCCATTTTTAAGGAAAGATATGAGCTCCGAGAATCGACTTCAATATACTTCACTACTTTCCACTATATATGATATTTATTTAACTGATGTGGCTGAGTCCCGCGACATTCAAAAAAGAAATCTCTCAAGATATTCAAAAGAATTAAAGATTCAAGTTCCTGCAGATGCCCATCACTATGGATTAGTAGATTCTCTAGGTTACAAGGATGAACTTAAATCCTTGATTGCATCAGATTTAGAACTAGAAGAGGCTTCCGATATTGAGTTTATTTCCTATCAGAATTATAAAAAATCTCTGAAGAATAAATATGCTAAGGATAAAATTGCCGTAATCTATGCCAATGGATCCATTGTTATGGCGGGAGATGATACGCAAGTTGTGGGTTATAAATTGGCTAAAGAAATCAGAAAAGCCCGTGAAAACAAATCGGTAAAAGCCATTGTATTAAGAATTAATTCACCAGGTGGAAGCTTGGTTGCTTCAGATCTTATTTGGCATGAAGTGTACTTAACCAAAGGAGTGAAACCTATCATCGCCTCGATGGCTGATGTAGCTGCCTCAGGAGGTTATTATATCGCCATGGCCTGTGATACTATTATTGCACAGCCTAATACGATCACAGGATCGATAGGCATCTTCGGTATGTGGTTCAATTTTGGGCAATTACTTGAAAATAAATTTGGGATCACTCATGATGTAGTTAAAACGGGGGATCATTCAGATTTGTATACAGTGACCCGTAACCTTACTGATTTTGAGCGCAGCGCCATTCAAAAAGGGGTCAATAAAGGATATCAAACTTTTATTTCAAAGGCAGCTATGGGAAGGGGGGTGACTTCCGAAGCGATTAATGAGGTAGGTAGTGGTCGCATATGGTCTGGGACACAGGCTTTAGACAATGGCTTGATTGATGTCATCGGTAATTATAATGATGCCGTCGACCTGGCGGTCGCCATGAGTGGGATTGAAGGTGATTATCGTGTGGTTAACTATCCTGCACAGAAATCTATGTTTGAAAAAATATTGGGTTCGGTAACCACCGAAATAAAAGGTTTGAATTCGATGAATAATGAAGTGATGGCTCCTTATTTTAGACAAATTAAATCCTTACAAGAGATGAAAGGGATTCAAGCGCGAATGACTGAGGAATTCATTATTTATTGAACAGAAATGGTGATTTATTTACCTCAAACTCTCAACTAACAATACCCTTTTTGAAAATTTCAAAATAAATCTGGCATGGGTGGCATCAATGCTTCCTAATATGGATTAATTCATTTAGAAAAGAAATAAAAAAGCCCATCAAATGAATGAGCTTTTTCTACATGCTGATCATAAAGCCCTTGGATCTTCAAAAAAACTACCATTATCACTTCATTTGAGAGGGTTTTTATTAAAAAATTCTAAATCCCTAAAATAATGGCTAAAATGAGATGGAGGAAGGAGACTCCATGTAATAAGGCATTAAACCAGTCCATGAGCTCCATTACTCGAACACCTCTTTGGATCTATTTGATTTTACCCGAAATATGTAGTTCTAGGGGATATGGGGCTAATCCAGGGGTTACGCAGACCAAGGCTATGAATCCCATATTTTTAGTTAAGATTTTTTTTAAGTCATTCATCATTTTAATTAGATTCAGTAATAGCAATCTTTTTTGAAAAAAAATTGCTCAGAACTCCCTTTAAAGATTTTAAGTCTTCTTGAGTTCCAAATTGTCACGCAACTTTTATTTCGAAAGACAGGCAGTCCCAATCATTTAATGCCACTTAAATCAGAGATATAATTTTTATTCTCTTCTGTAAAGGACATCTTTAGCATAGGCAAACTCAATATTTATGAAATATCTAAAAATTTTCATTTTTCAAATGCGCAATTAGACAAGAACTAACTTAGTCATCTGTTACTTTTATTCACCTGGCACTATCTGTAACAGATGCCGATTAATCGGCGGAATTTTCAAAAAGGCCCTAAAGCCTGAAGGAATTACCAATAAAACTGAAAATAATTAAATCAGATGGTTGTCTTTGGGAGAAGGAAAAGAGCTGCGCCTCTTATCTTTTTTTGATGATGAAATTAAAATTACTCGAGCGGTTCATTTGGCATTAACAACATCTGATTCTGATCCATTTATATAAAGACTAGATTCAATGAAAGTAAATTATTTTGATTGGATAGGAGAAATACCTAACAAAATAAATATTCATCACGATGGCATTAAACAGGTATACTTTCAGTGTGCAAATGGTTATTGGATTGAGATAAATTGCAGTGGGCAAAAAAAAATGTTAACATTGGCCATTGATTGTGATTATTCATATTTAATTCAATTAGGTCGCCATTTTAGAAGCTCTTGCGAACAAATATTTGTGATTAGGTCATCGTTTTATGACTGATTCAATGATGATGTTAAAAAGTATGATTTAAGGTAATTAAATTTTTTGTAAATCAAATGCTATCAAAACTTAATAGACGTCACGATAAACTCAACCTTAGGACTGTATTCAGTCGTATTTAAAGGATAGGAGAGCCTGACACCTAAATCAAAATCAACCAATCGAAGGGTCCGGACATCAAAAGTCAATTCTATTCCTGTCGATTCGTACATATTCTCAGCGTAGGGTACATTACCATTAAAGGTAACCGAGGTGAGGGGAGTCAGCACAGCGATGGCAGTATTATTTAAAATCACACTTGCGTGATCATAAAAGAAGTTTGCTTTGACTCTTTTAATGAAAAATAAAGGACCTATGGCTAAATCAGGATAGCAAATAGGGAAGGAATAATTGAGACCGATTCGGCGGATTTGATCATGGATGAGTTTACCATAACCTCTGGGATACCTGAAATTATCTAAAAACTTGTATTGCGCGATAAAGGGTTCTGAATGATGATCTATTTCAGCGAAGAAGCTATGATTTTTAAAGATTCCGGGTAGATAAAGCCTACTGTTGATTAAAAAAGCATGGGAGGTATTAGAAGTTGTTCCCATGCTTTTTTGGTAATTTGATTGAAAAAAAATGCCCAATCTTGGGTAAAGGTGCTGATAAGCCTGTCTTAGGGTAAAACGCATTTGGAAGTCTAATTCATAGCTCGCAAAAGAACCATCTGTTCCTGTCTCCTTAAGATCATAGTTTACCCAATGTTGTCGTAAATTTTGATTGAGCGCTACAAAATTATAAAAATTTCCTAGGGTTAAGTTGAAGGGTAATCTCACACCTAGGCCTATGTTGTTTTCAGTCCAGTTTTGATTTCTTGTTTCTAAATTAGGAGTGATTTCATCATTTTCTTCAGTTTCGAAGTAAATGGGCACGTAGTTGTTCCTGTTTACTCGTGAAGTTTCTAATGACAAAATGGGATAGTATTTCGCCCATTGTAAGCCCGCTGACCACGAGCTGCTCTTCTCATTTAAATTAAATTGATAAGCACCCATACCCGATAAATTACTCATCTTATTATCGGCGTACATATTAAATATCAAATTGGGAGGTTCATAAGCCAATAATCGACTGTGTAGTTGCAATCGATCTGTAGTAGGATAAGATTGCTCTTCGTAAGATTGTTCAGAAATATTTTTAAGAATATCATCTTTAAATAGTGGTTCAAAATAATCAACCAATGAATGTTCTACGCTTTCGAGAGGTTTCCAATTTTCTTTGATCAGGGGAGTGGTATGGATGTCATAACCCATGTCTGAATACGCACTATAAGCCAGCATTTTTCCATTTGGAGAAATGCTCGGTTGGATAGCACCAAATAGGGTAGAGGTTACTTGATAAACGCGCTGATCTTGAATTGAATGGGCATAAATATTATCTATACCATTAAAGATACCATCAAAGTAAATATGATTTTGATGGAATGTCAAATGGGCTATTTTTTCAGTCCACCAGGGGGTTATCAGGTGACTTTTTCCTGTGTTAAGATGGATGATTTGAATAGCATTTTTCCCTGATTTCCGTACGATTGTCGCGATCCTTGTTTCATCTATCCAAGTGGGAAACGCATATTGATATTGATGTTCATTATTGATTTTGTCATCTAGATGACCGTTTTGAACATTGAGGACATGAAGCTCATACCCTTGGTTGGCAGGGGCATGAACTGCGATAATTTTATCCCCACTCTTGTTGATTTCGGGGGCAAAATATCGGGCTTTAAGGGTGAGTTGTTTTTTTAATTGTAGGGTATGATCATATAAAATGAGATTACTATATTCTACATTTCCCCATCTAGGATCATAGGCCTTTTCGGTCCAAATGAGATAAGATTTATTGATACTTAATTGGGCATTGGATGGAGCATAAAATCCAGGGCGAGTGATGCGGTTTTCTGTCCCATCTTTCTGGATGGAATAGAATGCTGGAATTTCGTTGAACCCTGCTTTTTCAGCGATGAGGGTTTCAGCATCAAGGTAGTTGGGGTGTGCGTAGCTCGTGAAAGTCTTTTTTACCTTATTATTTATTGTCTCAGCTTCTGTAAGTTTAATTTTAGCTGCTTTTTGCACCCATTCTTTCTTTAATTTTGAAAAGGTAGCTTCATAATATTTAGGGGTACGCATACCCGTATGTTTTTTCAAGCTTTTACTGAAAGGATAAAATTTAAGAAAACTTGATTTTACAGCTTCTTGAAGAAGATTTCCCATGATACCTTCGCCATAATCTAGATTCAGGGATGCTGTCAGGTGATAACCCATATTATATATATTGGGAATCAGTTTTTTATAGGATCCTGCGCTGTTTTTTTCATAATTCAAGGAGGTTCCTGTCAGCAATAGGGCACGATACTGTCCCTCGAAATAGGGCATCCGACCGCGTCCTGCATTACTTAAGAGAGTCTCTGTAAAAACCGCATCTCCCTCAAAAAACCAAGGAGGCATAATTAAATGCGCCATGGAACTCCAAAAATAATCACCAAAAAACATATGGGCTGCGTTGACGATTCCTATCCGAGCGTTTTGTAATTGCTGTACATGTCGATATTCGTGGATGGCCAACAGATCATTCCAGTCAATCGCTCCACCAAAATTATTTTGTGGGGGATTAATATAAAACTCTGAACGAAAAGGTCCCACAGCAACAAATGCATTGGGAGTGATGGATTGATTTTGAAGAATGATACTCACTTGTTCTTTTTTCGGGCCTAAGGAAAAGTAACTGCTGTCATTAAGTTTTTGAATGACATTGGCAATCCGAGCGGCTTGGCCATAAATGCCTTCTTGATAGATGATCTTTGCTGCATCGTTTTCTATGTATTTCCATTGAATAGTGGGTGGATTAAGTCCTATATTATAGGACTGAGCAATCAATCCATAGGAAAAAAAAACAATAGAAAGAGTTAAATGTATTCTTTTCATTAGAACCGATTGTTGAAGGTAATACCTACATACTGGTGGGCTTCTGCTTCAAGGGTTTCTTTGGTTTTAAAATAATAAGTAGTAATCAAGTTAAATCGGGGCCAACTTAGAGCAAAACCGATGCGATTTTGAACAAGCCATGGTTTTGCTGTTTCAGTATGTAGACTTTGAGGTCCAATGAAGTTACCTTCAATGGTGGCATTGTAGGCATTATAGATAAATCCAGGAGCATAAAAAAAATAACTTTCTATTATTTTCTTGGTCCTATTTGAAGACGATGGGCTACCTAAATGTCCCCCGAATAAAGTCGTTGAGGCCTGATGTTTTAAAAAATTGAATCTTACCACTAGTTCTTCCGAAAATTGATTGAAGACGGTTCCTCCCGATACATTTGACTGGGAATAGAGATCGAGAATTTCATTACCTACCAATCTTCGAGCATAAGAAGCATGAAAATTAATTATAGGACTATGGGCAATTTGATACTTCCAACCCGCGGGTTTAGGAATATTTAATACCGTATGCCAGGTAATTTGAAAATCATCGGTCAGTGTATGAGGCCCCATTAATCCAAGTTCAACACTTGTTTTTAAATACTCCTTTTGATTGAAATAAAATTCTCTATTAAAGCTGAATCCTAAAAGTCCTGCATAAGGGCGATCAAACTCCTTAGGATCATCCCAAGAAACTCTTCTGGGTGTATAAATGCGTTGATGAAAGGATATTGAATGGATGATTTTATGTTTATTAATTTTATGCTTATTGATTTTATGCTTATTGATTTTATGTTTACTGAGCCATCGGTAATCAAGATAAAGACCAGAAGTGTAGTACTGATCCCTTTCTAGAGAGGTAAATACATCATTATCAACGGTAAAT
>Ga0206129_10005708_pt1 | contig 13012 bp, 9 predicted proteins | sample Helgoland_Spring_8_FD_148616 | JGI IMG/M metagenome (GOLD analysis project Ga0206129, IMG submission 148616) | Pelagic subsurface seawater microbial communities from Kabeltonne, Helgoland, North Sea - Helgoland_Spring_Bloom_20160502_2 | ecosystem: Environmental > Aquatic > Marine > Epipelagic ...
TCCCGAATCTTCATACAAAACTGTATATCATTATTTTATTTTATGGTCTAAAGCGCGTCTATTTGAAAATGTGTTTTACGCAGCGGTGATAGCGAGACAACCCGTCGGGGGCTTTGTTGTCGTAGACGCGAGCTTTGTCAAGAATGTCTTTGACAGAGATGTAACGGGTCGCAACCCTACAGATAGAGGACGACAAGCCACCAAAATATCCCTCTCGACAGATCGACTTGGAACTCCTTTATGTTCAGTTTTCCACAAAGCAAATAAAAGCGATGCTCTCACCTTGAAACGCCTTCTAGATACACACACCAGATAGACCGACCAACTACAGGCGTATGATACACTACTAGCAGACAAGGGGTATGATTCAGCAACTTGTAGAACTACATGCGAAGTACGAAACCTCCTTCCACGTATACCCAAAAGGGTACGAAAGATACATACAAGGGCCGTTAGGTGATCGAACAAACGTTTGGTATTTTAGATCAATTTCGGAGAATCCGCGTAAGGTATGAAATGTCGATTAGGAATTTAAAATCGTTTCTGATCATGGCTGTGCTGATCATCTTGCACAACAGATAGATATACCAAAAATAGTTCAGACAAGAAATCGCCGCCTCCCTTGTCTAGTATCGTGATTGCTCACACTGCGATGGCCCCGTGTTTTGCTCCATCGGATGGCGAAGCCGGCGCTGGAACATTCTACTGTTAAATGTTGCCTGGGAAAGCTACTGCCGCGGGGTGCTCTTCGGAAAGGACTACAGCTTTTACCGCTTGAGCTGCAGACCATAGTTGTCAGGGCTTCCCATTTTGCGAACCACTGCGCTCTGGATTTACTACGTAGAAATCTCGATGTGAGCGTTATCTTTGAGCAGAAATGGTGGCATAATGTGTTGACGCGTTTCATTGCGTGTCGGAGAGGTGGTAAAGAGCGATGTGCCTATCCAGATATGACGGAGGCGCTGACCAGCTTTGAGGCCGTGCATGCCTTCACGCCTATTCAAGGAGATTACCGCTGGAGTTTTATCAGCGAGTAAGCAAGGGACCTACTCACTTCGGCAAAAGTTATGGTAGCCCGAGCTCTTTATGCTCAGCCCGCCAAGTATGAAGAGTTTTTGTAGCGTTTGGAGACGGCAGCCGCTGTTCATCAGGGTTTGGCCACTCTCCAGCTCCTCAGACTCGACTACGCCAGCGGCTTTCAACCGTGCATGGGGCTAGACTTACACTGGTATGTAGCGGCCCTGTTGCAGGTTGTCCTTTTTCAGACAGCCTGTTAGTATACTGCGCAAATCTAATCAGCCATCCAGTGGTTTGGATGCCTCACTCTGTTTTGTACGAATGGATTTAAGCACGCTATGCTTCTTCACTAACCTCTCCTTCGACTCTCGCTTTTGCTCCATGTTCTGCCTCCTCCTCCGCTGCGCTGCTTCGTAGTCCGTATCCCCGACTACTTTGGAAAAAGGTCGTTTCGACCCTCGCACCTCTGTAGGAGGCTCCTGAGATATGGGGGAATTCTTCTCTGATGGATAGTGTAGAAACGGGTCGCGTGCATCCGGATGCAGATACATACTCAAAGTACCATCAAAACCGTGTCCGACCGCTGGAGCCATATTCCAGCGTTACTGGAAGTCCTCTGGTTTCTGTAATGCTATAAATCCATTCAAGAGTAGCAGACATGTTCTGCTTGACTTCTGCGTGTTCCTCGCTCTCATGACACACATGAGCCACCTCGCCACTCTCCGAGAACTCTATGTGAGTGGTCGTTAATTGTTCTCCGGTTGGTAGTTCAACAATTATACTCCATCCGTCTTCAGTGTCGAAAAGACTTCGACTCTTTTTAATTACTACCCTAAAATCTACACTGTGCATTTCAAGTTTCCAGATGTTCTCCTGTTTGAGGAATCGCAGAATAGGAAGGTATGAAAAAAGTAGGAAATCGTCGCCAAAGACATCCATAAAACATTTCGTATTACAAGGTTCGTATCGCTTATTGACTTCCAGAGTATAAGGTTCAAAGGTAAAGAAGTCACCTTCGCGTATTACCCGCATAGCCGACTCTGTCTGGAGTCGCCTATATATTTGTGTTCTATAGTCTGGAGGAGATAGAACCAACAGACAATCGCATTTTCTAGTGACAGCCTTTACCAAATTATTGTTCCTTTTACTGGTTTGGGACAGTTGTGCATTTGTAAAGTGACCACTCAACGCTATGACTTTGCACATCTGATTCAAAACTGAATGGGGGGGTGTTTGTAATCTCTTGTACATCCTTTAGATTCTGCCGATGAGTAGTGGCTCCCGACATTTATTTCAATGAAATATTCCCATACCCGTTTTATGAGTGTCCCTGAAAATGTATGCATGAGACCATTGGAGTTTGATCAGTAGGACGTCGAGGCTGCAGTTTCATTAAACTGCATAGTTTTACATGTTGATTTATTGAGTGTTTTGCGTCACAATCTCAGTATGGTATTATGTAGAGAGATAGTGGTATTCATCCTGAGTGTAAATAATTGCGTTGTCATTTAGCGACTTGAGTTCAAGATCGGCCGTGCCGATTGGCTGCATTGCACTTACTACTGCGGCTGCAGTGCTATGCCTGCCCCTCCCACGCCAACCGACTCGCGCGCGCCTCTTCCCCGGCGCGATGCATGGCGGCACGATGGATATCATCGTTCAGAATATAATTCTGTCCCAGTGCATCTGACAGAACGCCGAGACAGGCGGACTTACGCTTCAGAATCTGAACGTCGGGTCAAAAGCCGCTCTAATGACAAACGGCAAGGTCATAAGAGCCAGGGAAGCGATGTTCAGCGAAGAAATCGCAGTCGCGATTATAAGTCTCACCGCAACTACAAGTCGGATGACTCTGTGGCTGACAGATACAGCCACAGAAGTCGGTACGGCGATGCACGAAAAAAGGATGAAGGTCGACGTAGCCGGTCTAGACCTTCAAAGAAGTCCGTTGCTGCTATCGTGGAAGACATGGAATTGGAAAGGCTGTCTTTACTTTCTCAGTTCTTAATGATTTCTCTTAGATGCAGTTGGTGTTTACACTCTTATAAGTAAGTCCTCAGGGCAATGCTCGAGGAGGACTATTCTGAAGTGAAGCTGGAGAAGAAAGAGCTTTCCAAATCTATGAGCCTCATGGAGCAGGAAAAGATCGAGTGGAGGTGCGCTTTTGTTTGTTCTTTGTGAGATGTTCGACGGTTGTCGTGTGTTTTTTGTTACAGTTTTCATTTGTTGCATTATATTCTGTATGTAGGCGCACCCAAACTTCGTTAGCCAAGCAACATGCAGAGCTGATGCAAGTGAACCGCGAGCTCCAGCAGACCCTCACCAGACAGCAGCAATTGGCTAGTGAGCAGCAGCAGTTGGCTAGTGAAGAGCAAGGTCGCTTGAAACAGCGTTGTGAAGAAAACGATCAGCGCATAAAGCGTATGCAAGAGCAGCGAGACCAAGGGATTGAACTACATCTTCTTCGCGAATATGGCCGTTTGAATGGTTGCCCGCACCCTGCCCTCTATTCGGGACAGCCAACGCAGCAGCGTACGCAGATGATGTTGCCCAAGGCAGGTGCAAGTGGCGCTTTCATTGCACCTGGACGTCTCCTAAAAATAGAAGACATCAGCGACGAAGAGGGCGTGCCTGGGCATACAATGGAGCAGACAGCTGCTGCTCCTATCGTTGCAGCAGTCGCCTCTGAAGGACTTGATCAGGACCAGAATGCGCCTTCTGCGTCTACAAGTCTTACTCATGTCCCTCCTGCACCACATCCTGTTGGTACGAATGCAGACCAACATGCCGGAGATGGAAGCTCTTCGAGTTATGACTCGGAAAGTGAAGCTGCAGCAGATCCTCCTGCCATAGAGTCACCCAGACACTCTGACTCAGAATCAGCGTCGAATGGGTTTTGACCAGATAATGACTTGGCCAGGTCATTTCATGCTACCTCAAGCTCTAGTACGAATCTGGCGTGTGGTTGGCTCAAAATGCGATCCCACATTGGATCCGCCTTGCTCCTCGTCATCCACCGCGTAGAGAGATGCATTCATGAAGTAGAGTGCTGGCGCCCGATCATCCTTAACGTCAACTGAGTTGCTAGTGACGGGTTACTCAGTCATGATTTGGGAAGGGGAGTAGTGCAGCGACCGTATGAACTGTAGCGCCTTGCGGACCGAAAAAGCCTTCAATATGTTTGGCCGCATGGAATCCAGTCCAAAGGTCTTCATGTCGTGACCGTTTGTTACGAGTGTCGTGTTCCCACATGGAGACAAAAACGCACAAATTGGGAGTCTAGGGAAGAAGTGACTGAAGCACGCTTGGGAAGAAAGCGCGCATTCGTGTTCGATGTCGAAGTAGTGTAATTGGTTTATTTCACCACGCGTCAATATCAATACAGCAGACAAATTGCAAGTGGCCATCACTGACCGTATTGCTCCTTCGACATTGTTGATACGAGCCAAGCACGTATTCGCCAAAACATCATAGATGCATAGATTGTCTTCGTGGAGACAACATACCAGGCAACGATTCGTGCGTTGATGGGGTTCTACTTCTAGAACATCTATACCAACGTCGAATAACGACATGTGCGAGTGCATTGTTGCTTGGGGTAATCGAAATGCAGACAAGGACAGCGTTGCTGATTTTACAAAAATGCATGTATATTGGCCAATTTCATTCTCGTTTCTCGCGGGCACTTGCCATATTGGCTCGCTCATAATATGGAGTGGGCTCTGTTCTTCGCCTGCGGTAGTTGCAAAGGCGAAACAACTGCCTTTGTATAAAATTACGAAATAAAGGTCTCTGGCATAAATAGCAAAGGAAGATTTGCGATTGAACTGCTGAATGTTCTTGCATATCTTCCCTTCCTCTAAGAGCTCGAGCGCATTTATATCCCACAACTGGAGGTAGATATAGAGAGCTTCATCGCCGAAGCTCTCCGCCAATAACGGCTCGATAGAGAGCAAGCAATATTTGCAAGACACATAATGTAGAGCAATTTCTTGACCTTTAACTGCACCTTTTATATTATGCAGTGGAATGTCACTACAACGCCACTGTGGGATACTGTTTACGCAAGGATCTCCTATGTATAGTCGCGCTGGCGATTCAGTTATAAACGCAATTTCTGCTTGTTCTTCAGAAAAGCACAAGTGCCACGGGTATGTTTTTCCGTAGTGTGGAGGCACAATATCAACGACTTGATATTCGCAATCCAAGAAAGAAGAAGTTCTAAAATCAAAAACTGTAGGAGCTTTGTAAACAACGGCATATAAACGGCACGTTTTCTCTGGGGAGTCGTCATTGGTAGAACGATTGTTGTCTTCTTCTTTGATAAAAGTCAACAAAGCCCCCGCTGGTAGTTGTTTTGTTGCATTTCTGTGTATTGTTATTACATCCGACAAAGGCACGTCTGCATACTCATCAATACGGCCATTTAGCCAGGTCACATTGATATGCGGCATTGTTTAAAGAAGGTTCTATATAGGTTTTGCAGAAACAGAGCGCACCATGTTCTGCAGTACATGCGGAAGATCGAGGGGGCCTGCTCTTCTTTGGAAAGCAGCTCTCCAATCAGCTGAAGACGCGGAGTGCTCCACCTACCAGCTCCTCAAACTCAGTCAGGGATACATGGGAGAATCATCTTCTCACGTCAATATAGGGAAGATGGCCCATGAACAAGGCCTACTGCCGTGTTGCCTATGGGGTTCCACCGGCGCGTCGGCGCATCTTATGCGCCGAAAGCGGAAACGAGAAGAAGTTCCAGATCTTTTGAAAGAAGCTCGACATTTCCTCACTCCTGGAAATGGTCTCGACCGATCATTTCTGGATGGATATTTTTGCACGGACTGGTACAAAAGAGACATATTGACTGCGGACAAACGCGTTTGCAATCTCATGTTACGAGCTCTCGCTACCTCGCAGGCTGTAGCGTATCAACACCAAAACAGCACAGTGGCAAAAATATATTTTCAGTGTCAATGTACTATAGACGGAGCCAATGCGCGAACCTTGGCCTTTCCCGTTCTCCTTCCAGCCCCAGTCGGCGGCTACATTGTATCCGCAAACAAAAGATACGGGGGTCGTATGTGCGTCAACTTGAAAATAGCTCCCAAAGTCAACGAAATAATACCCCGCTACTGTGGCAACCACTGTAGCAAAGCTACAATTATTTTGGGACCCACTAAATTTGAAGAACGACATTTTTCACCACAGGCTTTGCGTATGACAATTGAATGGAGAGACGGACAAATACAAGCTGTTTACTTTGCGTTTAGGGTCATGCGCGGCTGTAAAGTTACAGCAGATCAAGCGGGATTTGCAAAGGTGTCACTAGAACACTGTCTGCAGACTCTTTTCTCCTTGACTGCAATGGTACTAACAAGCACCAACTCCGACATTGTCATGGAAGAAATCCTCTCTTTGGTCAAGGAAAGTCTTCTTCGTCGAACTTACATCAATCTTGAGAGTGGTGGTACTTGCATGCCAGATAGCAACTTGGGTTCCTGTGTCGAGCACTTTCTACGAATCCATGCACTCGAAACATCCAATGACGAACAAAGGCGGAATGCGCGGGCTGTCATTGCGCTCTTTCTCAGGATTCCCGCCGGTTCTTTGCACGTGGACACTATACTACAGGATATCCTGACCTGTAGTGACGCATGTAGTGGCGAACTCGCTATGAGCGAGTTCGCTACTTCTATGCGTCGTAACGACCATGTAATGGATGTTCTGGACATGATTGCCCGCCTTTTGTGCAGTGCCATTCAGATTCATGCAAATCCAGAATGCAGAGAGTCGCCAGAAAAAAATATGGATGTGAAAGCCCCTAGCGCAGCTAGCACAGCTGCGCTAAGGTATGCCATCAAGAACACACTCGACGCAGTTGTAAAGAACATCAAAAAAGAATTCAGCAAGTTGGATCTGTCATCCTGTGATCCACGCTTGCCCAAAATCAATGTGAAAAAGAGCTATGCCAACACGCCACCGCACTGTTCTCTTACACAGTCATTAACATGGGAAAACAGAGATGAGCCCTGTCCTCTCTGTGGGACATATGTCGCTGTCACAGAACCCAGTTGCTCCACATGCACAATGGAGTTAAGAAATGAGCAGAGTCTGTTCAATAGCACAGTAGCTGACATTGTTGTAACCCCGGGCTGCAATATTGTGTGGAACTCGTCATACGAGACTCTACTGCAGTGCGTAGCTTATGCCAGTTTGTTTGCGCAACATCAATCCATCCTTAATTTGACGATGAGGAAACTAGTATGTCGCGCTGCCCATCTCTCTCTACCTATGGGAGTCCTTCGCCATTTGAAAGGAAGCAAGAAAGGCGTGCATGCGTCAGTCCCAACTGATCATAAAACAAGCTTACGAACGACAGTGAACTGCGTGCGTTCTGACGACGTCACGATGACCGACGCCACTACCGTGCAGACGGGTATTAATTCCTCCCAAATTCACACAGCATGGAGACGTCGGCGTGCTAACAGGAGATACAGAGGATTGTGGGATACTCTGTTTTTGCACGAGAAGACAACACAACATACGCGCCACGCTCCGCCTGGGATACTCTTCGCGTCTGCTGCTTTGCTCGACGACGAAGATGAGAGAGCAGTAGTAGAAGCTACCTTGTGTGCTGTTCTGCAAGTGAAGAAGATCACAGAAAGTAGCACAAACCATACCTACGATTCAGAAACCTTCGCCCGGGTAACTCTCGAAGGACGAAGCCTAAGAGGTAGCGTTACACGCTGGCAAAAGAAGACGGAAGAACTCACGCCCCACCTCTTGACACACCCCTTTATGACGAACGATGTAACGCCTTCACACCTGGGTTGTGACCAATATGGATTGCTCACTATTGAGCAATCTATGCGCCTTCCGCGTCTCGTTCGGGAAGAATTAGACATGAGAATGAAGAGGTTCCGGTATCATGAAATGGCACGCTTATGCGATACTACACAAGACTTCGTAAGAATTCTAAAAAAGGTCCGCTTGGTCTTGGAAAACGGTGAAGAAATGGAAACAGAAGCTTATACTTCCGCCCGCCGTCTTCCCGCAGCGGGCGACTATGTTCGAAAGAATGCGGATACGGCATGGCTGCAGGTAGTGGAGCTTAAAGCTATTTGGGTCTCGCCTGCATATACGGGCAGCGAACCTTACGCTGTTCCAATACAGCATCTCAGAAAGGTTCAGCTTCGCCAAGGAGACCCGTGTAGCTTGTGTCCTCTCGCTTACATTAATGCTGTGCTTGCAGAGCATCAACGACACATTGACGTGCGTCTGAGCGGAGGACATGCAGTGGTTTTAGTGCAACGCTCGGCTCTAAAACCCTCCAGTCAAACTTCGTATGCTCAACTGTTCGAGCAGTTCACGAGTGGACAGCTGGGGTTGTGGCATGCATCGACTCTCGCGACAGAAGAGCATATGTTGTCTAAAAAAACATTCTTGGCCCACAACGCACCGACAAGTACGTATCTGCTCCCATTTCACGAACGACAAATCAGGTGTGCTAGAACCAACGCACTCCCTCCTCCGATGGGGCACGGAGTCAGACATGGAGCTCATTTGCGCGCACTTGGGAGTTCTTGCGTAGTGTGGAAAGGAATCTCCGAAAATGAAACGGAAACGAGGACATTTCCTAGCAGAGCAGATGCTGCTTTACTCTCCTCGAGCTCATGGTCTCGAGGAGACATGTCTATAACTGGTTCGCGTGCCGATGTGACACTCCTAGCAGTCGCGCTGGTCGACGATGTTGACGGTACTACGTACGAAGATGCGGGTATTATGGATAGAAGTGTTGGTACCGAACAAGGTCGATGTTTTTTCACTCTTACGAGCGTTTCTGCCCCAACACCCTCCAAGATACTAACTCCACATGAAATCTCAGAAGCTGGCTTAGCTCCCAAAAAATCTCTGTTGCACTTAGACGGCACGGGAAGAGGTCGTGGATTTGTTTTCAAAAGTACAGTCTTAGCATGGCTGAGAGATGGGAATACACTCATTGCACCTTGTGATGCCTGGGTGGAGGTCTGGATTTCCAATCTCAGAGAAATACCTTGCGTTATACTAGTCCAAGAGCAAAAATGGGTAAGTGGCATCAAAGTCGTGGGCTTATTGCAGAAGAGCGTACTGACAGTTGTCAACCATGGGGTAAGTTCTCCAGTTCCTGTTAGCTTCGTGCGTGCAGAAGCTTCATGTGTGTCTAGAAATGCTGCAGCGACATATGTATCAGCGTTGGCATTGAAGTTACTACTGGCTCGTGGCGCGCGGCTCATGAGCCAAAATAGTTTCAAAAACTTAAAAGGGCTTCGAAAGGTATTTCTGGACGAGGCTTGCAACTTCAAGAGGATAGTAGCTGCTCGGGATTTGACGCCAGGCTTGTGTAGATATGATACCTACCCTATTATGAAAAAGGGACGCTATGCTGGACGAGCTCGCGTGCTCTACAGTGAGATGAATATTCCGTTAGACAAAAGTGCTCCTCGGGTACTCTTGCCTCATCTGGGTCCCGGATGCACAAAAACTAAGGGATTCCACCCCAGTTCGGGTCAAGCTCTTGAGACAACGGAGCGAGCTATTACCACGACAGCCCTTGCACCGCATCAAGGGCGCTCCTTCGAGGTAAATCGTCCAGAAGGACAGACAGGATTGCTCCGCGCCGATTATGTGAGAGCATGTAGCAGCGCTCTGGAACTGCTAGACGTTGGTCTGCTTCCCGCATGATAACGTGCAAAAAAGAATCTGTTACTCTGGTGAAGATTATTTACGATTCGTTTGCTTCGTTTGCTTCGTTTGTTTCGTTTGTTTCGTTTTGACATCGTTCGACTCACCCTTACGATGTTTGTTGTGCCACAGGGCTGCTGCGCCTAATAAAGCCAAAGACCCTCCTCCTAGTAATAAAGTATGTCTGGTAGGGCTTGTCTTTGCTCGTTGTCTGAGCGCTACCTGCAGTTCACCTTTTTTCCGCTCCAAATCATTTCGTGCCTTATAAATCCACGCTTCTATTTGACGGAGTGTGGATTCTAAATTGTGGATTGCCTCTTCTTGCAACCTGCGACCAGATGTCGATGAAAGTTCACTTTCATCGCCTTGACCTCTTGTCTTTTTTAATTCATCGTACTTCTTTTCTCTGTCTTCAAATTCCTTTACTGTCTCCGAGTGCATTTCATGTATTTCTTTTATTTGCTCTGCGTGTTTTTCTTGTGCCTGCTGCATTTTTGTTTCTTGCTCCTGGATTTTTGATTCTTGCTCCTGGATTTTTGATTCTAAGTTGTGAATTTTATCTTGTTGCAGCGTGTGAGCTGCTTCTGACGCTATTCCATTTCCATCATATTGAACTTCTATGTCTGACACTTCGTTGGACTTCATTTTTACTAATGCTTCTTCTTCCTTCTTTATAACTGCTTTTGCGTTGCGCATGCGTTCTTGGAAGTCCTGCTCTGCTCTTTCCAAATCTTGTGCGTATTTGCTTTGTTCTGCATCTAATGTTGTACTTTGATCTTTAAGTTGAGACTGTAGGTCTTCTATCTCTCTTTTTTGTTGTTGATGCTTGGCTTCCATAGCACTATTTTTCTTTTCAGCTGCAGTCAATTTGTCTTCCTGTTCTTTTTTACTTTGTTCTGCTTGTTCGATTGCTTTTCTTTGCCTCTCAATTTCTGCGGATAAAGATTCAATGTTTACATCCTTCCGCGAAAGTTCATTTTTTGCGATCTTCAAGTGGTGCAGGTTTCGTTGTTTTGTCTCTTGTAATTTTCCTTCCGTTGTATTTAGAACGGACAGCAAATTTTGCCTCTCCTTAGTTAAGTGCGCTTCTTTTATTCTGTGTTTTTCTATCTCTTCATTTAATTGTTCGGCTTTATATGTTGCATTGACATTTGATATCTTCAATTCTTCTTCTTGTGTTTGCACTTTTGATTCTAAATCTTCGAGTTTTGACTCTAAATCTCTCTGAGAAACTAGCTTCTCTACTAGGTCTTTCTCGTATTGTGCTATCTTTTGAGCTTGACGTCTGTGTATATGTATGAAATCTTCTCCCACTGTGTGACTGTGCAAATTTTCTGCTGCATCCTTTTCTAATTTCAATTCTCCAACTATGCTCGAGTATGCCTCATCGATCTGTTTCTGTGTTGCCGTGAGCTCATCTATAATACGTTCTAGTGTAGTTTTTTGTTCGACATCACTCTGGTGTTGTCCCTTTGATTGAAAGACTTCTTTGGTACGCGTCAAAAGTCTTTCTTTCAGGACTGCTAATTGTGAGTTCAAATTCTCAATGTGACTCCTATGTTCCCGCTGGCTCTGATCTACAGTGTTTATAGTATACTGAATAATTTTGCCAAAATCTTTTCTGGCTACTACTTCTCCCAAAGGTTTAGAATATGTTGCGCTTATCCCCGTACGATTAGGAGTGAGCTCCCTCATCCAGTGAGTAGGTCCCGCACCTGTGGACGCAGGGGACCACCTACCTATCCCCTGTCCGCTTGGTCGCTGCAGTTCGCTTTGTCGATACAGTTCTGGGGCACTTTCTCGTGCCGAAAAAGGAACATTTTCTCCGGGCGACCCCGGCGCAGGCTTTTGATCTATATCCAAATGAGGTGACACATCGAGCGTTGAGGAGCTGCTTTCTTTGACATTTTGAACTATCTTTGGTGAAGGTGGGGGTTCTTCACTTCGGGTTCTAGTCTTGGCTTTTGTGTTCCCAGAGTGTTGGCTCCCACACAAAATGTTCTCATTTTTTCTGCCCCGCGGGCTCTGTCCGCGCAACCGCTTCTCTTCAGTACGTTGCTTTGGTACTTGTTTACCACGATTAAAAGAATCGAGGAATTCGTATTCCCTAGATATATCTCCAGCATTGGCCTTATCTTGCTCCGCAATATCTTCTGCGATTCCTTTATTTGCTTTATCTTGTGTCACCCCCGTTAAGTCCAAAACGGGGACCTTTGGTTTTGGTACATTCGTTGAAGCCTGTGCAAGTTCTTTGTTGCTATACTTCATATTAAGTATAATCTTTCTTTATCGTATTTTCTCTTTTATGACTGGATTTGTGACTGCGTATCAGTAGAACCCCAAGCAGGGAACAGTAAACCAGGGAACAGGTAACTGCACTATTGGCACGTTATGACGCACTTTTCTTGCAATGCATTATTTTTGTTTTTCGTTGCAAATGTGCGTTTGGTCGCCGATGCGGGGGTCGACTTGTTTGACCCTCAGCGCACAAGTCGCCGTGGCTCGAACCCGTTCTCGCGCCGAACGGAAAGGTTGCACAAACATGTTTGCGCAGCGTTGTTTTAGGTTCTGTTCCCCGGTCTAGGTGGCACTTTTGCATTTTTTCTGCATTATTTGTGCATTATTTCAGCCGTTCGCGCAGAATAATGCAAAACAAATGCAGTGCATTTTTTTGATTTCACATGAACCGATGCAGTGCATGTCTCGACTCTGTGCGGCCATGTCTCGCAGCTCTGCGCCGTGCAGCGCTGCCGGTCACCGATCCATCGAGCAAAATCAGCCGGTGAGCATGAGCTGTTCCCCGGTTTGGGTGTCTCTGAGCGTAGTTTATATTATTACGGCGCGTTCACATGAATGCAAAGAACAGTTCACATTCTGGACGCGCCGCTTTCAGTTTTTGTCGGTGCGCGAACCAATAGTTCCATTTTGGCCGCACTGCGTACACCAATGCAGTACCCCAACGTATGCCTACATGCACGAATACAGATACCCACATGTGTGAAAATGGGTGATGTGGTATTTACGGAAGAAGCCGGACTTCTACACTCGTCTACGTGGTGCTTGCGTATGCGCAACCTAACAGAATGTGCTCTCCAGATGTGCAGATACCACGCGGGAGGTGACATTGGAGTTGAGACAGCTGCGCGCGCTGCGACGAGAGGACTGTTTGCGGTATCTTTCGAAAGGGCTGTCTCAAAGGAGCTAGTCTTTTGCCTTTCAGCTCTTATGATGTCAAATACATTGCCCTCACTCTCACGACTTTGAGGGTTTTTGTGGC
>Ga0206129_10005713_pt1 | contig 13004 bp, 10 predicted proteins | sample Helgoland_Spring_8_FD_148616 | JGI IMG/M metagenome (GOLD analysis project Ga0206129, IMG submission 148616) | Pelagic subsurface seawater microbial communities from Kabeltonne, Helgoland, North Sea - Helgoland_Spring_Bloom_20160502_2 | ecosystem: Environmental > Aquatic > Marine > Epipelagic ...
AATACTCATAAATATTTTTTTTTTATAATTTCTTTTGAGAAAGTATTGGCTGATACTGTTAGTTCAAGCTCAGATACCTCGTTTGATTCAGATGTTGATCTTCAACTAGATATTAAAGAAAACAGAATATATGATATTACGAATTCATCTGTCTATACTCTAAGAGGCAATATTATCTCGTCATCCTATAATTTAACCAAAAATGGAAACGGAACATTATCTGTAACAAGTAACAATGATGGTAATTTTTCATCAAGTATAACTGTAAATGCAGGTATTTTAGCCGCTGGAGATAATGACGCGTTTGGATCTGCAACAATTATTTTAAATAGTGGATCATTATCTTCAAGCAACACAACTGCTAGAAATTTGAGCAATACAATACAAATTCAAAATTCTAGTTCTTTAGGAGATGCATCAAACAATGGAGTATTAACTTTGTCGGGTAGTTTATCTTTTACTGATAAAAATTTAACCTTAACATCTTTAAGCAATAATTCTATTTCTTCTATAAATTTAGCAACTGATCCCCAAACTTTGTCTGTAGCAAGTGGGGTAACCTCTACTATTACTGGAGCTGTATCAAACGGTATTTTAACTAAGAGTGGAGCTGGAAGTTTAGTTTTAGCTGGTACAAACACCTATGATGGTGAAACAATTATATCAGCTGGTACTTTAGAGGTTCAGGGAACATTAGGTAATGGAAATTATAGTGGAAATATTACTAATTCAGCAACGATGAGTATAAATTCTTCATCAAATCAAACACTGTCAGGTACAATTTCTGGGAGTGGAGTTTTAAGCAAAAATGGTTCTGGTACACTTACACTTACAGGAACAAATACTTATAGTGGCCAAACAACAATTGAAGGTGGAACTGTAATTGCTTCAAACTCATCTAGTTTAGGAGCAACACCTGGATCAGTAACAAGTACAAATATAGTTTTAAATAATGGAACACTTCAAACTACCAACTCTTTTTCTATAGGTTCAAATAAAGGAATAACAGTTGTTGGTAGTGGAGGAACAATTAATACGGATGCATCAACTACATTTACTTATGGTGGAGTGATTAGTAGCAATGGTACTTTGACAAAGACTGGTGATGGAACTTTAACTTTAAGTGGAGCAAACACTTATACAGGTGCAACAACAGTAAGTGCTGGAACATTGAATGTTACAGGAACTTTATCTGATGATACAGCAATTACTGTGTCATCTGGAGCTACCTATGATGTTGATGCGAGCGATACAATTAAATCTATTGATGGAGCTGGAGCAATAGAAATTGCTAATGCTGTAACTTTGACTACCGGTGATGCAAATGACCAAGAATTAAGCGGTACTGTTTCAGGTTCTGGATCTATAACTAAAGTAGGAAATGGTATTTTAACCTTATCTGGTACAAATTCTTACAGTGGAGATACTACTATTTCAGCAGGTACATTATTGGTTACAAGTCAATTAGGTGGAGGATCTTATGCAGGTGATATTTCTAATGCTGGAGATTTAGGTATTAACTCTTCAAATAATCAGACATTATCTGGAGTTATTTCAGGATCAGGTACTATTAATAAATCGGGTTCTGGAGAATTAACTCTTACTGGTGCCAACACATTTGATGGAACGATTAATATTGCTGGAGGAACATTATTTGCAGGAGGAAGTAGTGACGGCTCAAATAAAATCACTGAGGGAAATATTATTGTTAAAGGAGGTACACTAAGTGGTAGTGGTATTATAGATGGTAATGTTACATTTTCATCAACAGCTGGTACTTTAGCTCCAGGAAATAGTATAGGCACTCTTACTATAGATGACAACCTAACGCTATCTGCAGATGACACTACAAACATAGAATTTAATTTAACAACAGCAGACAAAATAGTAATTAATGGAAATACAGAACTTGCTGGAACTATTTCTTTATATCCTGAAGATACCACTTACTCAGACGTGACACACACTATTGTAGATGCTTCAGGTGGTGGAACATTTAATGGAACGTTTTCAACCGAGATAATGAATAACGAGAGCAATCTTAATGATGCTACTTGGGATATTGTTTATGATACTTCAGCTAAAACAGTTTCTTTACAGATTGCTGAAGCAGCTAGTGCATGCAATATTAACTGCACAACAACAGTTTCATCTTCAAAAGATATTGCAAAAGTTTTTGATAATGCAACCAGCGGAACATTAAAAGCTGTAAAAGATGTACTGGATAGTTCAACAGTTTCTTCGGTCAATACAGAATTAGATAAACTAAAAGGTACGGTTATGGCAACATCCTCTATTCAATCTAATACTAATCATAATTATTTTAATAAAGCTGTAGCAAGCACAACGTCTCTTTCAAATACAACATTTGTAACAAATTTTACTTCAACAACTAATGAGCTTACTTTAGCTTCATTACAAGACCAAGGTTTGTATGGTGATAAAAAAAAATACAGTGAATACTATGATTATAGCGATGTATCAGTTTTAGGTTTTATAAAAAATAATAAAAATAAATCCTTTTTTGAAAGGTTTGAGTCTGATGATAGAGCATCATTTTTGAGAACTTTTGGAACAAATACTAAAAGAGATAATATTGGTGAAGGTTATACAGGATATAATTCTGATACTGCAGGAATACTATTTGGAGAACAATTTAAAAAAGATGAGATAAATTTTAACGGGTATTCAATTGGAATTTCAAAAACTGATACAACTTACAATGATAGTTATGGTGATGCAGAAATTTATACAATGCACTCATCAATGTTTAAGCAAATTGATGAGGATGATTATGCGTTCAATTTATTAGGTAGTGCGTTTGTTTCTAAGACTAATAGTAACAGAAATGTATCTGTTTTTGGAACCTCTGTAGATGATAAATATAAATCTGATTTTTATGATGTTGGTTTAAATCTAGAAGTTCAGCATATAGCAAAGTATGACTTTGATGGTTATAAAATATCTCCATCTGCTAAAATAAATTATAGCTATATTTTTAAGGGAGATACAAAAGAAACAGGTGGTGATTTGGCATTGTCAGTTGATAATGAAGATCTTTTTATCATCAAACCTGAGGTTGGAATTTCAATATCAAAAAACTTTTCAGAAAAAGATAATAAATTAAGCCAATTGGAATTAGCAGCGTTTGTATCTAGAGACTACTTTATTGAAGGAACAGAAAATAAGGCAAGATTTGCATCTGGTTCTACTTTTAATCACGATTTACCAAGAGACAAAGAAGACTACTACTCTTTAGGAGTGGGGTATAATTTTCTTAATAAAGAGAATAACTCAAGCCTAATGGCTAATGCATTTTTGTTAGAAAATACAAAAGAGGACATAAGCTCTAATATTTTTTCAATAACATTTAGAAAATTCTTTGGTGAATTTGCAAAAGGTAGAATACCAAGCGTGATTGCAAAAAAAGATATCCCAGTAAAATCTGATCAAGATCAAAATGATAATGAGGAACAAACTAAAGTGGTTTTAAAGAAAGATCCTCCTATGAAATCTGATAAAGATTTAGAACAGAATAATGAAGTTATATCGAGCGATAATGAAATAGGAAAGGATGAAACTATTATCGCAACGTTTCCAGACCAAAATATAAACAACGATATTAAAAAGAGTGTTGAAGATAAAATTAAGAATTTTGAGAAAAAAATTGAAATAGTTTTAAAAGAAAATCCAACAAAAGAAGAAGTTGAGGAAATTTATATCAGTTTAAACAATGAAATGAGAAATTCATATAAAAGAGATCTAACTTTAGATGATGTTTATAATAATTTGTTTGCAAATTGTTATGTAGTAGAAAAAAATCTAAAAAGATTAATTAATTATTATGATAAATTACAATTGTATCAAATATTAGATAAATGTTCTCAGTTAAAAGATCCTAAAGTACATTTAATTGCAAATAGATTGCATGATATTCAAATGGAAGAGAGATCTGCTATTGAAATATTATATCTAAAATATCTTAAAATTTTAAACTATATTCCAATTATAACTTTCATAGCACTAATTATTTTCTTTTATGAAATTATAAGAAGATTTATAGTTAGCTATCATAATTCAAGGATTATAAGTTAAGAAAAATTGTTTATTGTATTATCAATATCTTCTTTTTTAATCATCATTAGATCTAATTTACTTTTATTATCTTTTTTAGAGAGTCTTACCGATTGTGATTGAATGCAAGCTTCAAAAAATCTTCTCACATCTCTTGCGTTCGAATATCTTTCTTTTGTAATTTCTATAATTTTTTTACAGGCTTCTTTAATATTTGTGCTCGCATCGTTTGCTATCATATAATTATTGTCTCTACATAACTTGTAGAAAATTTGATAAAGTTCAAGATCATTATAATTTTCAAAAAAAATATTTTTTTTAAAACGTGATGCAAGTCCTGCATTTGCTTCAATAAAATTTTTCATATTATCTTTATAGCCAGCTACAATAACAATTAATCTATCTCTGTAATCTTCCATGTATTTAAGTAATTCATCAATTGCTTCTTGCCCATTGTCATTTGGATCATTTTTATTTACTAACGTATAAGCTTCATCAATAAAAAGAACATTGTCTATTGCCTGATTAAATTTTTCTGCTGATCTTTCGGCTGTTTTACCCTTTTCTGCAACTACCAAATCACTCCTTGTAACTTCAATTAATTTACCTCCTGATACCAGACCAATCTCTCGATAAATATTTGCAAGTAGTCTTGCAACAGTTGTTTTACCAGTACCTGGGTTTCCAGAAAAAATTAAATGATAAGTTATAGCCAATCCTTCACCTAAACCTTTTTCTTTTCTTTCATTAGAGTTTTCTAAGAAGGCTATCAAATTAGTCACTTCCTCCTTAACTTTTTTAAGGCCAGGTAATTTTTTTATTTCATTTAGATTTTTTTGGAGGTCTTCGTTCATTGATTTCTCTTAAATTTTAGCTAAGTATAAGTTTAATTACTGTTTTAAATAAATGAAACTTTTAATTCAAATAATTCTATTAGTTATTATATTTCAAGTAAACGCTCATTCTGGGGAGTCTGGAGACCTGCCAGAACAAGAAACTAATAAAAACTTAGAAAAAGTGTTTGGCGAAACCAACAAAGAGAAAGAAACTTTTGATATCTCTTCAGTTAGTGAATTGTTATCACCGAAAGATAATAAAGTGACACTACCAACCAATAGATTGACCCAAATATTTGATCAATATTTATTAAATGAATTAAATACTAGTAAAACTAAAATTATTGGAGAGTGTCAAAAAAGTCTTTCTGAGGGAAAATGCTTCAAAGTTAACCCCTCCAAAAAATCAAAACATTTTAATAATTATTATTTTTATACAAATAAGCAAAATTTAGTTTTTTCTATAATTGCATTTGATGATAAAAAACAAGCAGACTTAAATAAATGCAAACGAAAAATTGATATGTGGAAAGAATTTTTCACAAATTATGATTTGAAACCTAAAAATCTGGAAAGTAATTCTTTATCTTTTATTTTATCAGATGCTCCTCAGCAAAATAAAATAGAAGTATTTACTTCTTGTTATACGGAAAATTATAGAGATATAAAATCAAGCTTTAGTTTAAAGATTTATAAAAATAGTTAATGAAACTATTTTTAGTTTTGTTCTTAACATGTTTTTATTATCAATCCCTTTATGCCAAACAAGATAATAGAAAGTTTTATGAAGAAAGAGCAAACTTCATAAAAAATTATATCTCAATTATTAAAAAAGAAAGAAAAAAAAATAAAAATTTTAAAGGCACAATCGTAGAGTCTTTAGATGGAAAAATCTTTACTCGATATGGAAGTCAAACGCAAAAAAAATTAGACGATCAAGCATTACTTGATTGTAAAAATGGTGAAGGGGTAGAATGCTTGGTGCGATTTAGAACTTTAAAGAAAAATTTAAAATATAATAGATTAGCACAATATATTAACTCAAAGAAAAAGCTAAAAGTTTTAGGAGAATATATGAGTGCTAAAAAGGTATATTCTGCAAAAGAAATAGATATTTTTATCAATATAAAAAATTTTGAAAATAAGAATGGGTTTGGTTGCACAAAAAGTGAGTCAAGTTATAGAGAAATAATTAATGTCCTTCGTAAAGAGATAGAATTGTATCCTAGAAATTTTTTAAAAAAGTCAGGTTTAAAATATGTTGTAATTTGTGAAAAAATTACTGATCGAAATATCGATTTTGAACCAACTGGTATTGCCTTAAGTCATTATGATAAATCACCTGGAGTTTTCTATCTTAATTTAAGTGCCATTAACAAAATTAATACTAATAAAGTAAAAAAAATTAAAGAAGTTTTTCATCATGAGTTTTATCACATAATAGACTCTTCTTTGTCGTTGATTATTTTAGATGAAAAGTGGAATAAAATTAATGAACAAGAATATTTAGAAGAATATTTGATCGATGGTTCGGGGATAGATAATTCTACAAAAGGTTATATATCTAAATATTCTAGAAGTAACGCAGCTGAAGATAAAGCAGAGTTGTTCGCTTATATGATAGTAGAACATAAAGAATTTAAAAAAATAATAGAAAAAGATGAGATTCTTTTTAAAAAATCTAAACTTATGATCTCAAGGCTAAAAAGTATTTCAAAAGATATGGATAAAAACTTTTGGAAAAAACTTAATTAAGTCTTTCGAATTTCTGATATGTTATTGATTAATTGATCGCAGTCTTTTTCTACTCTTGAAAAAACTTCTGACCAATCTCCTTGGACTTTTTGTCTATAAATTCTAAAATTATCATACCAGATAGTCTCATCTTTTGTATTTAACCATCTCCAATCAGATACTTTAGGTAGTAATAACCATGTTTGAGTACCAAGTGTACCAGCTAAATGAGCTATAGAGGTATCAGTAGTTATTACCAAATCAAGAAACTTTATTATAGCAGCAGTATCTAAAAATTTTTGTGATCCACTATCAATTAATAGATCATAATTGATTATATCACTTTCCAACTTATATTTTTCAATATCTGATAAAGCAGATCCTTTTTGTAAACTTATAAAATTAGCAGATTGATTTTTAACTAAACTGTTAAAAAATTTTAAATCTATAGAATTATTTTTTACTCTTGGATTAGATTTACTTCCTTGCCAATTAAGCCCCACTTTTACATTATTGTTAATTTCAATTAATGTTTCCCATTCAAGCATTTTGTTGTCATTAATTTTAATCTCAGTTGGTAGAGGGCAATTACTGTTTAAATCTGGTGTCAGCAAATAAATCAAACTTTGCAGTGGACACCAATAGTCAAAATTTTCTATTTCAGTATCCAAAGAAACTATTTGTTCTATAAAATCAAGATTTTCAAATAAATGATGAATTTCTTCCTGGCATTTAAATATAATTTTTCCATTTAACTGATTAAGTGTTTCTAAATATCTTGAAAATTGAATAGTATTTCCAAGACCTTCTTCAGCAACTATTAATATGGTTTTATCTTTAAGATTTTCACCTTTCCATATTAAGTTTTTTTTGTGTATTAACGTTTTAAGATTTTTATCTTCGTAAATTCTATAGCTATACTCTTTAAAACCTTCATCAAAATTTGACATTGATAATAGAGCGCTACCTAAATTTATTTTAGATCTAAAAAATGTAGGATTTATTTTCGATGTAGTTTTATATGCTTCAATTGCTTCAGTAAACTTACCAGCATTTACAAGAGTATTAGCATAATTAAAATGAACTATATGCGAGTTAGGCTTTGCTCGAATAGCTCTTTGATGACAAATTATAGCATCTTCATATTTGTGCTGAATATAAAAAAGATTTCCAAGATTACTTAAAATATAATGATTATTAGGATTCTTTATTATTGCATCTTGATAAACTTTCACTGCATCAGCGTATTTCAAATCTTGTTTTAAAATAGTTGCTAGATTTAAGTAAGCTTTTATTTCAGTAGGATCTAATTCGATAACAGTTTTGTAACAATTAATTGCTTTTTCTATTTTCTTATTTTGCTCATAAACTAAACCTAAGCTTAAATATCCAGGAATATATTTTGGATCATGCGCCAACAAATTTGTTAATACTTTTTCTGCAATCTCATTATTATTAAGAAGAAAAATATTTGTCCCTAGTCTATTTAATGCTTTTGCATCAAATTTTCTGTCTAATGAAGAAAAATAATACCATATCGATTTATCAAAATTATTTTGTTTATAGTGAATATCGCCAATTAAATTAAATATTTCATGATTATTAGGGTCATCTTTTAATAAGTTGTGTGCATTTTGTTCAGCAAGACCAAATTGTTTATTATCCAGAAGTTGATAATTTTTTTTAATATTTTGGTTGATTGAAATATTATTCATTTATTAACGAATCACTTTATCTATCAATATAAAGATTTAAATTAAATTGTAAATTAGTGAACCATAATCAGGATATAAAGCTGCTGATAACACGATGAAACAGCCATAGGGGATCTGAAAATTTTTACTTTTTTTGTATCTATAAATAATAAAAATACCAACGATTGAACCAGCTAATGCAGATGTCATAAGGATTACATAAATAGATTTTATTCCAAGCCAAATACCAATTAATAAAAATAATTTTGCATCCCCAAGACCCATGCCTTCAACTTTTCTAATTTTAAAAAAAATAAACCTAATTAAGTATATTGTTAGGTATCCAATTACACCACCAATCAACGCTTCTATTAAGTTAGTTTGAAATGGGCTTTTATCCAAGATAGCTAGTACTAGCCCAAAGAAAGAAATGGGTAATGTAATTTTATCCAAAATTAAATATTCTTTTAAATCGGTATAAAAAATTATTAATAAGCTTGAATAAAAAACTATATAAGAAACTAGATTTAAATCTAATCCATGCTTTTGATATGCTGTTACAAAAATAAATGCAGTTAAAATTTCTACAATTAAATAACTTTTACTAATTTTTGAATTGCAATTTTTACATTTTCCTAAATTATAAATATAGGAAACAATAGGAATATTTAAATAAAAAGGAATTAAATACTGACAGCTTGTACAAGCTGATTTTTTATTTACCAAGTCCAGATCTTTCGGAAGACGATAAATACAAACATTATAAAAACTTCCAAAAATTGAACCTAGTAAAAATAGGCTAAAAAGAATCACTTATCTCTTAAATTTGATTTTATCACCATCGTCATCTCTTTTGATGCTTGGCTCGGTCTCGTCAGTTTGTGGTTTATTTGTTTCAGCGTTGTCAGATGTATTTAAATCTACATTTTCACTCGCTTGAATTTCTGGCTCAGGCTCAGTTTGTTCAGGAGCACTAATATCCTCGTTAGCGTTTTCACCTGTTGTATTTTTAATCTTAAAAAATTTATCTAAGTGAGCTAATTTGATCACTTTCATAACTTCATTACTTACATCTGTTAAATAAAATTCTTTTGAGGTATTTTTTGCAAGTTGCATACCTTCAATTAAAGCTGCAATTCCAGAAGAATCTATATAGCCCACGCCAGAAAGTTGAATTTCAATAGTTTTTGATTGATCAATAAGTTGCTTAATATTTTCTCTTACCTCGGGAGATTTATCTAGATCAATTTCACCCGATAAAAAGAGTTTACCTACGTCACCTTCAATTTTTTGTTCGATAGACATTAATCTTTTTTTATATTATTAATTTATAAATACAACACATGTTTTATAGCTACAATATATGATTATAGAGTGCATTTCTTGCAGTAAAAAATTTAGTCTTAATAAAAATTTGATGCCTGAGGAAGGTTCAAAGGTAAGATGTGGATCTTGTTCAGAAGTTTGGTTTTATCATCCCACAAAAGAAACTAACAATAATCAAATTAATGAAGAACAAGTTATTGAGACAAGTATACCAGTATCTAAGAATGAAATAGAGGATGAATTCCAAAAAGAAACTATTTTTGAAAATACAAACCAAGAAATGACTTCTTTAGAAAATAAGGTAGATTTAAATGAACCTGAAGCGAATTTAAAAAAAGAAAAAATAGATTTTAAAATTTTTACCAATGAAGAAAGTGAACCTCCTTCCAAGGAGGAAATGGATAGAAACTTAGATCAATATAAAATTGATAGAGACAATAATTTAAGTTTTTTTGGAAAACTTTTTAAAAAAGATAGATTAAAAGAAAGTGAGAAAGCTCTAGAGAAAATAAAAAAATCTGAGAATATTTCAGAGGAAGAGCTCAAAGCAAACGTTGCAAGAAGAACAAGATTACTATTTTATTTGCTTGTAGTATTGATTTTTGCTGCATCAGTTTTATTAGTTCCACTAAAAGAGGATGTTATAATGGCCTTTCCAATTCTAGAAGAATACATCAATTTTTTAACTCCAATTTATAATTATATTAAAGAGCCTCTATCTCTAAGGTAGGTTAATTATTGACTGCTTGCTTTTTGTTCTTCAGCTTTAAATTTTTCTATAATTGATTTTTTTTCTGAAAGTAATTTATCTTTTTCTTCATAGACATATACTCCAATAGTCCCTTCAGAAATAACTTTCTCTGACTTTGCATTTTCTCTGAATATACTTTCATTTATAATATTTACATTATATTTTGTTTCTGCAATTTTATTTTTAAAAAAAGTTAAATTTTCAAATGTGCTTAAAAATTGGTATTCAATGTAGTAAATAGAATACTTGTTTTTAAGTTTGTCTGGTTCACCTTCATTTAAAGCATTGATTTGAACATTGAATTGATTAGCCATTCCAGATATTGAGTTTTTAAAGCTTTGAAATTCACTGGGTGACATAAATTTCATAATTTCTTTTACAAATTCGTATTCTGCAACACTGATATCTTTACCAACTTTTGCCATCCCAATAACAGCATTATTGGTTACTTCTTCAATATTTTCTGACTGTGAAAGTGTATTTCGCTGTTTAGATAAACTTAAACTTGTAAAGACTTCACCAAAAATTAAACCAAAAAACGTTAAGAGCATAAATACAAAACCAACTACTACAAACTTTGATTTATCTTTTATAGACTCATCCTCAGCGATATTTGTTTTATTTTTCTTAAATAAACCGAACATTAATAATTTTCACTAAATCTTAACTTTTGATAGAATATAAGTTGATTCGTTCACAATTTTTATTATATGAAAAAAACACCAAATTACATCAAAAAAACTTTGCTAGAAGCCAAAGAAGAATTGCAGAAAAATAAAAAACTCAGCGAAACAAGAGAACTATATATTCAAAAGTTAAAAGAGATTTTTAAGGATAGAGTTGTAGAGCTTAAAAGTGAAGTAAAGACAAAAATGTCTTCAACTGGCACAGGGCAAGAAGTAGTTGAACTTGGTGAACCAGTTAAAACAATTGTAAAACCAACTTCTTCAAATAAACGTCAACTATCAGAAAAAGTTATTTTTCTAAATAATGAAATTGTAAGTAGAGATTTAAATTACAATGAAATTGATGAAGCAAATAATGATTTAATTTTTAATGACAATGATAAAATAATCGAGCTAAAAGATGAAATAGATGATGATAAAATCATCGAGCTAAAAGATGAAATAGATGATGATAAAATCATCGAGCTTAAGGATGAAATAGATGATGATAAAATCATCGAGCCAAAAGATGAAGTAAATGATGACAAGATAGTTGAAGATGAAATTGAAAACAAAACATCTATTGAAAATGAAGGTATTGTTCAAAATCCAGAAACACTCGTAGATACACAAGATGTTGTAGAAGAAAGCTTTACAATAGATAAATCTAGTGAAGAAACTGAAGATATTTTAAACAACAACATTCAAAATAATGACGATGAAATAAACGATTTACACAATGGGCAGTTAGAGATTTTGAATGAAAAGATAAATGACTTGGATTTAAATAGCAATGAATTGTCTGAAAAAATAGATGAGTTATTGGATCAAAAAAATTTATTTTCAGAAAAATTCAATGATGAACTAGATATTAAATTATCAGAAGCGCTTAACAGAACTGAGGATAATTTAGAAAGTAAACTAAACAGTATCAATAATGTTTACCACGAGGAGTTTGGCAAACATGAGGATGAGGTAAATAAAAATTTTGCTCATTTAGAAAATCAAATTAATCAATTAAGTGATCAGTACAATAACATTGAAAATAACATTAATTCTATTTCAACTAAAATTGAGAGTGGTACTGAACAATCTAATAGTATTGAGCCTCTAGAAATTCAATTTGAAAATAGAATAAACGATTTAAAAAATCATAATATTAAAATTGAAGAATCTTTAAATGAAATTAATAAAAAAATTACAGAAACATTAGAAAAAATTCAAAGTGTTAAAACAACTAGCGAAAATCAAATATATGAAGTTACTCAATCTATAAAAGATATTGAACCGGAAATAATTAAAAATATAGAAGATAAACAAAAAAATAAGACAGAGTCTGAAAAGTTACAGGATAAATTTGATCAATTATCTAAAGTCATGGATTTACAAAATATGAGAATGCTTCAAATGTATCATTCATCTGAATTACAGCACAGTCATTCAATTTTACAAAATAATATGCAACAAAAAAATTTAAGTGAAGAAACAACTGATGTAACTTCCAAATTGATTAAAGACCAAATGAAAGAGGAACTTTTTCCTAAAATTCAAGATGAAATGGATAAACAATTTAAAATATTAAAAGACCAATTATGAAATTAAAAGTGTTTTAGATAAAATTGGATCAACTGATATTAGTAAGGAAGCTAAAAAACCAATAAAAAAGTTTAGTAATCTTTTTGATGCAAAAAAATATGTTAAAAATATAGTATCTACAAAATCAAGAAATTGGATTAAAGAAAACGAAAGTACCATAGAAGAAATCGCAAAAAAATTATTAAATAAATAATTATCTGATCAAACAGATTTACAGTATCAAATTACTATTCTCATATAGAAATAATGCATTTTTAATATAAGAATAGTAAGCATAAAGTATTGCTATCTTTGCTAAATAAATCCATATTTTTTTTCCTTTGTAATT
>Ga0206129_10005719_pt1 | contig 12992 bp, 8 predicted proteins | sample Helgoland_Spring_8_FD_148616 | JGI IMG/M metagenome (GOLD analysis project Ga0206129, IMG submission 148616) | Pelagic subsurface seawater microbial communities from Kabeltonne, Helgoland, North Sea - Helgoland_Spring_Bloom_20160502_2 | ecosystem: Environmental > Aquatic > Marine > Epipelagic ...
CTCAGGGTAATAAAAATTTTTTATTAAAATACTACCGTTTTCAAAATCCATAACACCTTCATCTTTATAAACTATTTTACTGTTTTTGGGGATATAAACAAATCGTTTTTTAAAGGCATAATTAGAAAAAAGAGGCGTGTTTAGATCGTATTCATAAACCTGTTCCGTTGGATTTAAATCGGACATTGGAGTTTTGAAAAAATCGTATTCTGACAATTTATTTTTTTCAAGACTTCCTTTTTTAATTAAAGGGTGGTAACCTTCTAGTTTTTTTGCTTTTGGAGCTATTCTTTTGTCAATAGGTTCATTACACCTAGTTAACACGACTAAGGTTACGCCAAAAAAAAGGAACTTTAAGAATCTCATACTATAAATTCAAAGTACAATTATAGGAGTCTATTTTGTTAGAGAAGTCGTGAAAGTCATTTGCTGCATCCATAAAAACAAAATTAATAGCACCGTTTTCTTTGATACAGATTTTATGATTTTCATCCTGAATTTTTGCTCCATCAGGTAAAATGCCATCGTATACAACATCTGGTATCACAGTTTTATTTTTAAAAATCATGAGCCAACCATATTCATTACTTAGAGTTGGAAAACTAAATTTATTTTTAAAAATATTATTGTTAATAGAAACATTTCCAGGATATGGATTGTATTTTATATCAGATTGAAAGTCAGCTTCAACTGCACGTATTCCTCGATCTTGAATTGATTGATCAACGGACCCCTCTGGATCCTCCGAAGCTGCAAAAACTAAATAGCTGACGATTGAAAGATTTGAAGTAACATGATCTTTTACCATATTATTATTGAAGTTAACATCTTGAGTAGCCATAATAATAACACCGGTTCCTTTTGGAACCCCGCTAACAATAGATCCTTTAACTCCAAAATTCTCAAGATTATTATTGTAAATACGATTGTTATGTGCAGTAACATCACTCCCATAGCGTGTTAGTTTTGGGAGATTAAAAATCAAAAGACCCCCTGTGTTTTCGTAGATTTCATTATCGAAAATTTCTACAGCAGTACTATTTTCACTTTCAACTCCCGCAACGTTATAAAAAGCTTTATTATTTTTAATAATTACGTTTTTGGACTGTCCTACGTATATACCGGCATCCGATGCTCCAATAGCTTCACATCCTTCAATAACTAAATTTTCAGTTAACACTGGATAAATGCCATAGGCACCGTTTTGATTAGAAACCTTCCCAGTCCATGCTGATCTTATGTTTCTTATGGTTACGTTTTTTGATTCACTAATTTTTAAATTATCTCCAGCTGCGTCTTCAATAGATAAGTCCTCAATGGTAAAAAACTCACAGTTTGTAACAAGAATGCCCTCTGCTCCTTTTGTTTGACCTTTAAAGGAAAGCACGGTCTTGTCCTTGCCTTTGCCTTTAATAGTTATGTGTTTTTTACCATCAATACTTAACGATTGAGAAAATAAAAAGTGACCTTCTGGGAGCTCAATAGTGGCACTGTCTTTAGCTAAGACAAAGGCTTCAAGAATTTGCTCTTCAAAATCTACATAGTTTCTTTCTGGATTATATTCAGGAAATTTTGGAGTAAAGGATTTGTAGATTATTACTATAATGAATGCACTTACAAGACCAATAATAATTTTTTTCATAGCAAAAATATCCTATTTAAATGTACAAATTTTAATTTATAAATCTTTAAAGCTTAAAAAAGAAGAAATAAAGGATGGGTGTTTTTTAATTTTTTAATATCGATTTCAGGGACTTCAGGTGTTTAAATTTATAGATTAAAATAACATCAGGCTGTTAAAAACTATTTTATTTTAAAAATTTAATTATATTTGCATGAATTTCTGAACAAATACCTAGAGGAGACTATAAGTCCCCTTTTTTTTTATAATGAATTTTAAAAGTACAGTAACCGAATTATTGCAAATTGCTTTGGACGAAAATCCCAGCTTATTTTTAATTGATTTAAAAATAGGTTCCGATAATAGCATTCGTGTTTTACTTGACGGCGATAATGGTGTTACACTTGAGTCCTGTATAGCGGTTAGCCGGCAGATAGAACACAATATCGACAGAGAGGAACATGATTTTTCTTTGGAAGTAAGTTCGGTAGGTGTTGGTTCTCCTTTAACTATGCCAAGACAGTTCATAAAAAACATAGGAAGATCATTGGAGGTTATAACCAGTGAAGATGAGGTTTTAACCGGAAATTTAACTCAAGCAGACCAAGAGGAGTTTACTATCGAATGGAAAGCACGAGAACCTAAGCCAGTTGGCAAAGGAAAAGTTACTGTAACTAAAATAAAAAAACTGCCTTTTGGGTCTATCAAAAACGCAAAGGTGATAATTAAATAAATCAGCAATATCTAAAATGGAAAATTTAGCACTTATTGATTCCTTTTCTGAGTTTAAAGACGAAAAACTTATAGATCGAGTAACCCTGATGGTTATCTTGGAAGAAGTTTTTAGAAATACTCTTAAACGTAAATTTGGTTCGGATGATAATTTCGACATCATTATTAATCCAGATAAAGGAGATTTAGAAATTTGGAGAAACCGTATAGTAGTTGCTGACGGGGAAGTAGAAGATCCAAATCAGGAAATAGAATTAACCGCTGCTCAAAAAATTGAACCAGATTTTGAAGTTGGTGAAGATGTTTCTGAAGAAGTAAAACTTATAGATTTAGGTAGAAGATCAATTTTATCGTTACGCCAGAACCTAATTGCTAAAATATACGAACACGATAGTAATAATATTTTCAAACACTTTAAAGAGCTTGAAGGAGATCTTTATACTGCTGAAGTTCATCATATTAGAAGCAGAGAAGTAATTCTTTTAGACGATGATGGCAATGAATTAATTTTACCAAAAGATCGTCAAATTCCAGCTGATTTTTACCGTAAAGGGGATAACGTTCGCGGAATAATCGAATCTGTAGAGTTGAGAGGAAATAAGCCTAGAATTATTTTATCGAGAACATCTCCTAAGTTTTTAGAAAAATTATTTGAACAAGAAATACCAGAAGTTTTCGATGGTTTAATTACCATTAAGAAAGCAGTTCGTATTCCAGGAGAAAAGGCAAAAGTTGCTGTAGATTCTTACGATGATCGTATTGATCCAGTTGGGGCTTGTGTTGGAATGAAAGGTTCTCGTATTCATGGAATAGTTCGTGAATTAGGAAACGAAAATATTGATGTAATTAACTATACAAATAACATTCAATTATTCATCACACGATCTCTTTCTCCTGCTAAAGTTAATTCCTTAAAAATTAATGAAGAGGCTAAGCGAGTACAAGTGTTTTTAAACCCTGAAGAGGTGTCTAAGGCAATTGGAAAAGGAGGACATAACATTCGTCTTGCGGGTCAACTAACCGGATATGAAATAGACGTATATCGCGAAGGAGCTGAAGAAGATGTAGAGTTAACAGAATTTACCGATGAAATAGAATCATGGGTAATCGATGAATTCAAGAAAGTAGGTTTAGATACAGCAAAAAGTATCTTAGAATTAGAGGTTTCTGATCTAGCAAAACGAACTGACTTGGAGGAAGAAACGATATTAGAAGTTTTTAAAATATTAAAAGAGGAATTCGAAGATTAGTTTTAGGAACTTAAATTCCATATTTTTGAATTGAACAAAAAATAAGTATGCCTGATCAACCGACAATACGATTAAATAAAGTCCTAAGGGAACTTAACATATCTTTAGATAGAGCCGTTGAACATCTTGTTCAAGAAGGTTACGAAGTAGAGGCACGTCCTACTACTAAAATATCACAGGAGGTATATAAAGTGTTGTTGGATGAATTTCAAACGGATAAGTCCAAAAAAGACGCTTCACATGAAATTAGTGAAGAAAAGCGTAAAGAGAAAGAAGCACAACGTTTAAAGCAAGAAGAGTTAGAACTTGAAAAGCAAAAACGTGAAAAAGAACGTCAAGAAAAACAACAGGTTATTCGAGCAACTGCTAATATTAATAAACCTAAAGCAGTTGGAACCATAGATCTTTCTTCTGGTAAAGTTGGAGCCCCTAAGGTACAGCCTCAAGAAAATAAAAAACCAGTAGAACCGAAAGTTACTGAACAAAAAAATACAGCTCCTGAGCCTAAAGCTAAAATTGACGAAGTCAAAGAAGAGCCTAAGGTTGCAAAACAAAAAGCTGAAGAAAAGAAACCAGCTAAGGAAGTTGAAAAAGTTTCAGAAGTATCTGTAAAAGTTGAATCTGAAGCAAAGCCTGAAATTAAGTCAACGTCAAAAGTTGATGCTCCTACAGAAGCGCCCAAAGGGGAAGAGAAAGCAAAAGAAAACGTTTCGGAAGGTGATGATAACAAGGAAGTTGACGCTACAATTACCACTAAATACGCTAAATTAACTGGACCCAAAAAGACAGGTCTGGTAATTGATCTAGATTCATTCAACAAAAAAGAAAAAAGTGTTGAAGATGCAAGAAAGAAAAAACGTAAAAGAATAAGCAAAGATCCAGCTCCAAGTGCTAAAAAGCCAGGAACCGCATCTGTTAATAGTAGAAGAGGTCAAGGGGGTCAAAATAGAAACCGTCCAAACCGTCCAGCTCCTGTAGCCAAGGTAGAACCTACTGAAGAAGAAGTACAAAAGCAAATTAGAGAAACACTTGAAAAACTTCAAGGAAAATCTAATAAGTCTAAAGGAGCAAAATACAGAAGAGACAAGCGTGTTCAGCACCGTCAAAAAACAGAAGAAGAATTAGCACAGCTAGAGCTAGATAGCAAAATAATCAAAGTAACAGAGTTTATTACTGTCGGAGAAGTTGCCACCTTAATGGAGGTAAGCGGGACAGAAATTATTTCGGCATGTATGTCCTTAGGGATCATGGTTACTATGAACCAAAGACTTGATGCAGAGACTCTAAGTATTGTTGCTGAAGAATTTGGATTCGAAGTAGACTTTGTAAAAAGTGATTTAGAAGAAGGATTTACAGATGAGGTTGAAGAAAACGAGGAAGATTTAATTTCTCGTGCGCCAATTGTAACGGTAATGGGTCACGTTGATCATGGTAAAACTTCGTTACTAGATTACATTCGTAATGAGAATGTAATTGCGGGTGAGTCCGGTGGAATTACACAACATATTGGAGCTTATTCAGTTGTTCTTAAGAATAAACAAAAAATCACATTCCTAGATACTCCAGGTCACGAAGCTTTTACAGCGATGCGTGCTCGTGGAGCTCAAGTTACTGATATTGCAATTATTGTAATTGCAGCGGATGATGATATAATGCCTCAAACAAAAGAAGCAATAAGTCATGCTCAGGCTGCGGGTGTACCAATTATATTTGCAATCAATAAAGTTGATAAACAAACTTCAAACCCAGAGAAGATTAAAGAAGCATTAGCTCAAATGAATCTGATGGTTGAAGATTGGGGTGGAAAAATTCAATCACAAGATATTTCTGCACTTAAAGGAACTGGAGTTAAAGAATTATTAGAAAAAGTATTATTGGAAGCTGAACTTTTAGAGCTTAAAGCTAATCCAAATAGAAAATCAAAAGGTACTGTTGTTGAGGCTTTCTTAGATAAAGGACGTGGATACGTTTCTACAATCTTAGTTCAAACAGGTACATTAAATGTAGGTGATTATATTCTTGCTGGAAAGCACAGCGGAAAAGTGAGAGCCATGTTCGACGAAAGAGGGAAGACTATCGATAAAGCTCCTCCTTCTACTCCAGTATCAATATTAGGACTAGATGGTGCTCCACAAGCAGGAGACAATTTTAATGTTTTAGAAGATGAGCGTGAAGCAAAACAAATTGCAGCTAAAAGAACGCAATTGCTACGTGAGCAAAATGTTAGAACACAAAGGCACATTACCCTAGACGAGATTGGAAGAAGAATTGCATTAGGTGACTTCAAAGAATTAAACATGATTCTTAAAGGAGATGTTGACGGTTCGGTTGAAGCACTAACAGATTCTCTTCAGAAATTATCAACTGAAGAAATTCAAGTAAACATCATCCATAAAGGAGTTGGAGCCATTACCGAATCAGATGTATTATTAGCTTCTGCTTCCGACGCAATTGTAATCGGATTTAATGTTAGACCAATGGGTAACGCACGAATGCTAGCTGAAAAAGAAGAAATAGATATCCGCTCTTATTCTATTATTTATGACGCAATAAATGATGTAAAAGATGCAATGGAAGGAATGCTATCTCCTGAAATGAAAGAAGAAATTACAGGTAACGCTGAAATTAGAGAAACATTCAAAATTTCTAAAGTAGGAACCATTGCAGGTTGTATGGTTACTTCAGGAAAAATTTATCGTAATTCAAGCATACGTGTAATACGTGAAGGAGTTGTTCAGTATACAGGAACTCTAAGCTCTCTTAAGCGTTTCAAAGACGATGTTAAGGAAGTTGCTAAAGGTTATGATTGTGGTCTTCAAGTAAAAAACTACAACGATATTCGTATAGAAGACGTTATAGAATTCTTCCAAGAAGTAGCAGTAAAGAAAACTCTATAAATTATTAGGTTCAAGTAAAAACGCTCCTGGATATGTCTTTTTAATCTCTTCTAGGAGTAAATTTGCTTTGTTTAGGTTTTTAAACCTACCAACTCGCACTTTGTAATTTGGAGTTTCAAATATCAAAGACGTCTCAATATCTTCAAAATTTAAGTTAAAATCCTCAACAATTTTTTTTGCAGCGGTATAATTCCCGTAGTACAATTGTATTGCGTAATATTGATCACTAAACTGCTCAGAATCAATAGATTTTTTAATTTTTATAAGCTCTTCAATTTTGGGATCTTGATTTATTTGAACTTTGTTTTCTTGTCCAAAAATAGGTGAAATCGATCCGCAAATTAATAGCAGAAAAAGTAAAGTATTTTGTTTTTTCAATATCATTTTACAAAGAAATAAAAATCTAACATTTATTTAAATACGTTAAACAGAATTAACAAGTTATTTAGATTGAATATAAATTATAGAAGTGGCTGAGATAACCTTTTATCAAACCGAGTCTATGTCTTATTTTTGCAGACGTATAAAGACAGATTAAAGTTGATCAAAATAAAATTTTACATATAAGCATGAGGAAGTCAAACCTTTACGCTCTCCTAACGAGTAAATTTCTTGCGGTAATTGTGGTTGCAATGCTATCATTACCTCAACTTTTTGCCCAAGAGAGTGACCCAGCGGCAGGGAAAAAGTTATTTAACGCAAATTGCGCAGCCTGTCACAAATTAAACAAAAAAGCTGTTGGCCCAGCATTGAAAGGGGTATCCTCAAAATATGACCGTGAATGGTTGTATACTTGGATCAAAAATAGTGCAGCAATGATTAAATCTGGCGATGCCCAGGCAGTTGCTATTTGGGAAGAGTACAACAAAACTGCAATGACTGCTTTCCCTCAACTGTCAAACGTAGATATTGATAATATTTTAGCTTACACTGATTACACTCCACCGCCTCCACCTCCTACAACAGCAGTTGCTGGTTCAGGTCAAGGGTCTGCCGGAAGTAGTTATTCAAATGATTTAATTTTAGGAGCACTCGCGCTAGTATTTGGATTACTCGTTGTGATGCTTGTTTTAGTAAACAAAACACTTCAAAGAATTGCAACAGCAAGTGGTGTTGAGTTAGTGAAAAAAGAAGTTAAGGAAGAAAGACGCCCGCTGTGGGATGCTTTTGTTAAGAACCATTTCTTAGTCTTTATGTCCGTGATTCTGTTATTGCTTTCAAGTGCCTATTTTGCTTATGGGTTCTTAATGCAAGTTGGAGTTGATCAAGGGTATATGCCGGTTCAGCCAATTCACTATTCACACAAAATTCATGCAGGAGCTAACGAGATTGAGTGTAAGTATTGTCACTCATCTGCTAGAGTTTCTAAACACTCTGGAATACCCTCTCTAAATGTTTGTATGAACTGTCACCAAAACATTGCAGAATATAACGGAGAAGAAGATTTAGAAAACGGATACACAAAAGATTTCTACACAAAAGAAATCAAAAAGTTATATGCTGCAGTTGGTTGGGATGAAGAAAACCAACGATATACAGGAGAAACCGAACCAGTTAAATGGGTACGTATTCACAACTTGCCAGACTTTGCTTACTTCAATCACGCACAACACGTTCAAGTAGGAAAGATTGATTGTCAAAAGTGCCACGGGCCTGTAGAAGAAATGGAAGTTATGTACCAATACGCTCCTTTAACAATGGGTTGGTGTATCAACTGTCACAGAGAAACAAATGTTCAGGTTAAAGGCAATGAGTACTATGCTAAGATCCACGAACAATTATCAAAAAAATACGGTGTTGAACAACTTACAGCTGCCCAAATGGGTGGACTGGAGTGTGGTAAATGTCACTATTAAAAATAGAATAATCTAAGATTGTCTTATGGCAGAAAATAAAACCTATTGGAAAAGTGCTGATCAGTTAAAGGGTGATAACCCTATAATTGAACAACTCGAGCAAAAAGAATTTGCCGAACATATTCCAGTAAACGAATTTTTAGGAGATTCCGAAACTCTTGAGGACACCAGTACCTCTAGAAGAGATTTCTTGAAGTATGTTGGATTCAGTACTGCTGCTGCAACACTTGCAGCTTGTGAAGGTCCTGTTATTAAATCAGTTCCTTACGTAGTTCAACCAGAACAAATCCGTCCTGGAGTAGCTAATTATTATGCTACTGCAATTGCAGATGGTTTTGACTTTGGTTCTGTCCTAATTAAAACAAGAGAAGGTCGTCCAATTAAAGTAGAAAACAATAATGATGCACCTGTATTGGGTGGAGCAAATGCTCGAGTTCATGCTTCAGTTTTATCGTTGTATGATGTGAAACGTTTGCAAGGACCTAAGGCAAATGGATCTAACATCACTTGGGAAGATTTAAACCTTCAAGTGGGAGCAAAGTTAAAAGCTCTAGCTGCTACTGGTAAAGAAGTCGTTTTACTAACTCAAACTTTTGCTAGTCCAACTACATCAAAAATAGTTTCCGACTTTGTAGCGGTTTTTCCAAATGTTAAACATGTAACTTATGATAGTGTATCAGATTCTGCTGCACTTGATGCTTTTGAAGATTCGTTTGGAGTACGTGGTCTTGCAGATTACGATTTTAGTAAAGCGGATACAATTGTTTCAATTGGTGCTGACTTCTTAGGAGATTGGCAAGGTGGAGGATATGACAGTGGTTATTCTAAAAATAGAATTCCTACAAATGGTAGAATGTCTCAACATTTCCAGTTTGAAGCAAATATGTCCCTAAGTGGTGCATCTGCTGATTTCCGAATCCCAGCTACACCTGCTCAACAAAAAAATATATTAGCTCATCTTTATGCTGCGATTACAGGAATTACAATTTCAGGTTCTTTAGAAGCAGGATTAAAATCGAAACTAGACAAAGCTGTAAAAGCACTAAAAGCTGCTGGATCTAAAGCAGTGGTAGTTTCAGGAATACAAGAGGTAGGAGCACAAAAAATAGTATTAGCAATAAATCATTACCTTCAAAGTGAGGTTATGAATGCGGATACACCTAGATTAATCCGCCAAGGGAACAACGCTGAAGTATCAGCTGTTATTACTGCCGTTAAAAACGGAACCTTAGGTGGTTTAATTACAGCTGGAGTTAATCCAGCACTCACTCTAGCCGATGGAAAAGCATTTGCTGAAGGAGTTAAAAAACTTGACCTTTCTGTAGCATTTTCATTAAAAGAAGATGAAACTGCATTAGCATCTCAATATGTTGCTGCTGTTCCTCATTATCTAGAGGCTTGGGGAGATTACGAATTTAAAGCAGGAAGTTTTGCATTAGCACAACCAACCATTCGTCCTTTATTTGACACAAAACAATTCCAAGATGTACTTTTAGCATGGTCTGGAAGTACGAATTCATATTATGAAGCAATAAAATCAAACTGGAATTCTACACTAGAAGGTTTATCTTCATGGAATACAGTATTGCACGATGGATTTTATCAGTCAGGGATTACAAGTTCAAATTATTTCCAAGGGAAAGCATTACCCTCAGAAGCAAACGCACTAGCTGCTGCATCATCTTCGGGTCTAGAATTAGTATTATATACTAAAACTGGAATGGGTGATGGTCAGCAATCAAATAACCCTTGGTTACAAGAATTCCCTGATCCAATTACTAGAGTTTCTTGGGACAACTACATCACTGTTTCTGCATCAGATGCTGCAGAGGCTGGTTTGAAAAATGTAAATGTAGCTAATGGCGCATTAAACGGTAGTTATGCTAAAGTAACTGTAGGAGGAACAACATTAACGGTTCCAGTAATTATTCAACCAGGTCAAGCAAAAGGATCTATTGGTCTTGCACTTGGATATGGTGAAAAAGCAGGTCTTCAAGAAGAAATGCAAGTTGGAGTTAATGCTTTTGAATTTTATAATGACTTTAAGCCTGTTCAAAACGCAAGTATAGCACTTGCAGAAGGGTTCCATGAATTTGCTTGTGTTCAATTACACAACACATTAATGGGTAGAGGAGATATTATTAAAGAAACAACCCTAGAGGTTTTCAATACGAAAGATAAAGCATATTGGAACGCAATCCCTGTGGTTTCTAAAAACCACATGGAAGAAGAAGTTACTTCCGAAGGTGTTGATATGTGGCAAAATTTTGACCGTTCTATTGGACACCATTTTAATCTTTCAATCGATTTAAATGCCTGTACTGGATGTGGGGCCTGTGTTATAGCATGTCATTCTGAAAATAATGTCCCAGTGGTAGGAAAAACAGAAGTAAGAAGATCTAGAGATATGCACTGGTTGCGTATTGACCGTTATTACTCTTCTGAAACTACCTTTGAAGGAGACAACCAGACTAAAGAAAACATTGACGGTCTTGGAGATTCATTAACAACTTTTGGAGAGATGGAAAACCCATCAGAAAATCCACAAGTAACCTTCCAACCGGTAATGTGCCAGCACTGTAATCATGCACCATGTGAAACAGTTTGTCCAGTAGCGGCAACATCACACGGACGTCAAGGGCAAAACCATATGGCATACAACCGTTGTGTAGGTACTCGTTATTGTGCAAATAACTGTCCTTATAAAGTACGTCGTTTTAACTGGTTCTTATACAACCAAAATGATGAGTTCGATTATCATATGAACAACGACTTAGGACGTATGGTATTAAACCCAGACGTTGTAGTTCGTTCTCGTGGAGTAATGGAAAAATGTTCTATGTGTATTCAAAAAACACAAAAGACCATTTTGGATGCAAAACTAGACGGACGTGAAATCAAAGATGGAGAATTCCAAACAGCTTGTTCAAGTGCTTGTAGTAATGGGGCAATGACCTTTGGAGACATCAATGATAAAGAAAGTGAAATAGCTCACTTGAAAGAAAATGATCGTATGTATCACCTTTTGGAAAGCGTTGGCACAAAGCCTAACGTTATGTACCAAGCGAAAGTGAGAAATACTTAATATAAAAATTATAAATCGATAGCGTATGGCCTCGCATTACGAAGCACCTATTAGAAAACCCTTAGTAACTGGAAACAAGTCTTATCACGATGTGACAATAGACGTTGCTGCTCCAGTAGAAGGAAAAGCAAACACCCAGTGGTGGATTGTTTTTGGTATTGCACTTTCCGCCTTTTTGTGGGGAGTAGGATGTATGATATACACCATCTCAACCGGTATTGGAACCTGGGGTTTGAATAAAACCGTTGGTTGGGCTTGGGATATTACCAACTTTGTTTGGTGGGTAGGAATTGGACATGCAGGAACTTTGATTTCTGCAGTACTTTTACTGTTCCGTCAAAAATGGAGAATGGCAATTAACCGTTCTGCGGAAGCAATGACAATTTTCTCAGTTATTCAAGCAGGTTTATTTCCAATTATTCACATGGGAAGACCTTGGTTAGCGTATTGGGTATTACCAATTCCGAACTCTTTTGGATCACTATGGGTAAACTTTAACTCACCATTATTATGGGATGTATTTGCAATTTCAACTTATCTATCTGTATCGCTAGTATTCTGGTGGACTGGATTACTTCCTGATTTTGCTATGATTCGTGATCGAGCAGTTCGTCCTTTCCAAAAGAAAATTTATTCTTTATTGAGTTTTGGATGGTCTGGAAGAGCTAAAGATTGGCAACGTTTTGAAGAAGTTTCCTTGGTTTTGGCAGGATTAGCTACACCACTTGTACTTTCTGTACACACCATTGTATCCTTTGACTTCGCAACCTCAGTTATTCCAGGATGGCATACAACTATTTTCCCTCCTTACTTTGTTGCTGGAGCAATATTCTCAGGATTTGCGATGGTAAATACGCTGCTAATAATTATGCGTAAAGTTTCTCATTTAGAGGATTATATTACAATTCAGCACATTGAACTAATGAACATTGTAATCATGATTACAGGTTCTATTGTAGGTGTCGCATATATTACGGAGCTTTTTATTGCTTGGTATTCAGGAGTTGAATACGAACAATATGCTTTCTTAAACCGTGCAACTGGTCCTTACTGGTGGGCTTATTGGGCAATGATGACCTGTAACGTATTCTCACCTCAGTTTATGTGGTTTAAAAAATTACGTACCAGTATCATGTTCTCTTTCGTTATCTCGATTGTAGTAAACATTGGAATGTGGTTCGAACGATTTGTAATTATTGTAACCTCATTACACCGTGATTATCTTCCTTCATCTTGGACGATGTTTTCACCAACCTTTGTAGATATTGGAATCTTCATTGGAACTATTGGATTCTTCTTTGTGTTATTTTTATTATACGCTAGAACGTTCCCAGTAATTGCACAAGCAGAAGTAAAAACAATTTTGAAGTCTTCGGGCGAGAATTATAAAAAATTAAGAGACGGAAATGAGTAATCAAGTTATACACGCGCTTTACGACGATGATGACGTGCTATTAAATGCCGTTAAAGAAGTAAAAGCAGAAAAGCATCACATCGAAGAAATCTATACACCTTTTCCAGTTCACGGACTAGACAAGGCAATGGGATTAG
>Ga0206129_10005726_pt1 | contig 12982 bp, 10 predicted proteins | sample Helgoland_Spring_8_FD_148616 | JGI IMG/M metagenome (GOLD analysis project Ga0206129, IMG submission 148616) | Pelagic subsurface seawater microbial communities from Kabeltonne, Helgoland, North Sea - Helgoland_Spring_Bloom_20160502_2 | ecosystem: Environmental > Aquatic > Marine > Epipelagic ...
GCATGTCTGGGGGTGTAGACAGTGTTTTGCTGTCAAAAGTTGCTCATGACGTTCTTGGAAACCGTGCGCTGGCTGTTACTGCAGATTCGCCCTCACTGCCACGACGGGAATTGAAGGAAGCAGAGTCAATGGCTCGAATAATTGGCATTCGACACCTGAGTATTAAAACGGAAGAACTCAATGATCCCAATTATGCTGCTAACCCAAACAACCGCTGTTACTTTTGTAAGAGCGAACTGTTTAGTCGTCTGGGTCAGTTGGCTCAAGAGCTAGGATTCCGCTGGTTGGCTTATGGCGAAAACCTTGACGATAAAGGCGACCATCGGCCCGGCAGTGCAGCTGCAGATGAATATCAGGTGCGTGCGCCACTCAAAGAGGCTGCGTTAAGCAAAGATGATATTCGTCAATTGGCTGAATATTTAGATCTTCCTGTGTGGGATAAGCCAGCATTTGCTTGTTTAGGGTCTCGTTTTCCCTATGGCAGTGAAATTACCAGAAAGCGTTTGCAGCAGGTCGAAGTCGCAGAAGACCTACTATGGGAGCTGGGATTCAAACAGTTCCGAGTTCGCCATCATGATGATATAGCACGGATTGAAGTTCTACCTGAACAGGTGGCGAAATTGGTCTCTGTTGCTGATCGAGTTACATTTGAGTTCAAACGACTCGGCTATACCTATATCACGATGGAATTGGGAGGCTATGAACGAGGCAGCATGAATAAGGGATCCTCATCAACAAAGCTGCATGAGCAAGTAATAGTAATTAAGCAAAAATCCTGAACACCAAATGAGACTGAAGCGTAATCTATTGCTATGTTTATAGCATGTTTCTAATCATCTGCATGATGTTTTTATACAATGTTTTTTATCAACAAAAGAGGTTCCTATAATGGCGAATATTCAAGTACCGTATGATACCGAAGAGGCCATGGGCGTTTTTCTGGGTCTCGACATTCCAGATAAAAACCTGGTTGCATCATTTATCCCTAAAGAGCCGCCCGCACTTGGGGACCTTGAGGCAGCAGCGGCATATGCCGTTGAACATCCTCTAGGCTGTAAGCCGTTATCTAAAATTCTGCGTAAAGGGGACAAAGTAATAATTCTTACCGAAAATCAGTTTCGTGCTGCGCCCGTAACACCGATCCTGAAAGTGCTTTTTGAGAAAATCAAAGCAGCTGGAGCTGAAGTAAGTATTGCTATTGGTAACGGTAAAGTGCCTACCTTGAGCCCTGAGGAGATTGAAGAAAAAATAGGCAAGGAAATAGTGGCAACTGGTGTCCCTATTATTTGCAATGATGTTAGTCAGGAAGATAACTATGTCTTTAAGGGTATCACCAAACGCGGTGTACCAGTGTTTGTTCTTAAGGAAGTGGACGAAGCAGATGTGGTCATCGCTATCGCCACAACTCAGGCTACACTTTGGGGTTATGGTGGATCAGGTATGATCGTCCCTGGCGTAACCGGTAATGAAACCATCGAAATGAATCATCAGTTCTCCTTACCCGCCGACTGTAAGCCAGGTAATAACGAATGTCATATGCAGGAAGATAAGTATGAAGGGGCTTCGATGGTTGGCGTGCATATGGGTATTCAAATGATTGTTAATAATCATTTTGAAGTCGCTTATCTGCAAGCAGGTGAGTACGTCGAGTCACATAAAGCAACAGTCAAAGCTTACGATAGGATTTATCGCTTTGATGCAACACAGTTTGCTGGAGCACCAGCTGATATTGTTATTACTGGCACCAGCGCGCCCACAAACCATCTCTACTTTCATACCAGTTGGGCTGCAGTCAATGTTGATCCAATCTGCAAAGATGGCGGCACCATTATCCACGCTACCCCTTGCCCAGGTTATGGAGGCTGGCCAGGTTTCGCCCTGATGGATCTAATGTCTGATTATGTACCACCAACACCAAGTAAAATCGCTAGAGCGATAAGAGCCTTTTACTCTAAGGACAAAGAACTATGGGCTGGATGTATCTGGTGGAAAGTCTACGAAGTGATGACTAGGAAAACAATTTCGGTTGTTACCGATGAAGGCAATCTTGAGGCTGCCAGGGGAGCCGGGCTTGGTGCACATGCGACGCTGGATGAAGCTTTCAAAGAAGCGATGGAAAAACATGGTCCCAATGCTCGTGTGGCCTTTGTGCCCTATGGTCGATATAGCGTGCTGGATGTCTGAATAACTGAAGCGGCCTTCCAATCTGTGCTTGCTTCTACAAGGAAAATCATAAACTACGATAATGAAAATTTTATACTACGACTGTTTTGCTGGCATAAGCGGTGATATGAATTTGGGCGCAATGATTGACCTCGGTGTTGATCAATGTTTCCTCAGAACTGAATTAGAAAAGCTGAACATTAGCGGGTTTCATTTAGAAATCACCCCCGACCTTCGTTGTGGTATCTCTGGGACGAAGGCCACTGTTATTATCGAAAATCCTGGCAATAAAAAGCATCGTCATCTAAGAGATATTCATGAGTTAATAAACCGTAGCGATATATCTGACAAGACAAAATCAAAATCGTTGGAAATATTTCAACTGATTGCTGAGTCAGAAGCCAAAGTTCATCGTATTGATATCGAAAAAGTACATTTTCATGAAGTAGGTGCACTCGATTCAATTGTTGATATTGTTGGTGCTGCCATTTGTTTAGATTATTTAAACGTAGATCAGATACTTTCCTCACCTATTCAACTAGGTGGTGGTACGGTTAAATGTGAACATGGGATAATGCCTGTCCCTGCGCCGGCAACAGCACTTATAGTTGCTGGGGTTCCAGTAAAGATGGGTCTTTTGCAACACGAAGCAACAACACCCACAGGAGCTGCTATATTGGTTGCTACGGTTGATCAATTTACTGAACAAATAAACTTCTCCATTGCTAAAACGGCCTACGGCATCGGTCAAAGAGATATCTCAGATATACCGAATGTACTTCGTCTTTACCTTTCTGAGGTAAAGCAAGGAGGCAATGAACCTGTCATTGAGGTTGCTACACTTCTCGAATGTAATATTGACGATATGAATCCGGAACATTTTGAGTATCTACTCGATTTGCTTTTACAAAAAGGTGCGAGAGATGTCTGGTTTACACCGATTATAATGAAAAAATCCAGGCCAGCCATAACTGTATCAATTTTGTGCATGCCAGATTCGGTCGAAAAACTGAAAAAAGTGGTGTTCCAAAATTCAACAACTATTGGTCTTCGTGAATACTTAATTAGCAAAACTGTTCTTAGAAGAGAAAAACGACTGATTGAAACGGAGTTTGGATCTGTTCACGTTAAAGAGAGTTTTTATGAGGGAAAAAGCATTCAAATAAAACCAGAATACGATGACTGTAAGGCTTTGGCGATAAATCATAATGTTTCAATAAAAGAAATAGAAACAGCGGTACTTAAAAAGTTGTAAACAGATCCTTGACTGATAAATGCCAGCAGAAAAGTCTACTTCAGTGACACATACTACTCATTCGAACAGTCGAATCAGATTAGTGCGCAAGCAAGCAGACAACTGGGCAGATATTACTCACTAGGGGTAAGGACAAAAAAATGGTCGATTGGTACCATAATTCTCAATGCAGGTATACGTAATAAAAATATCTGATATCTGATATCTGAGTCGCAGAGATGAAAATGAAAACGCATGAAACTTTGGCAGTCAATAACAGCCCGTGCGGTATTGGCACCAGTATAGATCGGGTCGAAGATGAAGCGCTATTGCGTGGAATTGGCCGTTATGCCGATGATGTGGCAACGTTGCCTGGTACATTGCACGCTGCCGTGGTTCGTTCGCCTCACGCTCACGCCCACATTATTGGGCTCTATACTGATAAAGCCATTATGATGCCTGGTGTTCATGGTGTGTTGACAGGTGCCGATGTCGCTCACTTGGCAGCGCCTTTTCCTGTAGGAGTCCGTCAGCCGATGGAACACTGGTGTGTTGCAGTTGATAAGGTGCGTTATGTTGGAGAGCCTGTATGTGTGGTGATTGCTGAGAACCGATATCTTGCTGAGGATGCCGCCGAGATAGTAAAAGTTGATTATAAAGTGCTGCCAATAGTAGTTGATGCTATGACTGCATGTGGTATCGCAGCTCCAGTGCTTCACGATAAAGTTGGCAGTAATGTTGTCAACGAGCGTACCTTTCGCTATGGCAAGCCTGAGGCAGCCTTCAAAAAAGCGGCACACCATGTTTCGCTGGCGGTGGCATATCCTCGGAGCACTTGTTCGCCGATAGAGTGTTATGTAGTTTTAGCCGACTATCAGAGGGCTACCGGTACCTATGATGTTTTATCCAATTTTCAGGGCCCCTATGCACTTCACTCGGTGATGGCTCGTGCACTAAAAGTGCCTGGTAATCGGCTGCGCCTCCGTACTCCTCCCGATTCTGGGGGAAGTTTCGGCATCAAGCAGGGCGTGTTCCCCTATATCGTGATGATGGGGCTAGCATCGCGTAAGGTTGGCGCTCCAGTAAAGTGGGTCGAAGACCGGCTGGAACATCTGCAAGCAGCTTCCTCTGCGACTAATAGAGTGACTGAGATTGAGGCTGCGGTTGATGAAACTGGCCGTGTAACAGCTTTGAAATATGATCAGGTCGACGACTGTGGTGCATATCTGCGAGCACCTGAGCCGGCCACCTTTTATCGCATGCACGGTAACCTTACAGGTGCTTACGCTATCCAGAATTTACTAGTGCGCAATCGTGTTGTGCTCACCAATAAAACCCCTACAGGGTTGAACCGAGGTTTTGGCGGGCCACAGTTATATTTCGCATTAGAGCGTTTGATGCACCATATTGCCGTTGAACTTAAACTTGATCCGCTTGAGGTTATCCGCCGTAATTTGATACCTGCGGGTGCTTTTCCCTACGAGGCAGCAGCTGGAGCCATATTGGATTCCGGCGACTATCCAGCTGCAGTAGAGCAAGCGGTGCGAGAAGGAGGGCTGGCTGACCTTTTAGGTAGGCGGGATGTTGCTCGTTCTGAGGGCAGACTCTATGGTGTCGGCTTTAGTGCAGTGGTTGAACCTTCAATTTCCAATATGGGCTATATCACGGTTGCAATGACACCTGAAGAACGCCGCAAAGCAGGCCCCAAGAATGGAGCTGTTAGTACTGCGACCATTAATGTGGGCCCGTTAGGCGATGTCAATGTTCATATTTCATCAACACCTGCAGGGCAGGGCCATCAGACGGTAGTAGCTCAGATCGTTACAGATGTACTTGGTGTGTCATTTGAATCGATCAGTGTCAATGTTGAACTAGATACTCAGAAAGATGCCTGGTCCATCGCCTCAGGAAACTATTCCAGTCGTTTCGCTGGAGCAGTAGCTGGCACTGTATACCATGCTGCAGTGGCGATCCGTGATCGACTAGCGGTAATTGCCGCAGCACAGCTCAGAGTTGAGGTCGGTGAAATACTTTTTGCTGATAGTAAAATTTATATCGAAGATGGGCCTTCCCTATCATTTCACCGTGTTGCTGGAGCAGCTCACTGGGCAACAAACACCCTTCCTGCGCAGGAGAGTGGGGCGCTTCGGGAAACGGCTTTTTGGACGCCTCCCGAACTGATGGCGCCGTCTGATGACGACCGTATTAACAGTTCTCTCTGTTACGGATTCATTTTTGATTTCTGTGGTATTGAGATCGATCAGATAACTGGCGCAATCCGCCTTGATCGATATGTGACGTTGCATGATGCCGGACGTCTGCTGAATCCAGCGTTGGTCGCCGGACAGATTCGTGGAGCCTTTGCACAAGGACTTGGCGCAGCTTTGATGGAGGAATTAGCCTATGGTGCGGATGGCAGTTTCTTGTCCGGTACCCTGGCTGACTATCTGATGCCGACAGCACCTGAGGTCATTGAGCCAACAATACTGCACATGGAAACTCCGTCCCCTTTTACACCGCTTGGTGCCAAGGGGGCTGGAGAAGGGAATAATATGAGTACACCAGTCTGTATCGCCAATGCTGTAGCTGACGCTTTAGCAAACAGTGATATTCAGCTGCCACTGACCCCATCGCGGGTACGAGAACTGATTGGTATCGATGAGCCAGAGGCGCCTGAAGGATTTAGCGTCGATGCAGAGTCCACAGCGCTTGAAGGTGGATCAATGTTACACGCCAGCGATAGCGTGGAGATTCCGGCAACGCCTGAGCAAGTGTTTTATAGCCTGCTAGCCCCGGAGATGCTGGAAGCGATTATCCCTGGTTGTCACAAGTTAGAGTTGGAAGGCGAACATCGATATTGTGCCGATGTAACCGTGGGGGTTGGTCCGATCCGAGCCCGTTTTCAGGCAAAAGTTCAACTAAGTGATCTAGCTCCCCCATCGTCACTCTGTTTGAGTGGATCAGGAACTAGCCCTATGGGATCGGCAGAGGGACGAGCCCGTATTCAATTAAGCTCGCTTGAAAATGGGGGAACACGACTTGATTACCAGTATGACGCTGCTGTGGGTGGCAAGATCGCTGCCGTCGGTGGGCGCATGCTTCAAGGAGCGTCGAGGGTGATTATTGGCCAGATCTTCACACGTCTGTCGCGACAGTTAAGTGGAGAAACACTGCAGGCTAGTTTATGGCAACGGATAGTGGCTTGGTTTGCAGCTTTACTGGGAAAAGGAGGCCGACAATGAAACCTGCGTCTTTTGATTATGCTTGCCCAACTAGTAAGCGTGAGGTGCTGGCTACCCTCTCTGAACATGGTCAGGATGCCCGAATCATTGCTGGTGGTCAGTCATTGATGGCAATACTGAATATGCGGATGACACAACCAAAGTTACTCATCGATATAAATCGTATTGAAGAGCTGTCTTATATAAAACTTAAAAAGAGTTATTTGGCGGTTGGGGCCTGTATCCGTCAGACTGAGCTACTTTCGTGGAAAGGGCTTGGAGAAGCGGTGCCGATGCTATCCCTTGTGATGCCCTGGATTGGCCATGTCCAGACCCGCAACCGAGGAACGGTTTGCGGATCATTGGCCCATGCTGATCCTAGTTCAGAACTTCCACTATGTCTTATTACGCTTGGTGGAAAATTGGTATTAGAATCGACGAAGGGGCGGCGCGTATTAACGGCAGAGGAGTTCTTTCAAGGAGTTTTGACCACTGCTTGCCGCGCCGATGAGTTAGTAACCGAAGTGCGTTTCCCGTTGGGCCAGGCCAACACAAGTTATCGCTTTAATGAAATTGCCATGCGCCATGGTGACTTCGCTATTATTTCACTGGCAGCAGTGGTTGGGGTCAATGAAGTTCGTCTTGGCGTAGGGGGAGTGGCTGACCGTCCAGTGGTGCGCAATTTCACAGTTGATACTGAGCTGGCAACGACATTGAATAAAATGGCGTGGTCGCTCAATGCTCAGGACGATACGCAAGCGAGCGCTGCCTACAGACGACAACTGGTTCGCGAGCTGGGATTACGATTGATCATAGAAGGTTATTGAAATGTATACGAAAGAAATACAACGTGAAATGGTAGGCTTCAAACTCAATGGTAAGCCAAGGAAAGGCTACGTCGAGCCACGCCTTCTTTTAAGTGACTTTCTGCGACATGAGCTGGGTACACTGAGTGTTCACGTAGGCTGTGAGCATGGCGTTTGTGGTGCCTGCACCATACTTGTTGATGGCAAATCAGTGCGCTCCTGTCTGATGCTTGCTGTGCAAGCTCAGGGTAGCCATGTCGAGACGGCAGAGTCACTTGCCAGTGTCGATGAAATGAGTGATTTGCAGCAGGCATTCCGGCGTCACCATGCGTTGCAGTGTGGTTTTTGTACAGCTGGAATTTTGATGTCATGTGTCGATTTTTTGGTGTGCGAACCGGACCCAACAGAGGAGCAGGTAAGAGACATGCTATCGGGACACTTGTGCCGTTGTACAGGTTACACAGGTATCGTGCGGGCAGTGCTCGACGTTGCAAATGAGCGAAAAATAAAATTGGAGAATAAAAATTTTGTTTGATCTTGGTCGAGCGTTTTTAGCTGCAGTGGAACGGAGTCCCAGTGCAATTGCGATTACAGATGGAGAACTAAAGCTCAGTTTTGGACAGTGGTTTGCAGAGATTCAGAGTACAGCCCACGGATTGGAGTTGCTCGGTTTAGTTAAGGGAGACCGACTGCTAGTGATTATGCAAAACCGGTGGCAAATGGCCACCTTGCACTGGGCTTGCCAGTTTGCTGGCATCATCATTACTCCTATTAACTGGCGTTCTACGGCGGAGGAAATTAGCTACTACATCGATGATTCTGAACCCTGTGCGCTGGCCTATGATGATGCCTCTGCCAAAGAGGTGCTAAGGTGCGCTAAGGTGAAAAACTTGCAGCGCATTGTTGTTGGCGAGGTTTGCGACGACGGGGCTCTGGATTATGTAATGCTGAAAGCTGAAGCACCAGCTGAGACCATTATGCGTGCTGATGCTGATGATTATTCCCTAATGCTTTATACCTCTGGTACGACTAATAAGCCAAAGGGGGTGCCGCGGCGCCACCGCGTCGAGCGGGCGGCGGCCTTGGCTCATGTCGCGCAGAACCTCTATCGGCCGGGCGAATGCACACTTGGTGTGATGCCGTTATACCACACTATGGGTGTTCGCTCGCTCCTATCTATGGCATTGCTGGGTGGGTGTTTTGTTTGCGTACCGAAATTTGATGTTGAGGAGACTCTAAGAGCGATTGAACGTGAGAAAGTCACAAATCTTTACCTAGTACCAACTTTATACCACATGCTAATCAAACATGCTGGTTTCTCACGTGATCGCGTCAGGAGTGTCGAGAAGATAGGCTTCGCAGGGGCTCCAATGAGTGCTGGACTATTGGTTCGGGTTGAGTTGGCCTTCAATCCACGCTTGTTTGTCAATCATTATGGCAGTTCAGAAATCTACACTTTCACGATTGATCAGCAGGCTAGCCTTAAACCGGGTTCCTCTGGTCGTGCAGGGTTGAACCAGAGGGTTCGTGTAATACCGATTGATGCCATATCGCCAGAGAGAATAGCTCTGCCAATGGAAGAGGGCCAGATTATTGCTGATATGCAAAGCGATGAGTCATTCGAAGGGTATTGGAATCGGCCAGATGCGGATGAAAAATCTATACGAGAGGGTTGGTATTTTACAGGTGATACCGGTTATTTAGATCAAGATGGAGATCTATTTGTCACCGGACGCGTTGATGACATGGTCATCACGGGGGGAGAGAACGTCAGTCCATATGAAATCGAAGATTTACTTTCACTTCACCCCAAAGTAGAAGAGGTTGCTGTGATTGGCATTCCAGATGAGCAGTGGGGACAAATCCTCGTCGCGTATATTAAGGCCCGTGTTCCTTTTGATGAGAAAGAGTTGGATGAGTACTGCTTGGCATCATCCCTTGCCGATTTCAAACGCCCAAGAAGCTATTTTTTTGTCGACGAAATTCCAACATCACCTGTTGGCAAGATATTGAAACGTAAACTTAGAGCTAGTCATAGCCCTTCCATTGTAACCAACCCATAAGAGCAGGATAATAAAATGCAAAACAAAGATATTGAACAATTTATCTCGTCGAAATTCGATGGCTTTAGGGTCGAGGTTGATGCTGGCCAAGAGCGTGCAGATATAATTCTATACCGACCACCGCTGAATATTATTGCCATGGCCCAACGTGAGAAACTGCGCGAAGTTTTTGAAGCCTTGGACGCACATAATGCTGTTCGGGTTATTGTGTTACGAGCAGATGGTGAGCATTTTTCAAGTGGAGGTGACATCAAAGGCTTTCTCGAAGCTTCACCTGAGCATGTCTCTAAACTAGCCTGGAACGTGGCGGCACCTGCTCGCTGTGAGAAGCCAGTGATCGCTGTTAACAAAGGTTATTGCTTCGGTGTTGGCTTCGAACTTTCGTTAGCTTGCGATTTTCGTATCGCCGCCCACTCGACCCGCTATGCGTTGCCCGAGCAAAATCTGGGGCAGATCCCGGGCTCAGGTGGCTCGGCAAGACTACAGAAAATTATTGGGATTGCACGCACTAAGCGAATGGTGATGCTTGCTAAGCGGATTAGCGGAGAACAGGCGCTGGATTGGGGTATTGCTATTGAGTGCGTGGAGGATGACGAACTGGGCAACGCAGTTGATGCGCTGGTAGCTGAACTGAGAGATTTTTCTCCGTTGGCCCAGCGCACTGCAAAAAAACTTATCAACGATAACGAGGACGCTCCTTTGGCTGTTGCTATCGAGATGGAAGGGCACTGTTATAGCCGTCTGCGCAGTTCTAACGATTTCCGTGAAGGTGTCGAGGCGTTTCATGGAAAACGTAAGGCGGTCTTTAACGGCAGTTGAAGATGATTGCTGGTAACCGAATACAAAAATTTCGATTAGTGTAGACTCTCTTAAAGTAGAAGCTAGTCTATAGAATTAAACGATCTATATCGAAATGATTATGCATGCTAGTACTTCTGTTGATGAACTTTATATATTAGCGTTGGCTAATAATAATTTTTTATTACGATCTAGAATGAGGAGAGAGTTATGTCTGATGCAAAAAGGATATTCTATGGTGACTTTGGACGCGTTGCTCTGCTCAGTATGAACAAGTCATTAGTCACCCATGTACATTCGGAATTGAATATATTGATTAAAGCGTCTGGTGAAGATGCATCCTTTAATGTGTCAGGTCAGGATGCAACGCTTACCGACAAAACAGCTATCCTCGTGAATGTCTGGGAACCCCATACATACTTCTATCAGCCCGGTGCATCACGCACCACAATACTGTCGCTTTATATCGATCCACTGTGGTTGAGCAAGGTCAAGAGATCACTTTTAGTGAGTAGTCGTTCGGACTTTTTTTTGAATCCCTGCATTGAAATTAAACCAAGTCATCGAATGTTAGCCGATCACCTTCTATCAGAGATGCTTAGTTTTGGGTCTGTACCAAAAGAGAGAATTGAACTATTGCTGACAGACTTATTACTGGCACTCATCGAGGATTATTCAGAATGGCATCATTTATCAAAGCTCTGTACACAGGCTTCACAAAAAAGTTTTGACGCACGTGTGAACCTCGCCACAGAGTATTTGTCGTTGCATTTAGCAGAAGGTAATGCAATTGAAAATGCTGCCAAGTTCTGTGGCCTATCGAGAGCACATTTTTTTATGTTATTTAAAGAAAAGACAGGAATGACACCCAATATTTATTTGAACAATGCTCGTATGGAAAAGGCGATTTATTGGTTAGCTCATTCGCAGAATATGAATCTTGTGGAGCTTTCGGAGGAACTGGGTTTTTCTGAACAGGGTCACTTTACTAGATTTTTTCAGCGCCATGCCGGTGCAGCACCGAGTCAATACAGGCGTGTACTGGATAGCTTTGCACTAGATCAGAAAAGTACTTAAAATCATGGATTTTTTTCTTTTGAGTTTTTTTTTGGGAATGAGGCACGCGGTTGAAGCTGATCATTTTTCAGCCGTTGTGGCGCTAGGTACTCGAAGCTCAGCAGCTAATTGCTTAGTTCAAATTGCTACCATATGGGGGGTTGGGCATACGTTGACTTTGTTTTCTGTTGGGCTATTGGCGTTGTCATTTGAGGCTTCTATACCTCAAAGCTTTTCGAAAAATTTAGAGGTTTTAGTTGGTATTATGTTGGTCGCCCTGGGTGTTGACTTGATCCGAAGAATAAAGAAGGAAAATAACCACATTACTCCTCGCTATCCGGAAAGCAGCTCTCACTTAGTTCTTCAGTCATTAAAAGAAAATCCACCTATTGGACATGAAGATGATCATGTAAATGAAAAAATATTTCATTTGCGTTGTCTTGTCGTCGGATCAATACACGGCCTCGCAGGTTCAGCGGCCTTGATTGTGATTGCACTGACTTCAGTTGAGTCTTATAAGCAGGGGATTATCTATATTCTGATCTTCGGTATTGGTTCTATATTGGGTATGGTTGTTTTGTCAGTGATTATTACTCTACCCCTAAAAGTTGCAAGGACTAACATATTGTATGCGAAATATTTCAAACTTTTAAACCATGTATTCTTTAAAGGGCTTATAGGAATTGCGACCATTGTCGTCGGACTTAGTCACGCTTTCGCGATCCCCCTTTGATCATAACTGTTACCAGAGTTTGCTTTTACATTATCCAAATTTAACTGAGGGTTCAAGAAATTGAACATCGCATACTTTATTGGCCACACTATCGAGAAAACTGGACTGAGTGCTATAAAGTTATTTCCACCTACTTTGGAGCTATGTGGGACGAAACTGATTCTAAGAGGCAAATTGGTTTCGATACTAACCTGAGAGCTTTCTTGCATCAGTAAATTTCTCCTCAGCTTTCAAGAAATAAAATCGATACATAACTGGTACTGTTAATATGTTTATCAATCAATCATTCCGATTTGAAAAATCGGCTGTATAGAAAGTTCTTGCCAACCCTGAAAGTTAGTGAGATCTACCAACTTTTGACTATATTAATCGAACCAAAAACCCTCAGTTGGTGCAACAATTTCTTACCAGTATTTTTGCGTTTAAACTGAGGTATCTAGGTTTAACCACCCCAGAGTTCAAGCATCAATTAAAGTAACACGCTATGAGTAATCAACTATCTTTCCTGCTGAATGTTTGGCAAAAAGGCAAACTCGATACTGATTGGGTAATTGGTACAGTATACAAAACAGAAGGTTCTGCCTATCGCAAGGCTGGTGCGATGATGCTAATCAACGGATATGGCCAGCAATTTGGACTATTGAGTGGTGGCTGCTTAGAAGCCGATATTCTCCTCAGTGCACGAAAAGTTATGCGGTCGAGAAAAGTGCTCTTGCTGGTTTATGATGATAGCGATGAGGATGACTGGTCTTATCAGGTTGGTATCGGTTGCGGTGGTAAAGTTTATATTATGTTGCAGCCGCTCACCCCGAAAAACGATCTCAGTCTTGGCGCGATGGCTAGAGAGCTTGGTAAGCGCAACAGTGGTATCTACCATCAAAAAATTGGTGCCTTGGACACTTATTTTG
>Ga0206129_10005729_pt1 | contig 12979 bp, 12 predicted proteins | sample Helgoland_Spring_8_FD_148616 | JGI IMG/M metagenome (GOLD analysis project Ga0206129, IMG submission 148616) | Pelagic subsurface seawater microbial communities from Kabeltonne, Helgoland, North Sea - Helgoland_Spring_Bloom_20160502_2 | ecosystem: Environmental > Aquatic > Marine > Epipelagic ...
CAATTTAGTGTGCAGCGATTTAAGATTGATGGTCTTAATGCATCTATCTTCAACCAGTACTGCAAGGTAATCAGCGGCGGAGCCGAGCCAAAAACAATTTTGGATATCGCAAAGCCACTGGCTAGCTTTATGGGCAATCTGCCGGAATATACCCTTAAAACAAAACATAGCCTTTCCGACAAAGCTGTTGCTGTTAGAGCTGCATTTAACTTATCAAAGTCTCCAGAGAGATTAATCTTTACAGGGTTACCCAAAGCACTCGGTTACCAAAACCTAGTCAATGATGAAAAGGCAATAGAAGGATTTGCGGAAGATCTGACTGATGTTCTCCGAGAACTCAACCAGGCTCACCAAACCCTAGTCACTGGAATGCAGTCCAGGTTTGCAGAAACTCTTGGACTTGAACAGAAAGTAGCGCTTGAAAAATTAAGAGAGCAGAGTAGGGGCCGCTGTGCGGGTTTGGAGAATTATACTCTAGACGCAAAAGGCGTACGCGGGCTGCTAGTAAGAATTAATCGAGACGATACTGATGATGATCAGTGGTTCGAGAACATTTTAATGTTTCTAGGGTCCAAACCAAGCCAAAAATGGACTGACACTGATAAGGACGAGGCCGATTATAAGTTAGCCCAACTATCGAGAAGATTAACTGAGCTATTTAAGTTAGCCGCGGAAGAGCGGCGTTTTGCAGAGCATGCCGATGGTGATTTTGATGTGTATCTACTCAAGTCACTGAGAAAAGGCAGTGACTTCATCGATGAGGTGGTAACAGTTGATAAAGCCAAAGAAGAGCATGCCAAATCTATTAGAGAGTCTTTAGAGGCTGTACTTCCAAAATCGAATGATAGAGCGCTACAAGAGCTGCAGCTTGTTGCCTTGGCTCAGGTGGTCGATGAGTTTCTCGTAAATAAACGAGAATCTGAAAAGGGGCAAAAGGACCAAGATGCACCAACCAATAATAATCAGAAGGGGGAACTGGGATGAGTCACTTTTCAGAACAAGTCAATTCTTCGGCTGATAATGTACGGCATGTATTAGGTTTGTCAGGTGGTAAAGACAGTGCTGCTCTCGCCATTTATATCAAAGATCAGTACCCAGAAATTCATCAAAAGGTCGAGTATTTTTTTTCCGACACAGGTGCTGAGCTTAAAGAAGCCTATGAGTTTTTAGACAAGCTCGAGACGTATCTTGCCAAACCAATTGTTCGTCTCGGTACCGGAAGAGAATTTGATCATTGGTTGAAGGTGCATAACGATATGTTGCCTTCTGCGCGCCAGCGCTGGTGTACTCGAACCATGAAGATTAAGCCCTTTGAGAAGTTTGTTAAAGATGACCCTGTCATAAGCTATGTGGGAATAAGAGCTGATGAAAACAGGGAAGGCTATATCAGCTCAAAAGAAACTATTAAGGCGGTATTTCCGTTCATCGATGATGGGTTGGTGAAAGATGATATCTTTAGATTACTAGAGGACACCGTAGGCATTCCCGAATATTACAAATGGCGTTCTAGATCAGGGTGCTACTTCTGCTTTTTCCAGAGACAAGACGAATGGCTAGGTCTAAAAGAAAACCATCCTGAATTATTCGAAAAAGCTAAGGAATATGAGCAGAGACAGCGCGAACGATACGATATGGATGTTGCTGATAAGAGGCTAGTGGGCAGTGGAACTTATACCTGGAGTCAGGCTGGAACCCTGGATGAAGTCGTAGCGAAAGCTGAGAAGCGACGAGAGGAAAAAGGAATTATTGCATCCTCAAATGATGTTAGCTCAATTCGGTGGCAGGATATACTTAAACAACAAGATGATGATGATCCTGAGGATCAGGCGTGTCTAATTTGCAGCCTGTAGATAAAATGAATATATTTGAAGACATTAAAAAAGTTTTAACCTCAGAAGATGTAGCTAACATTGAAGCCACATTCAAACGTCTGAAAGAGTCAAAATCAGATTCAAATAGTAAGATTCAGCGAAATCTCACAATCGTCGGTGCTAAATTAGCAAATTTAGAGAGTAGTGATAATAAATATCAGGTTGCTCTTGCAGCGATGACAAAAGCGTTTACCGAGGAAATTATAAAACATGACAAAAGCAGCAAGCATATGCGCCGTCTGAGTTTTATTGCCATAGCCTACCTATGTGATCCTTTTGACGTAATACCTGATAATGATCCAGATCTCGGATATGCGGATGACATATATATGTTTTTTTTAGTTTTAAAAGAAATTAAGAAGTTAGACGTTGCTACTTATAAGCGAATAGCGGAGTCATATAAGAAATGTTTGGTTTAGCAAATTGAATATCCTCAGTACGCTAAGCCAGCGATTTAAGGTATATACTTACCCCGATCGCCATGAGATTCCAGCATCTTCGGGGACATACGCCTGGTTCTTTCCGTTATATGCTTTTGATGATTTTAACGAGGCACAGGAATTAGCGGATCTTTACAGGAATGTTTTTGCATTGGATTCAACTTTTTCAGGAGAGTACCAACTTACTGAAAAGGAGTATACAGAAGGACGACATACAAGAAGTTGGCAAACTGTATCTCTAAAAGCAGATGTAACAGTTTCTCCAACCTCAACTCTGCCCTCTGATTGTCAAAAAATTTGGGAGCAAGTGCAGGCGCGACCAGAGACTAAAAAAGTATTTGACCAGTCATTGATGGCGGCTAGTCTGTTTACTCCACCTTTATACATAGGGAAGACGAACGATTTAGCGACAAGATATCACCAGCATCTTTCGGACTCAGGATTCAAGAAGCGATTCGAAAATTTTTGTAGAAAAAATAAATTACCACTTAGCATTTCTGATTTAATATTTTGCAGCCTATCCTTGGATGTGGACTCTGAAAAACTCATGAGCGATAGAATAGTAGATGATTCAGAAGGAAAGGATATGAATTATCTGCTTGAGCAAATTTTAATGAAATCTGCCCGTCCCCCATTCAGTCGACAGTAACGGAGAATTTAATGACAAGCCCAATAATCATGCCGAATACAAAGCTTTACAACCAACTATTTCATGGAGTATTTGGTGAATTTGGTCAAGGAGGGGGAGCTCAGATTTTTTTCATTCAGACTGCAATTTCCTCACAGGATTTAAAAAAAATTTCCTTAGTTGGAGAAATTGAGGGCTCCGAAAAGTGGGAAGTGAGAGATCTCTTTCAGAGAGACGTTAATATTGAAAGGGTCTCAGGAGGCTTAGTCCCTTATCTGCTAGATACAGCTGCAATTAAATTTTTTAATCCATTGACACTTACATTTATTCCAACTGTTGCTGAGTCAAATGCTTTTGGAGGGTCTATTCCTGTAATGAATACTTACCCGGAAAAAATTGATGAGTACCCGTGGAACTGCATCGAGAATGAAAGCTTCTATCGCTTTAGACATGTTGATCAAGCTAGTCATGCTGGGGTTGTAGAATGGAATGATTCAAACGCCAAACTCGTTGCGATTGATGGCCAGCATAGGTTGTCTGCGTTAAAACATGTTTTAAATGACCCGCTTGGCCATAAAAAAATAGATTTTGATAATTGGAAAATTCCTGTTGTTATATTTGGAGTTAGATCTATACAAGACGAAGCACTTGAAAGTCAAAGAACGCTTGATGTGGTTCGACGCACGTTTGTCTATATTAATACTGAGGCTAAGGCGCCGTCTGAGACGCGGCAGATTTTACTGAATGATTCTAAAGTCAATGAGATATGTACTCAAGAATTCGTAAACTATTTTCATGCCAACGATTGCCTCTCAGAAAAAGACCGTGACATATCAAAGCTTCCTCTTCTGATTTTCAATTGGAGAGGTGCTCAAGAAGGAGATCGTTCTGAACTTTTGCCAGCGAATTTACACACTATCGCTGAGGTGAGAGATTGGTTTCAGCATTATTTACTCGGTGAAAATTGGGGGCCAGATCAGCAAATTTTGCTATCGATTGAGCCCGTAGGAGAAACCTTCGAGCTGAAAGAAGCCTTTGCTAATGGCAGCCTCAAACCAAAGTTAGTCAAACAGTTACGGAAGTTATTCAATACCAATGTACTTCCGGGTGTTTCACACGTACTTCAAGAATTTGAACCAATAAAAATGTACAGCGGGCAACTGAGAAAAATTGAGGCTAAGTATAACAAAGACTCAGATGTGGCCCGACATGCGTTCGATAAATTTCGGTTTGGTACCTCTAAAGCTTCCGACGATCTAAGGGAAAAAGTCGATGATCTTCAGCTCCATATAAATGTTGAGATAGACCAAGCAAAAAATGTAATACCTGATATCCTAAAACGCGATATTGGTATGCGCTGTGTGTTCTTCGCTTATGGAGATATATTCAAACAATTATCAAAATATTTAGACCATGATAGCTTCAACTCATACTCTATATGGTTTGTTGCAAAGTTAAACGAAGTATTTATGGATGGATGGTTTGGCCCATTCGCTCCTAGTAGTCGTGCTCACAGCAATGCCTCTAAGACGAGATCACTACTCCGGCAGATCGCTTATAGTCATACAGACACAATAATAAATTATAGATTGGTGGACTCAAGATCGGCTTTAGGTGGTCTAATCGCAATGATAATTAGTTCTAAGGCTGCTGCCGAGGGCAGTCTAGACGATAATTTTTTTAACAAGTACTACAGCGACCATAGGGACCGATTATCGGCCACATTACTTAGAGGCTACAAGAAAGAAGTAAGGCCTCAGGTAATTGAGGATTTACCTGCAGATGCCTCAACAAAAAAAATTAATGACGTTATTAAGAAACATGCTGAAAAGAAGACATCAGCACATTTAGACAAACTTGATAAGTACCTTTTAGGTAATTGATACCAGTGAGTTTATTAGAATCTATAGATAGTAATCTTTTATTAAAGTGGATTAATGCTGAGGTTTCTCTAGTAAGATCGGAGCAGTTAGATAGGGCAGCTCAAGAGAAAATCATTAAAGCGATCTTCGGAAATTCGTTGTTAAAGAATAAGTCCCGCTTGACTGACTTCCTTCTAGGTTGCGATCAGGAAAACTTTGGTAAACTTTGCTCGAATTTAAAGGTTTCAACTAGTGGAAGAAAAAAATTAGATATTGCCCTAGATGTTGCTGCAAAACCATTTACAGAGAAGTCCGTACTCGCATCTCAGTTGAAAGAATTGTTCTCAATTGAAGATTTCTTTATGCCAATAAGAGAAAAATTTTATGATGTTGAGGGTATTGTTGAGCCAGTATCATCAGTGCCACCGGCTTTTGATTATCAGTTAGAGCTCATTAAAAAAGTAAAAAGCTTTTTAAATAGCGAAGCCACAGCAAGTCTCATGCAACTTCCCACTGGTTCAGGCAAGACTAGAGTAGCTATACAATCAATTTGTGAGCATCTGTGGGATCAAGAATGCACCAAGGACTCATTTATATGGCTTGCTCATACCCAAGAATTGTGTGAACAAGCTTACGACACATTTCTTAGGATATGGTCGGCAACTGGAAATAGACCTGTTAAAACGTACTGCCTGTGGGGCGGACGTAAAGCAATCATTACTGCTAATCAGGCCATTGCAATTTTCTCAACCTTTGGAACATTTAGTGGGTTATACGAGAGAAATGAGTTGGTTAGCATAATACCGAGGCTGCATTGTGTTTTCGTGGATGAAGCACATAGGGCTTCAAGTCGCATATTTGGGAGTATAGTAAGGGAGTTAAAGCAAGAGGTTAAGGTTTTAGGGCTCACTGCTACGCCCGGAAGACATGCTGATTCTGTTTCGGATAATTTAGAGCTAAAGCAATTGTTTGAGTCCCATTTAATTACATCTTCTATTCTTGGAGATGATCCAATAAAGACACTACAAGAACGCAATATTCTTGGGATCCCAAGAATTAAATTCATAACTGGATCAGAGATTGAGGTGTTTGAAGGCAATTCAGGTGATGTGAGTAGTGCATCTCTGAGGATGTTGGCACATCATGAGGAGCGAAATCAGGTTATTGTTAAAGAATTATATAACCTAATATCATCAGGGCATAAATGCCTTGTCTTTAGTTGCTCAGTGGAGCACTCAAAACTAATCGTTGCAGCCTTGGCTGCGATTAATATCTCAAGTGCATACGTTGACTCTGATATGTCATCTGGTCGAAGAGCCAGCGTTATTAATATGTTCGCGAGAGGAGAGCATATGGTATTAGTCAATTATGGAATACTAAGTACTGGTTTCGATGTGCCGGATATTTCAGCAGTAGTTATTACTAGGCCGACCTCCTCAATCGTCCTTTATAGCCAAATGTTAGGGCGAGGTATGCGCGGGACTGCCGCTGGTGGCAGCGATCATTTCATCGTTTTAGATATACGTGATAATAATGACAACTTTGGTGAGGTAAATGAGGTTTACAATCATTTTGAAAGTCTTTGGCTTTCTCATTAAGGCAATAAAGGTTTACATATATGTCAGACATTTTGTCAGATGAAATTTTGCCGGGTATAAAAGTTTCAATAAATCCTCAAAACGATCGATCTAGGAGCATTTTATTGGAAGGAGTTGTTGATGAGGTTCTCACAAATGCGAAATCTCATCCTCACGGGATTCTAGTAAGGCTTACTTGTGGAGAAAAGGGTAGGGTTAAAGCTATTCTAGATGAACGACAGCGCTCCCCGGTTTCTTCAGCTGATGATTTAAGTGGTGTATTTCGGTTTGACGAAATTACGTTGCCACCCTGGCTAGCAAGTGAAAATCCGTATTTCTGTCGCGATTTACAAGCTGTTCAGCAAAGGTTACGAAAAAAACATGATATAGGTGAGTGGCGAGATCAATACTATGACTATGGAGTCTGTGGTTGCCTTCAAGAAATTACGAAATTATTAGAAAAATCTGTAGAAACTATTTTCAAAATGCCACTTTTTATGATCAGCGAAAGTGATAAATTAAGCACTTTTATCTATGGTAAGCCATGGCTTGGAGGGGCGTTTTTATATCGTTTTGCGTCAAGTACCGAATTATTAGGAAAACTACAGTTTGTTTTTAATGATAGGAGGAAAAAGGAGGACATTATTGATCAGGGAAATTATATCGATTCTGATTTAGGACTCTTCTTCGAGAAGATATCTGTTTTGGATGTCGCTGCAATTACTTCACTCAACACTATCCGACACTACCGAAATTATCTTTCGCATCCCCAAAATAATGTTTTGTCCCAGTCTAAGACTAGATTCATTGTGGATTATTCGTTGGCCGATTATAAGGAAATTTACAGCCTTGATACGTATCTTAGATGATATTCCTGTTTTCCGTTTCAGTTTATTTTTTGTGAATCGCTTTATATGAGACCTATGCTCAACGTTTTGATGCAGAGAGACATAACATGATACTAAAAACCTAGAGTATTAAAAAAACAATTAATAGTAACGTTATTAGAAAAATTCGTCCGAATTGATCAGTATCCTGATGTTGTTTTGCTCTCTGAAAGTGATGTAGTTGCATTAGATTCTTTAGTGTCTCTGTCATCGATGGACGAGTTGAGGGAGGCATGTTATCGGCTGACTGGAATCAGATGGTACTTTGATAAATCTTCTCCATCATCAAGTGATAGGTACTTAGACGGGTTTAGCTTCTTTGAAGCCTGCTTTGAGTATGTAGATGAGGGTTTATCCGATGAGTTTTTAGAGCTGACTTGGTTAATGTTTGACACATGATGCGTCTACCAGACAGATTGTTGGTGAAGATTTGGTTGAATATTGTCTGAGTCGATTTGAATAAATTGTCAATTTGGAGTAAGTGCATTCGGCTCGGTTTATATCACTAGAACTTTGGATGGTCTAATATATTTCAGAAACAGTTTTTTGATATGAAAATTGAGGGCAGGGATGAATGATATTATTCATTAGCCAAAAGCCGATGGCTCACTCAAAGAATAACCAATTCATTTGGGTTTTGGTGATAAACGTTGATTTGAGATGTAGAACTTTTGTTATAACATAAGTTATAACAAAAGTTGCTGATAGGACAAGCAGCAATCATATAGGAATATACTGAATGAATTGTGGGATAGACTTTGGTACTGCCAACTGCTCCGTTGGGATTTTGGAAGATGGAAAGCCTAAGCTCATTGATTTATCTGATGACTCCAAGCAAATGACGTCGGCTCTTCATTCCGTCAGGGCACATATTGAGACGATAGTGATAGATGAATATGAGCTTTCGTCGCGAGTTAAATCGGAGCTAGCCTCCCAGACTAATAAGATAGCGGGTGCAATCAGCCTGCAAAAAAAGTCTTTGGAGCATGTATTGGAACAAATTACTGAAGGCCCAAGCAAGGTGATCTTGCGAGATGAGATTGTCGATATAAATCTTAAAAGGAGGAAAGAGCGGTCAGGCTTGGGAGAGTTGAAATCGGAGGCAGATAGAAATAAGAGGATGGCAAAGGAAAAGCTTATTAAGGAAAAATATGATAAAGCCATTGAAAGCCTTATATTGGCGGTGATTAATGAACAAGGCAGCTACAAGGATGGAGATGATTCCAAACTGATAAGTTCCACAAGTCAGATCCGCAGCAGAGAGCACTCACTTATGCGTAGGGAGGCAGCAGAGGCACTAGCACAGAAAAATGCTGGTGGAGGTATTGCGTCGGCGCTATTTGCGGATAGTGATATCTGCTTTGGCGAAGAGGCTGTTTATAAACACATGGACGATCCTAACCATGGGTACTTTATAAAATCCCCAAAAGCCTTTTTAGGTGCCGATCTCAATAAGGTGCAAATCAATGTTTTTACGGAGATTGTTACCAGATTCTTTGCGTTTTTAAAGGCCTCAGGTGAGAAAGAGACTGGTTATAAACTTAAAAATTCTGTAATTGGGAAACCCGTTAATTTCCATGGTAATCAGGACAACGCAGGCAATAACCAGGCGCTAGATATATTGTATAGAGGAGCTATTTCAACTGGTTTTCAATATGTAGAGTTTCTTTATGAGCCGATAGCTGCTGCTCTTCATTTTGAACAGAGTCTTAAAAAGGAGCAAGTGGTTCTAGTCCTAGATGCGGGAGGGGGAACGACCGATTGCTCAGTTGTAAAGCTTGGGCCTGCCTATGTAGACCAAATTGATAGGCAAAATTGCATATTAGGCAATGCTGGCACTCGCATTGGTGGTATGGATTTAGATTATGCACTTGCAATGGCACAGATTATGCCTTTGTTTGGGCTTACGACAGATGAGCTTGATTTGGCAGTTCCAAATATAGTTTACTCCAATGCAATTATACAAAATGACGTCAATGCACGAGCTATGTTCTTATCAGATAAAACAGGAAGAGATATCGAATTGTATTTAAGATCGGTGCCCGAGGAGCACATTAATAAAATATGTCGGTTGCAAGCAATCTACCAGGATCGTTTAGGTTTTAGATTGAACAGGAGTGCTGAGTTAGCAAAAATTGCTTTATCGGAAAAAGAATCAATTACATTGCCTTTAAACTATGTTGAAAACAATCTTGTTGTGAAAATATCATCGCAGGATCTCGAGTCAGCAGTGCATAGGAAATTAAAACACATTACTGAATTAATGGATGAGACCTTGGCGCAATCTGGAACTGTGCCAGATATCATTTATGTGACTGGAGGAACAGCAAAGTCTCCCGTTGTTGATCGTCATATAAGAGCAAGATATGGAGATATTAATATAATCGTTGGAGATCACTTTGGAAGTGTTGCTTCGGGCCTGACCACTTGGGCTAGTAAAATTTATAGGTGATGAGTGGAGATTGGGCAGACATAGATTTTTTTGTCTTGCTAGTAAATTTGTTTTGCGCTGCTCAGTCGCTTTAGATTGGCTTCCCTAAATTTTTTAAAATGTCTATTTGAGCTGTCGTGACTTGATAATAATTAAATTGGTCATCTAAAAGTTCATAACCGCTTCGTCTAAACGCTCAATCTGTTTTCTGTTTAGTAATGTTTCTGCCGCCGAAATTATTTTTTTTGACTCAGCATCACCTTGATTCGAGGCTATTTTAGCCCAATAGTATGCTAATTCATTGTTTTGCATGACTTTTAATCGATCCAATAATAGCTTTTTCAGGAGATAGGTATATTGTTCTTGCAGTTGTACTTGTTGTGGTTAGGATCTTTTTTAATAGTGGCACTAAACCTAGAATGAACACACAACCTCTTTACGTTGTAACCGATAGCGAGTCTCACGAAACGTTCAGAGTTGGGCTTCTAAGTGATCTCCACAGCATCTTATGGGACTTTCTATTATGTAATAGTCGCTGGGATAGTGATGTTTGTGACGTCTTGGCCTATATTGCTTATGCCTCTGAGACACATACAAGGGCTGAGAGAGCTCTTCAAGCTGGACCAGCAATATGGGAAGCGCGTACAGACATTAAGCAGTAAGAGTTCATTGAGTTTATCTTAGAGAAATACGTAGAGGATTTCGTAACTGATCTAGCAAAGTCTAAGATGAATAGTCTTGTGACTCTGAACTATGATAATGTTCATGATGACAAGGCTGTGCTCGGGTCAACTTTAGTGATTAAAGACCCCCTTGTAGGTTACCAGAAGCATTTGTAAACTTAAGGAGTTAATCTAGGAGGAACCATGATAAGAATAATATCAATTGTGACGATATTTGTTTTTTTGTCTTCTACATCAGAAGCCAATCCTTTAGGGACTATTTTAAAGCAACTTTTAAAGTCGAGCGATGAAGTAGTAACTGTAGCGACAAGCTCTAAGAATGCTCTAAGCTCCACGGCAAAAAAAGGTGACGCTATTGTTCCCTATTCTCAAACTCTCAAAGAGCTAGAGCATATAGGCTCATCTAATTTCACCCTAAATGATAACTTTTTTATCGGCACGAGAGTAAATCTCAAAAACACTAATGGCTCTGCAGAGCTTAAAAAAAATTCTGGTAAATTTTTCTCCTGGCTAAGTAACACACTAGAAGAGCCAAAAGTTCTGATGAGCTTACAGTCTGCTGCCAGAAATATTAATACAGAGCATAAAAGCGCTAAAAACGAGGAAACTCGAAAACCCTCTAATATTAACTCTCTTCCATCGGTTGACTCTCTGCATAATTTGATTGCCGCGGAGCTTGTGAATGTTGATGGTGGAGATGATTATATTACAGCACTTACACAATATTTTTTTACATTAGCTGCATTTGGCTGGCGAGACTTTAACCCTGTAAGTCTAATTGAAAATGAAAAGTTAAACTCTGTTGAGTGGGGTGAGGCCGCAGGATTAGATGTATCGATTATTGCTATAGGTAGTTCGATGGATAAAAGATTTGAAGAAGTTAGAACTCGACTAACAGCTGATATGAGTACAATATTTTCAGCATCGGAGGGAGGTTATCTTCAATCCCAGATTGTTAGCTGCATCAGTCTACTAATAGATATACCTGGATTTACGATGACTCCATGGCCCGTCACTGAGTCACTTCACAATAAATACTGTAGTTATGACGATTTAGCTCGTGCAGTAGATAACATGATTCTTGCTTATGATGTGCCACCAACCTCACTAATTAGTGCGAGTTTAAAGAGCACTCTCCTCATAATGCCAACCACATCTGTAAGACAAGATAAAATTAAGTTACAGCTTAGAGATTCGTTGATGAATCGCATACCTTTGTTTCTCGAAACGGAGCCTGGCTCTGATGCCATACCTTTATTGTTAAGCATGTTGGCATATAATGAGATTGCTCTGGGCAATATGAGAAATTCCTATGATATCTGCTTGCTTGTGCTTGATATAGCTAAAGATAATGCTGAGATTAAAAATCTAATTATTGGGAGTATCATGCCTGAAATTTTTCTCGCAGCCGACGATATTGTGACGATGAAAAAATTGGCATTTATACTTGAGGTTATGAGTCAACCTAAATCTGACTCCTTTGTCCTTGCCGAGACAAAAATAAATTTACTTGTTGTGCTGTCTTTGTTTAATGAAATGGTCAAAAGACAATCAGTTTAGATAGACATAGAATCCTCTGGGATGAGTGGTAAGGGTTAAAAGAGAATCGCCCTGAGCTATTTGAAAAGCTAAAGAGCACAAAAAAACAACGTGAACGCTACGATATGGACGTTGCTGATAAGCGTTTGGTTGGCAATGGCGCGTACACATGGAGCCAGGCTGGAGCGCTTGATGGCTGTGGTGTCGTAAATACCCCAGTCGGCTTTTGTGTCTTTGGTTCCTAAAATATTCTTGTGTTAACCCTTAGCGCTGCTTTTTTCGTGCGATCGACGGCTCATCATAGATAGACCAGTCTATAGTGTCTAAATTCTTGTTAGCACTTTTTTGAGCGCGCCTCTGTAGCCTGGTCATTCCAAAAGCTGCCATATGTTCTTCATCAACAATAAGCTGGATATCCTCTTTGGTTGCCGCATCAACGAGTAGTCCAGCTTCAAAGAACCCTTCGATCTTATACTTCAGTTTCTTAGTGTACTCTGACTCATCGTCCTCAGCACTGTAGTATTCGCGGACTAACTCTCGAACTGCTTGAATAAATTTAATGTTTTTGTATTGGTCATTTAGAGACATGGTTAAAATTTCTTATTTATATGGCCGTGATGGGTTAACAATTGATGCAATAGTAACCTTTTCCGAAGATAGGTACTTTGCATATATATCTGAATGGTCTTTTGCGAACGAGTCTGCATCGAACTTAGGCTCCTCCTTTGCGAGCCTTTTCCAGGAGACTACGCCCTTAATTTCATCATCATTATGTAATATTGATGCTAGACCTGCTTTTAAAGACTCATATAGCCAATCGGCAGAAGCTATTGCTTTCAGGTTGTCTAGGTAGGCTTGATGTAGGTCAGTGATAGTGGAATTTCGTTCAATTTCTGGACTAGTAATGCCGCTGTTATCTATTGCAGCTGAATCAGCCATTAACTTCTTTTCGTTATATAGGTCTTTATCTAATTTCTTTAGCGATGAAGTACCTTTTACGGAGAACGACCCTTTCGGCTCGCTGAGTACTAATGTTTCATAATTTGAATATAATTCTGGAT
>Ga0206129_10005746_pt1 | contig 12955 bp, 14 predicted proteins | sample Helgoland_Spring_8_FD_148616 | JGI IMG/M metagenome (GOLD analysis project Ga0206129, IMG submission 148616) | Pelagic subsurface seawater microbial communities from Kabeltonne, Helgoland, North Sea - Helgoland_Spring_Bloom_20160502_2 | ecosystem: Environmental > Aquatic > Marine > Epipelagic ...
GACGCGCGCATGGCCCCGATCTGGTCCCAGTCGTACCCAAGCTCCACCAGCAACATCTCGGTGTCCGCACCGAGCTCGGGCGAGACCTGTCCGGGAACAACAGGAGTGCCCGACATGCGGATGGGTGATCCCATCATCTTCACCTTGCCGTATTCGGGGTGATCAATATCTTGCATATAACCGTTGATCATCGAATGTGGATCGGCAGTAGCTGCGGCGTAGTCGTTGACCGGCGCCCACCGGCAACCGGCCTCGGTGAGCGCAATACCCCACTCGGCCGTCGTTCGGGTCTCAAAGGTCTTGCGGAGTTCGATGAACAACTCCTTGCGATCCTCAGGGTCAAGGCTGAAAGGCGGTCAAGGATGAAAGGCTGGAACCGTTCATCGTCGAGCAATTCACTACGGCCGATCGCTGCATAGAAACCCTCCCGTTGCTGCGGCGGCACACCCACCAGCGCAATCCAGCTATCGGACGTGGGAACAATGCCATACACCGCGGGCAACAGCGGGTGCCCCTGGTTGGCGCGGCCAGGCGCTTCCCCAGTCAAGAAGTACGCGGTGTACTCAGAGTTCTGCGCGTAGAGCTGGCTTCCGAACAGTGAGACATCGATTCGTTGACCCCTACCGGTGCGCTCTCGAGCCACGATTGCCGCCAAGATCCCGATGGTCATGTTCTGGGCACCGATGTGATCCGCGATCACCGCGCCCACCGGTGTGGGGTCTCCATCGTCCATACCGGTCGTACTGATGAGACCACCAGCCGCCTGGCCGGCCAAGTCAGCACCTTCGCGCGCTGCCGCCGGACCCTCGGGGCCGAATGTGGTGCCCATGCCATAGATGATGCGAGGGTTGCGGGCCGCAGCATCCTCGTACCCCACACCCCATTCGTCGAGTGTTCCCGCCTTAAAGTTCGAGATCACCACGTCGGCGGTCTCGATCAGTTTCAGGAACGCCTCGGCACCGTCGGGCAGACGCAGGTCAAGCGTGATGCTGCGCTTGCCTCGATTGTTGGCAATAAAATACGGCGCCCGAGCGTCTTCTGCCGAGATCGGAATCCACCGCGCTTGATCGCCCAATCCCGGCATTTCGACCTTGATGACATCGGCGCCCATATCAACCAGGGTCTGCCCAGCCTGCGGTCCCTGCACGATGATGCCCGCATCGATTACCCGAATTCCGTCAAGTGCTCCCATAACGCAAAGTCTCGCGTACCGGACTTAGCCCGACATACCTGGCGAAGAAATCTGAAGCGCACTTCTAGCCCTCCCAAGCTCCACGTGCAAGCACGTCCTGTGCTCATTCATTGAGTTCCATCGGCGTTGTCGTAACTCGCGCAGTGATCTAGCTGCCGTGTGCAACCATTATCGGTCACATGAGCTGTCCAGCCGCTCGGCCTCGACGTCGACCGAAGCCCACAGCATTATCCTGAGCAGTATGGCTCTTTCGCTTGCACCACACGAATCGTTGACGAAGCCGACAGGTCCGGTCGTGATCGTGGTCGCCGACGGCGTGGGTCATGCTCCCGAAGGCCCATCGAATGCTGTGACCGAGGCAAACACGCCGACGATCGACCGGCTCGTTCATGGTCCACTCTCGACCATCATCGCGGCCCACGGCACCGCGGTCGGTTTGCCCAGCGACGACGACATGGGCAACAGCGAAGTTGGCCACAACGCCCTAGGTGCTGGCCGGATCATTTCCCAAGGCGCCAAACTCATAAACCACGCGATTGAAACTGGCGAAATATGGGACTCAGCGACCTGGCATGAACTGCTCCGGCACGGGCGCCCCGGAACACTGCACCTGATTGGTCTGCACAGCGACGGCAATGTGCATTCACACACCGACCATCTCTACGCCATCGTCCACCGGGCCGCCATCCAGGGTGTGACTCGGTGTCGACTCCACATCCTGCTCGACGGGCGCGACGTCGCTGCCCGTTCGGCTCAGCTGTACATCGAGGCCACCGAGAAGGTGCTGGCCGCAGTCAACGCCGACCACAACGTCGACTTCCGCATTGCGTCCGGCGGTGGACGTATGACGATCACCATGGATCGTTACGGCGCCGACTGGCCCATGGTCAAACGAGGCTACGACTGCCACACTCACGGTGTTGGCCGACAGTTCCCCACTGCAGCCGAAGCGGTCGACGTCATGTACAGCGAATCCGACGGCGATCCAAAACCACAAGGTGATCAATACCTCGATGCGTTTGTTGTTGCCGATGACGGCGAACCAATCGGCACGATGGCCGACGGTGACGCCGTGCTGCTGTGGAATTTCCGTGGCGATCGCGCCGTCGAGATCACCCAGGCGTACGAAGCTGAGACGTTCACCGAGTTTGATCGTGGCTACCACCCCGACGTGTTCTATGCCGGCTTGTTGCAGTACGACGGGGATCTCCACGTGCCTAGCCACTATCTCGTCGAGCCCCCAACCATCGATCACACGATGGGCGAGTATCTCGCAGCCGAGGGGATGAGTTGTTTCGCTATCAGCGAGACGCAGAAGTTCGGCCATGTGACCTTCTTCTGGAACGGCAATCGGTCCGGTTACGTCGACGAGTCGCTCGAAACCTATATCGAGATTCCTAGCGACAATATGCCGTTCGATCAAGCGCCGGCCATGAAGGCGAGCGAAATCACCGATGCCACGATCGAACTGCTGCGCAACGGCAAGTTCGACTGGGGACGTATCAACTACGCCAATGGCGACATGGTCGGCCACACCGGCGATTTGGCAGCCACGATCGAATCCATGGAAGTGCTCGACGACGCGCTGGCCCGACTGATCGAGGTCGTCGTAGGTGAACTCGACGGCGTGGTCATCTTCACCGCTGACCATGGCAATGCCGACATCATGTACACCGAAAAGGACGGCGTCCGTTCGCCCAAGACTTCGCACACGTTGAGCCCCGTTCCTTTTGCCGTGGCCTGTCAGCATCCTGAGCGTTACCGGTTCGGTGACCTCGCCGACCCCGGCCTAACCAACATCGCCGCCACCGTGATCAGTCTGTTGGGTTTCCAACCACCGGCCGACTATCGACCCAGCCTGCTAGCCGCTACCTAGCCACAACCTGTTCGTTGCCTGCAGCCCCTGGCGGCTGTCACAGTGCTGGGCTACGGTTTCGTCTACGCCTTCGAAGACCGGCGAACCAAGGTCTTCCGTGGAATTACCCGAACGGGCACCATGACTATCAGCGAAAGCGATCGACGCGACCTCTTTAACAACCTTGAAGTGACCCTTGGTGGGTCCGCCGCCGACACCCTCATGCAGCTTCTCCCCTACCAACCAGCCGATCAGCTCGTGACCCGGGTTGATATGCACGCCCAGACTGCCCTGCTCCATGGCGAGATGGCCGAGTTGCGCGCCGACCTCACTAGCGAGATGGCCGAACTCCGAAGCGACCTCACCGGAGAGATGGCCCAACTGCGCACCGATGTTCTTGGCGACATGACCCAACTCCGCAGCGATGTTCTTGGCGACATGGCTGAACTTCGCAGTGATGTTGTTGGCCACATGGCCGATCTACGGGCGGACCTCACCGGCGACATGGCCGAACTCCGAAGCGAGGTCAGAGGTGACATGGCCCAACTGCGCACCGCTCACCGGAGAGATGGCCCAACTGCGCACCGACCTCACCGGCGACATGGCCCAACTCCGCAGTGATGTTGTTGGCGAGGTTGCTGATCTGAAGGTGTGGGTTCAGCGTTGGGTCAGTGGCGCAGCTGCGGTGAACCTCGTAGCGCTGATCACCGCGCTGGCGACCTGAGCGTTCGAGTTCGCGCCGCGAGCTGGCCTCGACCTGGTGCTCCGAGAACATCAATTCCCTCAGGCGTAGCTCGGGCCACAATCTCACCCCGGCTGATCGTGAGTTCGGGCCAGCCGGTGACCTGCCAGCCGTCGTACGGCGAATAACCAGCATTCGAGTGCATGGCGGCACCGTCGATCGTGCGGGTGTCGTTCGGGTTCCAGATCACGATGTCGGCATCAGAACCAGGAGCGATCGTGCCCTTGCGGGGATACAGGCCGAAGAGCCGGGCAGCCGTTGTGCTCGTGACCTCGACAAACGTAGCGACCGAGATCTTGCCGGTGGCGACTCCCTCGCTCCACAAAACCGGCATGAGTGTCTCGAGTTCGGCCATGCCATGGCGAAGATCGCTCGCTGTCAGCGTCGGGTCCAGCTTTTCGTCGAGCGTCCACGGCGCATGGTCTGTACACACTGTGCTGACGGTGCCATCGTTCAACCCGGCCCAGAGTGCATCGCGATCTGCGTCGGTGCGAAGTGGTGGAGCGCCGGCGTATTTCGCTCCATCGGGTTCGTTGAAACGGGACTCGTTCAGATGCAGATAGATCGGCCGGGTCTCGACATGCACCGGCAGACCGCGTGCACGGGCCTTGCGGCAGGCATCGAGCGCCGCTGCGCTGGATAGGTGAACGACATAGGTCGTAGCGCCGGTAGTTGCGCAATACCCGACGGCGCGTTCGGTCGCGATACGTTCGGCTTCGACCGGTCGCGACTTGGGGAAATGGCTGGCGTCGGTATGGCCAGCCTCATCGAGTGCGTGCCCACAACAATGCATGATGGCTGGATCCTCGCAGTGCACCAGTACCACAGAGCCTGCGTCGGCAGCTGCCTGCATGGCCCGAAGAAAGCCGTCGAGGTGGCGATCGAACCGACGGAACGACATGAAAATCTTGATGCTCGGATTGCCGGCCGCGGCCAACTCTTCGATCTGAGCGATGCCCTCGTCGTCAGGGTTGAGCAACACGGTGTGCTGGAAATAGTCGACGATGGCATTAGCCGCGGCATCAGCATTGTCTCGCAGCAGGCCAGCCTTCATCTGCTCACCCGGCTGGGGGAACGACATGTTGCCGACCGTGGTGACGCCACCAGCTGCAGCGGCGCGGGTACCAACTTCGAAGTCATCAACCCACCGCCAGCTGTCAGGTCCGGTACCAGGGGCGGTGAGATGCACATGGGCATCGATACCACCAGGGAGCACATACCGATCAGTGGCATCGATCTCGGTGGTACCGGTCATATCGCCACCGATCTGCATGATCACACCGTCACGAACGCCAACGTCGGTGACTGCCTCGATGCCGCTCGTCACGACAGTGCCATTGCGAATTACAAGATCCATGGATTGAAGAGGCACCGGATCAGAGACCGCTCACGAAGTCGGTCAAGGCCGCGATCGGGACGTCGAATATGGTGTGGTCCATCAAAAAGTCGTGACTGAACAAGATGACTGGTCCGTCGCCACCGCTGTCTTCGTAGCGGATCGGGGTGTCGTTCACAGTCACAGTTGCCATCACCAGACCCTAGTTCTCTAGGACTGCTCTATCCGAGCGTCGTAGTGTCATCGCATGGGGACAAGCACTATTCCGGGGTTCGATCCAGATCACGCATCGATACCGCAGCTCATTCGGGCGTCGACGACACACTTCGCAGATCGCAACGCCATTCGCGATGGTGATGTAACGCTCACCTATCAAGAACTCGGTGAACGCGTTGACCAGGCGGCTCGATCGTTCATCGCATCAGGCATACAGGCCGGTGACACGGTGGCGGTGTGGGCCCCGAACTGCTGGCAGTGGGTCGTGGCCGGACTGGCAGTGTCGCGAGCCGGCGGTGTACTTGTGCCAATCAACACCCGATTCAAAGGCAACGAGGCCGCCTACGTTCTCAACGCCGCGTCAGTACAGATGTTGTTCGTCGCCGATGGTTTTCTAGACACCGACTACAGCGGCTCGTTAACCAACGAACACCTTCCCATGTTGCAGGCCATCGTCGATCTAACCAGTGGCGGGGCTCCAGGAACCATCAACTTCGCCGATTTCCTGGCCCGAGGCGACGGCCCAGAATCCGCCGACTACCAGGCCGAGGTCGAACGTCGCACCGATGCGTTTGCGCCAACCGATGTCGGCTCCATCATGTTCACCTCGGGGACTACGGGACATCCCAAAGGTGTACAGATCATCGGCGGCGCGATCATCCGGGTGTTCCACCCCTACGGCCAGGGACTCGGCGTGCAACCTGGCGACCCCTACCTGCTGGTTAATCCTTATTTCCACGCCTTCGGCTACAACTCGGGCATCATCGTGTGCCTCATGTTCGGCGCACTTAACCTGCCGATTTCCACGCCTTCGGCTACAACTCGGGCATCATCGTGTGCCTCATGTTCGGCGCACTTAACCTGCCGGTCGCTATCTATGACCCTGCCCAAGTGTTGGCCACGATCCAGCGCGAACGTGTCGCCGTGTTCCCCGGTCCGCCCGCACTGTTTCAAGGTTTGCTCAACCACCCCGAGCTTGATCAGTTCGATATCTCATCATTACGTTCGTGTGTGACTGGCGCCGCTTCGATCCCAGTCGAGATGATCATCGAGATGCGCGACCGCCTCGGTTTCGACACCATCATGACCGCCTATGGCATGACCGAAACCTCGGGCCTGGCTGCCTATACCCGACCAGGCGACTCACCAGAAACTATTGCGACTACATCGGGCTGTGCCCCGGCAGGCGTCGAGCTTCGAGTGGTCGACCCAACCGGCGCCGATGTCGAAACCGGAACCGAAGGCGAGTTGTGGGTCCGCGGCTTCCAGGTCACACCTGGATATCTCGATGCGCCCGAACAGACGGCCGAAGCGATTGATGCCGATGGTTGGCTCCACACCGGTGACATCGCGGTGATGGATGAGCACGGATACATCGACATCACCGACCGGATGAAGGACATGTTCATTATGGGTGGCTTCAATGCTTATCCGGCTGAGATCGAACGTGTCTTGGTCGAACACCCGCTCGTGGGTCTCGCCGCCGTTATCGGCGTGCCTGATGAACGTATGGGCGAAGTCGGTGCAGCCTTCATTGTGCCCAGCCCCCAAGGTGCACCCGATGTTGATGAGCTCATCGCGTGGTGCCGCGAATGTATGGCCAACTACAAGGTGCCCCGCCATGTGTTCATCGTCGACGAACTCCCGCTGACCGCGTCGAACAAGGTCCGCAAACCAGAACTGCGAATCCTGGTTGCTGATCTGCTGGGTTAGCGGTCGAGGGTGAGTTCGAAACGTTCGCCGCTCCAACCATTGATCTGATCGCGGCCTTCGACAAACACGGTGGTGACATCACTCGGGATGTCAACGGTGTGTGACCGGGTGAATGGCTGCTCGCCGGCATGATCGTGGGCCAGGACCCGGATACCGAGTTCGTTGTCGTCGGCGTCGAGCACCCGCCACGAATCGGCATAACGAGCAGGCGAGTCGTATTCGCTTAACAGGGTCACGTTGACGCGCCATGACGCTCCATCGCTGGTCGTTGCAGTGACATCGACCACGGTGGGGAACAGGCCGTCGTTTTCGGCCTCGCGCAGGTTCTCTGCTGTGACTGCCGGCTCAGCGTTCGCCGGCCCCGAGACAGTTGGGTCGTCGGTACAGCCTGCCATCACCAGTATCGGGGCAAGGATCGTGACCAATCCAACAACGATGCGACGCATGTTCGGAACCGTACTGGTTACGGTTCCGCTGGTGTCCGCACCTGCCTCCAGTCGATTTGCCGCCGATGGCATGAACCAGGGCAACTTCAACCAGGTCGACTGGGCACTTTTGCTGACCATTTCGCTGATCTGGGGATCATCATTTCTCTGGATCGCCATAGGGCTCGATTCGTTCCATCCAGCAGTCATCGCGCTCTTCCGTATGGTGTTCGGCGCCGGCGTTCTCGCGTTCGTGCCATCGGCTCGCCAATCCATGCCTCGGTCGACCTGGCCAGCCCTGATGGTTGTGGCGGTTGCCGGGAACACCGCTCCCGCACTTTTCTTTCCACTGGCTCAGCAACGAGTCGAATCCTCGGTCGCTGGCATGCTCAATTCTGTTGGTCCGATTCTGGTGCTGTTTCTCTCGGTTGCCATGTTGCGCCGAGCGCCGGAACGCAACCAGATCATCGGGCTGATCATCGGCCTGTGTGGCGCGATAACCATCGCGGGGGCCAACCTGGCCGGGACCGACGCCGAACCACTCGGTGTCTTCTTCGTGTTCTGCGCGGTCGCCGGCTATTCAATCTCGAACAACTTCTTGCCCCCACTCGCCCAGGCATACGGCGGTGCCGCGGTGATGGGCCGAGCCATGGTGATCAGTTCAGTCTTGCTCGCTCCATGGGGGTTATGGGGCCTGTCCCAATCAACGTTCGAATGGAAACCGGCCCTCGCCATCGTGATCCTGGGTGTCTTTGGCACGGGTATCGCACGCTCCCTCTTCGCCACACTCAATGGTCGGGTCGGCGCACCCCGCAGCTCGCTCGTCGGATACCTCGTGCCGGTTACAGCGATCGTGCTTGGAGTCGTCGTCCGCAACGAATCCGTTGGTGCAATTGAGCTCGTCGGAACTGCACTCATCCTGTGCGGTGCCGCATTGATCAGCCGAGGCTCTCGCTAGACCCTCACCCCCACGTCGGTGACTAAGGTCGACCCATGGGACAGATCGAGGATCGCATCACTGCAATGGGACTGGCATTACCGCCCCCAGTTGTTGTGCCACCCGACGTGCAGCTGCCGTTTGCTTTTGTGAACATCTGCGGCAACCGGGCCATTGTCTCAGGCCATGGCCCCCAAGGTCCGGACGGCACGGTCACCGGGCCATTTGGCATCGTGGGCCACGACGTGTCTGTTGATCAGGGGTACGAGTCCGCCCGGCTTGTCGCCTTATCCATGCTGGGGTCGTTGCATCGTGAGCTAGGCACACTCGACAGAATTAGCCACTGGGTCAAGGCCTTGGGCATGGTGCGATGCGGGTCTGACTTCACCCAACAACCAGCGGTGATCAACGGCTTCAGCGACCTGATCTTGGAGCTGTTCGGTCCCGAGGTAGGCCGGCATTCCCGATCTGCCGTCGGCATGACATCGTTGCCGTTTGGAATACCTGTCGAGATCGAAGCCGAAGTCCTACTCCATAGCTGACCCCGTACAAACGGAGGAAAGGCAAGTGGCCACAACAATGCCGACCTATCAACTTGAGGTCACCCATTTGACAAAAAGCTACGGCGACGCCACCGTCGTCGATGACCTCACGTTTACGGTGCCACCCGGACGAGTCACCGGTTTCCTGGGGCCGAACGGTTCCGGCAAATCCACCACACTGAAAATCATGCTCGGCCTGGCCTCGCCAACGACCGGTCACGCAACCATTAGCGGCCATCGTTACAAAGACCTGGCCAACCCGGCCCAAACGGTAGGTGCCATCATCGAATCTGATGCCTTTCATCCTGGCCGAAGTGGGCGAAACCACCTCCGAATACTGGCCGACGCCACTGGATGTTCCTACACCCGGGTCGACGAGATGCTCGACGAGGTTGGCCTCGGAAGCGCCGCAAATCGCCGGGCAGGCGCCTATTCGCTGGGTATGCGGCAACGACTCGGACTAGCCGCCGCAATGCTGGGAGAACCACCCGTACTCATACTTGACGAACCAGGAAATGGCCTCGATCCCCAAGGCATACACACGTTGCGCGACGTTCTCCGGGGCCACGCGGCTCGTGGCGGCACGGTTCTTGTCTCAAGCCACCTGCTGGCCGAAGTTGAACACCTCGCCGACGACGTCATCGTGATCAATGATGGTCGGCTTGTTACCCACGGCGCACTTGCCGAACTCCAAAATTCTCCCACGGCGCACTTGCCGAACTCCAAAATTCTGCAGCACTGGTTCGAACAACCGACCCAGGTCTCTTGGCAACCCAACTCGAACAAGCAGGCGCACTCACCGAGTCACAAGGCACCGACGGATTGGTCGTCCGGGGCATGTCGCTGACAGAGATCGGTGAACGAGCCTTCGCTAGCGGCTTCGTCTTGCACGAACTGTCTTCTCACGCCGGGTCGCTCGAGCAGCTATTCCTCAGTTGGACCGGTGCTACTCCGGATGATCGCGACCACACCTCATGAAACAACTCATCCGATCAGAACTCCGCAAACTCACTACCACCAACATGCCATGGGCGTTCCTGGGTGCATTGTTCGCCATCGCCGCGATCAACGCGTTCGCCGTGATTGCCGCAACCGACTTCGACGGCTCCAAAACATTCATCTCAACCGAAGTTGACCAGCAGTCACTGGTGGCGTTCGCAGCCAACGGTTTCGTTTTGGCCAGCCTTTTCGGGGCTATTGCCGTGGCCCGAGAATACGGGCACCACACCGTCGTCCCGACCTTCTTGGCAGCCCCCAGACGCCATCGCGCCGTGCTAGCTCAGGTAAGTGCGGTCGCTGTAGGTGGCGCTATTCTGAGCATGGTCGGTGCCGGGCTCACGGTTTCCGCCGTCGCCATCTCGCTGCCGACGACCGAATACGGCTTCCTCATATCGGCTGGTCACGTCGTGCAGATCGTCGCAGCTTCGGCGTTCGCCGGTGCAGCTGGCGCCGTCTTCGGAGCCGGCATCGGCGCCGTGGTCCGCAATGTCGGGGGTGCCGTGACCGGTGTGGTCCTGATGCTAATCGTCGCCCCACCACTCATCGTGCAACTGGCCAACAGCACCGCATCATGGATGCCGAACAGCCTCGCCCTGGTTCTAGCCGGAGTCACAACCGACGTCAGTGGCCCAGCTGCTGTTGCGGCCCTCAGCGCGTGGGCCTTGGTCCCCGCCGGTATCGGTCTGGTTGCGGTCCAACGCCGCGACGTCATCTAACTCAGCACGGCAGCGCTTCTAATCCAGTTCTGCTGGCGCGCCGCTATCGAGGTACAGCCGGACGAATGCTGACGTACTGATCAGCCCGCTCGCCGCCTGGATGACGCTGCTGATCACCAGTGCCACTACGAATTCACCAGAGGAGGGCAACAGGTCGACAACCTTGAAATCCTGAACCAAGAAATCATCGTTCTGGATTTCGAAGTTCAAAGCAACCGCGTTTGGATCAACGAACGAGGCCAGCCCACCAAGCGTGGCGGTCACCACATTGACCGAAAGGCCAAGCGCCAGGGTGAAGAGGAAGATCCGGCCAAAAACTGACCAAAAACGCCCCCCGGACACCTCGGCCGATGCCCGAATCGCCGACACATTTGTTGGAGCTATCGCCACCGCGTTGAACACAAACGCCAGCTTGGTCGCGGCCCAGATCACTACCGGAATCGCCGCAACGATGAGCAACACCCCAACCGGCGCAACCGCGACCGTGACCACAGCAATCACCATGATTGCCACGAACCCGGCAAGGATCAACATAACCATACCATGACACCCAGAAACCGGGGCAGCCGGCGCAGAGCATGGCTGAACGCATCCGCGACAGTTGGGTTCGCCTGGTAATGCGCCCGATGCAGGAATCGGCTCATCGCAAGCCAGCCAATACCTTGCATCACGATGCCTGCAACGATCAACACAATGATGATCACCGCCGTGCCAGCCGTGAAATTGACCAGCTCTTCGTTCACGATCGCTATGTCGCGAGCGGCAAACAACACGCCGCCCCAGATCACCAGGCTGCCAGCGATTTGTACAATGAGAGCTACTGCCGCGGCTCCCTGCCAATAGTTGCCAAAGACAGAAAAAGTGCTGCTCAACCAGCTGCCGATGTCGGGCAGCTTTCCTGGCTCGTGGAAGTGGTTGGTCCACATCTCGCCATCGAAATATCGCATGCGATCCGGCGAATGCGGGTCGTTGGCATGCGATCCGGCGAATGCGGGTCGTTGTACCAGCCCGCCGGCGCCTGAGCTGAACCATCAGTCACCCGGCAAACATAGCGGCGCGGAAGCGTGCTGATAGAAACAAATAATGACTGCTGCCTCTCGTAAAACAGGAACGAACCCGCTCGGCCTGCACTTCACCAACCGCTTCACTCACGATCTTCCTGCCGACGACCACCTTGACAATGTCCGACGTCAGGTCAATGGCGCATGCTTCAGCCGGGTCACCCCCACCGCAGCATCGGCACCCGAATTGGTGGTGTATTCGCCCGAAGTCGCCGAGATGCTCGACATCAGCGATGAACAAGCCCAGTCCCATGAGTTTGCGCAGCTCTTCACCGGCAATCTGATCACTGCCGATATGGATCCCTACGCCATGTGTTACGGCGGCCATCAGTTTGGGAACTGGGCCGGCCAGCTCGGCGACGGTCGAGCTATTGCTCTCGGCGAAGTCCTCACCCCGGACGACGGCCATCAGACGTTGCAGCTCAAAGGTGCCGGTCCCACGCCCTACTCCCGGCGGGGTGATGGCTACGCAGTTATGCGATCTTCGGTTCGCGAATTTCTCTGCAGCGAGGCAATGTTCCATCTCGGGGTTCCCACCACTCGAGCACTCAGTCTCACCTTGACCGGTGATCCAATCATGCGCGACATGTTCTACGACGGTAATCCCGCCCCTGAACTCGGGGCCGTGGTGTGTCGGGTCAGCCCGTCGTTTGTCCGTTTCGGTAACTTCGAACTCTTCCCAACCCGTGGTGAATTCGACGAGTTACGTCGACTGGTCGACTGGACAATACGCACCGACTTCCCTGACCTTGCCGAGGGCAACGGTGAACAGCCACTCGATGTGATCACCGACTGGTTTGCCGAGGTTGTGCGATTGACCGCCGAGATGATCGTCGACTGGATGCGGATCGGTTTCGTCCACGGGGTGATGAACACCGACAACATGTCGATACTCGGCCTCACCATTGATTACGGCCCGTACGGCTGGCTCGAGGGTTTTGATCCTGACTGGACTCCGAACACGACCGATGCCCAGGGTCGTCGATATCGGTACGGCAACCAGCCATCGGCCGCGCACTGGAATCTCGTGCAACTGGCAAACGCAATCGCTCCGCTGTACGGCGACAACGTCCAACCACTCGAAGAAGTACTGGACACCTACGCCGTCGAATTCGGCGATGGCTGGAACGCGATGATGGCCGAACGTCTCGGTTTTATTGGTTTCGCTGGCGACGATGACAATGCCCTCTTCGGTGAGCTTGGTCGTGTGCTTCAGATCAT
>Ga0206129_10005748_pt1 | contig 12949 bp, 8 predicted proteins | sample Helgoland_Spring_8_FD_148616 | JGI IMG/M metagenome (GOLD analysis project Ga0206129, IMG submission 148616) | Pelagic subsurface seawater microbial communities from Kabeltonne, Helgoland, North Sea - Helgoland_Spring_Bloom_20160502_2 | ecosystem: Environmental > Aquatic > Marine > Epipelagic ...
AGGTACCTCAAGAGCGAAATGCCAAATTTCTCTTGCAATTTTTTCTTCTTTATTATAACTTTTGTAAAATAGTGGACATTAGAGCACGGCCATTTATAGAGGCTCCGCGCGCGCCGCGATCGTGTCAGCGAGGGGGTAACTCTCATTGAAGAGAAGAATAACTGACGCCATAAATGGCGCAATAAGGAGCTGTTAATGTTTGATGTGGTTACTAATAGTGACGTAAACAGCAATTCACTTTTTCGACGAAGCGCAGTGAAAAATACTGGCTTTAACCGATTTAGTAACCAGTAGCAGAGAGGCAAAATGGAAACTACACGAACACCTTTGCCAATTAGGACTACGCTAGCTTATGGAATCGGGGAGGTGGGAGAGGTTGTTTTCCTAGGCATGTTTAACACCTTTATCGTCATTTACTACAATCAGGCAATAGGTCTTTCCAATTCGTTGATAGGCACTGCGATTATGCTCGCTACGATCGGCGACGCAATCTCCGACCCTATGGTTGGGATGATTTCTGATCGCTGGCGTTCGCGGCTAGGCAGGCGCCACCCCTTTCTCTTTGCCGCTCCTATTCCACTGGCTGTCTCTCTGTACGCAATTTTCAGTCCGCCAGATTTTCTAACCGGGGGCGTTGCAGGTGAACCCAATCAGCTATGGCTGTTTGCCTGGTTAGCTGTTTGGACTATATGTGGGCGCTTGTTCGTCACGCTGTATACCATCCCTCATCATGCATTAGGTGCTGAGCTGGCCAAGAACCCCAATGAGCGCTCAAGACTTTTCAGTTCGAACGCGATCATTGGGTATGTATCCGGCGCGCTCTTTTCCTTCACAGTCTGGGGCTTTTTTCTCAGTGGCGAAAGTATGTTGGCTGACGGGTCCGTTATACCTAAACACCTGGACGCGTCGGCCTATCCACCCGTGGTTATAACCGCCTGCGCGATTATCTTGGTGATGATAAATCTTAGTGCTCTTGGTACGGTGGATCGCGTGCCCTATCTAAGTTCGGTAGCTAAAAGTGACGCGCGAAGATCGCTCTTAAGTTTCTATCGAGAGATGATCACGGTTTTCGCCAATCCCAACTATACCTTTTTGATGATTGGGTTTTTCTTGCTCATGATTTCAGTTGGGCTTAGTGACACTTTGTCGGTCTTTATCGCAACCTATTTTTGGGAATTTAAACCTGAGCAAATCAAATGGTTCGGCCTGATGGGAGTCCCGGCCATTATCATCGGTGCGACTGTGTCTCCGGGTTTGATGAGAAAATTTGACCGTAAGCCGGTGCTGATCGGTGGGCTTCTGGGTTTATTGATAATTGGTCCGGTACCCTTAGTTTTGCGCTTATTCGATTTGATGCCCGCCAATGGGTCTGAACATTTGCTCCCAATAGTAATTGCTAGTGCAATGGTTTCGGTGATGTGCGCCGCCGCGGGAGCCGTTGCGATGATGTCGATCTTGGGTGACATAGCGGATGAAAACGAGTTGCTGATTGGTCTGCGACAGGAAGGATTGATCTATTCAGCCCGCGCTTTCTTCGCAAAAGCATCCAACTCAGCGGGTCACTTTTTTGGTGGCATATTTCTAGATGTGTATATTGTTTTTCCCTTTGATGCGGTGCCCGGTGAAGTCGACGCTGATGTCATCTGGCGTTTGGGTTTGTTCGCTGGACCAATCATGTGCATCGCAGGCTTTTGTGCGCTGCCATTCTATGCGCGCTATCGACTCACTCGAGCCAAACACCTCGAGATCCTGAAGAAGTTAGAAAAAACTTCCCCGCGTTGACAAAGTATCTACGATTCAAACTTGCAACGGTAATAGCTCAGTATGGAAGACGCACTTTTACAAATTAGTCTGATGCTGGTTCCCTAAAGGTAATTCACGGCGCCTAGTGAAGCCAGTGAGAGGAGGATAGTGATGTGCATGGATACTTCTAAATTTCTACCAAACCTTCTTGGTTCATTAAGCGCAGCTTTATTTTGGACAGTGTTGCGAACCCGGGTCAAGACTAAAAAATCAGATTTAACCAACCCTCATCTTTTGGAAACTGGAAAAAATAATGAAACAAACCAAGCCAAAGTTACATTTAGTTGTCGCCACTGTTATGTTTGCACTTACTAGCATGGCGTATGGTAAAGGATCGAGCGACTTTTCTTCACTCTCAGATTTTGATAGTCACATTCTCAATGCGGATCTCGATCCCAAGAAATTGATGTCGCTTGAAAAGCGTATGCACAAATTTGTGGCTGATGGAGAGACCATGGGGATCGCTACTCTGCTCGTGAGCAATGGCAAAGTCGCCAGCTATGCTCAGGCTGGTGTGCGTGATATTGTCAAAGGCGAGCCTATTACTCAAGATACTATTTATCGTATTTACTCTATGAGTAAACCAATTACAGGTGTGGCGATGATGATGCTCTATGAGCAAGGTGAGTTTTCACTTTCTGACCCGGTCTCAAAATTTATTCCTGAATTCGAAAGCCTTGAGGTTGTAAGGAGCTATGACAAAGACGGAAGCTTCGAGTTAGAGCCGCTTGAGCGGCAACCAACTATGCAGGAGCTAATGAGTCACACCGCGGGCTTTGCCTATGGCTTCTCTGGCATGGATCCTGCAAACGTCGAGTATAGGAAACAAGATGTTTTAGGGTCCTCTGATCTGCAAAGCCTTGTCAATAAAGTCGCAAGCGCTCCGCTAATGCACAAACCCGGCACCAAATGGGAATATTCAATTTCTGTTGATCTTCAAGGCGCTATTATTGAGCGAATTACTGGTATGACCCTGAGTGAATACCTCGATAAGAAATTGTTTACTCCTCTCGGAATGACAGACACAGCGTTCTACGTTTCCCCCGACAAGGCAGACCGCCTTGCCGATTTGTTTGCCTATCACCCAATTACCCAAACTCTTCAGAGAATGCCGTTCAGTGAGCCAGATTACAATTTGTTGGGCGATATTTCGTACAGCAAAGAGACTCGTGGAATGGAGTCCGGGGGTGGGGGCCTCGTTTCAACAATGGCCGACTACGCACGATTCTGTCAAATGCTGATCAACGGCGGAACGCTGAACGGTGTTCGTGTCATTACCGAAGAAAGTGTCAAATTGATGAGTACCAATATATTGAGCGCGGGGCAAAAGGTAGACATTGATGGTGATCTTAGCAGTGCACAAAGGGACCGCCTTGGATTTGGTCTAAATGTTGGCATCATCATGGGTGCAGAATCTAACAAATCGAAATATGGCAATGGTAGCTATTACTGGGGGGGCGCGGCGGGTACCTGGTTTTGGATTGATCCAGTTAATAACCTCTTTTTCATCGGGATGATCCAGCGCTTTCCTAAAGGCCCCCAAAGCGAAAATCCCGATTTTCGAGGAGTCTCTCACCAGTTTGTATATGATGCGTTGGTGCAATAAGTTATAAATTATTCACAGACATATTTCGTGTGGATACGAGAAGCGATTCACATGAACCAACACAGCGTCGATTGCAAAAATGACAGGGGCCAGCGGGTTAGGAGCCATATTGCCAGCTATGGCGTCTGCATTGAGAGGTGCGCCAAGTGAAAAAGCATGACTCTTTCGCGCTCGTGATTCAGCGAGCCGGATACTGACGGGAATGACAGTTTAGGTCGCAGCGAGATAGCTGCGTATTTACGGTATTGGTTGTAAAACATAATACTTGGCTGGTGGCGCGAGTGGACTATTGAAAAGTTATAGGTCGATGGCTATTCCAGTATCAGCCTGCGGCCTGTCAGAAGCACCATTGTCAGCGTAGCTTCTTTCTTTTAAGTTTTGTCGCGCAGTTTTTTGGAATGGAGCGAGGTTTAAGTTGCTACATAGCCTAATGCTTTTCGCTCCATAAGACCTTATAGGAAAAAAGCTTTTTTTCTCAGAATGATCTGGTGCCCGCCCACCAGCATCGGCAAGCTGACGCAAACCACCGAGGCCACAAAAGATATTCCATAACTAATGAATGGAAGTTCAACCAAATACCCGGACACAAAAACCGTCAGCAAGCCCATGTAAGACCATACCAGTGCCAAAAAATGCCAGTAGCGCCAGTTGAGCTGGCTTTTCCATAGGGCGAGGCAAAGCAACGCGGCCAGGGTGAGGGCTAAAAGACTGTAGGCCAGAACGTGAAAGGGGCCAAAATGAAAGAGCTTGACCAAGAGCAGAGCCATTACATTAACGAGCAACATTAGCGGGATATATAAAAGGGTAGCGATCTTTGAAATCTGCTTAGATCTTGTTTGAAAAAGAACATAGCCTCCCGCTAATATCGCCAAAACAGAAAGTACGGTGTGGCTTGTTCCGAAAATAGAGAAAAATATGACCATTTGCCTTAAAGACCTCTTAGTTGCTTCGTCAGTGCTATCGCTAAACCCAAAGCCGACCTTGGTGAAACTGGGGCGGGCTGAGATTACAGCAATTAAATAGTAGATTTTCTTTTATTATAAGTAATGTATAATAGCGATGCAATTATGTTTAACAAAGCCCTATATAGCGCCCTTAATTTACTGGTTTCAAGGTAATTCATATGCCCAGTTATCGTTCGTTCTTGCCAGCACTCGTATTTTGCATCCATGCTCTATTTCTAGTATTCAGCGCTGCACTTGCCGCAAATGATGATGCCAGTACCCGCCAAGAATTGGATTTTAATTTCGATTGGAAATTCAGCCTAGGTGAACAAAGCGGTGCGCATGCACCAGGGTTTGACGACAGCGGCTGGCGCGAGCTTCGCTTACCCCATGATTGGAGCATCGAGGCCGAATATTCGCAGGAGAACACCTCGGGTGCCACAGGATATCTGCCAGGTGGCCTGGGGTGGTATAGAAAGCATTTTGCTTCGCCAGAGCTGGTAAATGGCGAAATAGCCAAAACCCAAATTTTGTTCGACGGAATCTACAATCACTCAGAGGTTTGGATTAACGGCCATTCACTCGGCTATCGCCCCTTTGGCTATGTGGCTTTCTTTTATGACCTCACACCGTTTCTCAATACAGATGGCAGTGACAATGTGATTGCTGTGCATGTTGATCGCAGCCGCTACGTGGATTCTCGCTGGTATACGGGCTCTGGCATCTACCGCAATGTAAAGCTTGTCATCACGGGCCAGGTTCATGTGCCCATTTGGGGAAGTACTATTTTAACCCCGGAAGTGACTTCAGAGCGTGCCAAGGTGCTTATAAGTACGGAACTACGAAACGATAGTGCGCAAGCTAGGGTGTTGAATGTTTCAACCACGTTACTCGATGACTCGGGCCGTAACATTGGTAGGGATGTTAAGCGTCTGGAAATTGCCGCACGCGCCACCGAATTACTTCGCCAAGAGGTTACTGTGGCTCAGCCGCAGCTTTGGGATATTGATAGTCCTTATCTATATTTCGCGCAGACGGAGGTACGAAGTGAGGAACAGTTGCTTGATTCTAAGAGTATCCGTTTCGGTATTCGTTCCTTAAGAAATGACGCCAAAACCGGTTTTTTTCTAAACGGCAGAAACGTAAAAATCAAAGGGGTTAACCTTCATCATGATGCTGGGCTAGTAGGAGCTGCGGTACCTCTAGGGGTTTGGAAGCGTCGCTTGGAAGCTTTGAAAGAAGCGGGAGTGAACGCAATACGGACTGGTCACAAACCCGTCTCCAAAGAATTTATTGAACTGTGTGATGAGATGGGTTTCTTGGTTCAGCAAGAAACTTTTGATGAATGGGAAAGACCCAAAAACAAACGTAGAAACGGTCGTCATCAGGGAGAGATTGACTATATCGAGCAAGGCTACAGTGAATTTTTCACTGAGTGGGCCGAAAAAGATCTCACCGCCATCATCAGGCGAGATATTAATAATCCCTCTATTTTCCAATGGAGTATTGGTAATGAAATTGAATGGAGCTACCCAAGATACATTCCCGCTACCGGTTATTTTGGCAAAAACGGAAAGTCTAAGGGAGCAACACATAAGGAACCCCCGATAACTCCGGAGCAGAGTAAAGCGGTGTTCAATAGCTTTAAAGTCGAAGAACCAACCCTCGCAGGGACCGCCCACCGTTTGTCAAAGTGGCTGCGAGCTCTCGACACCAGTCGGCCCATCACCACAAACATGGTACTGCCATCGGTCAGCTTACATTCAGGTTATGCCGATGCTGTGGATATCGCGGGCTTCAGCTATCGCAGACCGCTTTACGATTACGCCCGCCGGCACTACCCCGAAAAGATGGTGATGGGCACTGAAAACTTTGTTCAGTGGGCTGAGTGGGAAGCCGTGCTGGATAGGCCTTTTGTGGCGGGTATTTTTGTTTGGACAGGCATTGATTATCTAGGCGAGGTGGAAGGCCGCTGGCCGTCCAAGGGCGCACCCAGTGGCATGTTGGATTTTGCGGGTTTCAAGAAGCCCAGCTACCATATGATGAAATCGATCTGGAGCGAGGAACCCCATGTTTTCATGACCACGGTCGATCTTGATGATTCGATCTACCGTGTAGAAGACAACCAAGTAGTCGAAGAAACAGAGGGCCAGTGGAAGTGGCGGAACTGGGGATGGCACGACGTTAATACGCATTGGAATTACAGCCCCGGTCAAGACATTGTGGTTGAGGTGTATACCAACCAGGCTGAGGTGGAGTTATTCCTCAACGGCAAGTCGCAGGGCGTGCAGCGTTTGGCCAACAATGACGATCACATTTTAAAATGGGCGGTGGGCTATGAGCCGGGTGAGCTGAAGGCGATATCGGTGGTGACCGGTGTGGATGTCGGTACAAGCCTTCGTTCTAGTCTGGAGCCAGCGGCTGTTGTTCTGAGTGTGGATCGACAACACTTGGATGCCGATGGCTACGATGTCGCACATATCACCGCACAGGTAGTTGATAAAAACGGCGTTGCGGTAACGACTCAAGAGAGAAAGTTGAGCTTTGATATCGATCCAAAGCTTCGGTCTTTGGGGGTAGATAATGGTGCGGCAGACAATCTTCAGCCCCACAAGAGCAATGAAATTATCACCCGTAATGGTCGAGCTCTCTTAATTGTGCAAACTAAAGCCAGTATTGGTGATGCGACCATTAATGTCAGTGCCGATGGTCTTGAAGGTGCTGAGCTTGGTTTGAATATAGAGACAATCAGCGTTTTGAACAGTAAACCTTAGCGGGTTGACCCATAGAGATGCTGGGGGAAATACTGTAAGAGAAGAAATAGAACAGGAACAGAGAAACCTGATCCAATTACTTTTATTAACAATAACAAATAGTTGAGAGTAAGATCATTATGTCCGATAAGCCTAACAATACCAACCGAAGTCCTGATTCGCTGAACGAGATACCATCAGTTGATTGGCTTGATCTCGAACGCGACCGGGATAAGTTTTTTAAAGATCTTCGTTATGCGCTTGAAGAATGCGGATTTTTAATCCTAACCAATGCGCCCGGCTTTGAGGACGATTTCCAGCGGCGAGCGTTCACCGAAGTTAGGAAGTTTTTTGATTCACCCATGGACTTTAAGCAAGCATTATCCATTGAACATAGTCCTTATGTTCGAGGTTATTCTTCACCGAGGCCGCCAGAAGCTGGCCGTGCTCAGGTGATTGAAAGCTTTCAGTACGGATTTGATGAAGCGCCACTCTGGGCTCACGACGACGATTCTCAGCCTATCCACGAGCGATTTTTTCGAGGGCCTAATACGTGGCCAGACGCAGAGAAGTTGCCCGGCTTTAAGCCAACGCTGAACGACCTCAACTCGGCCTATCATCGTTTGACGTTGCAACTGGGCGAGCTGATCGTTGAGTCGCTCGGCGAGGACCCAGCCGAATTCCGACAATATTTTAATCTCGATGAACCCTACCTTTTTGCGAGCTTGAACCACAACTTCAGCATGGACGCCGTCCTAGCGGATAAGCGAGATCTGATTCGTGATGAGTATGCTAAATTTTCGAGCGCGGTTACAGGTGCTCACATTGACGGACCTCCCTTTGTGGCCTTATTAATCAATGACCGACCTGGGCTCCAGGTGGTCGCTGGTGAAGGGCGGTGGATGAACGCTCCTGTGACCTGTCGTACGGCAGAGGGAGACTACAATGTGCCGGTAGTGCCGGGCTCTGTGGTCGTTAATACTGGAGGGTCCTTGATGCATCTGAGCGAGGGACGTTACTCGGCTACTGTCCACCGAGTGAATACCACCATGATTCCTGATGGGGATACACGTATATCGATGCCTTACTTCCTACTGCCAACGATGCAGGGGGACCTGATACCGTTTGGCAAGTCAGGGGCTTCAACTAATGACGACGTGGGTTACAATGCGGGGCGTAATCGAGGGGCTAATGCGGCTGCTAACCTCATGAGAACCTACCCCAAATTAACAGCCCGTTGGTGGGAAAAAGAGTTTGCAGCGTTGAAAACTGCACAGCAGCAGGAAGAGATGGCCGAAACAGAGGCTGCTTTTAAATTGGCAGCGGAACGCGGCGATCGATATATAGAAAAGTTGAGTGGTTCGTAGCGACGTATTAAAGGTGAGCTAACCCAACTGAAGTTCGACAAATCGTCGGTAGGCGCCGCTCGGGTTCTGCATTAGTTCTTCATGACGCCCGGATTCGACAATCCGGCCGTCATCGACCACACAGATCCGATCGGCCATGCGGATGGTGCTAAGGCGATGGGCGATCACAATCAGGATGCGCTTTTCGCGCTCCACCTGTAAGGCTTGTACCAAGGCATTTTCTGTTTCCGGGTCCAGTGCTGCGGTGGGTTCATCAAGCACCAGTATAGGCGACTGGCTAACCAATCCTCGGGCAATTGCCAGACGCTGTTTTTGTCCGACAGATAGGGTGTCGCCGTTACGCCCTAGAAGCGTATCGAAACCCTCTGGAAGATCGCGGATAAACGACAGCGCACCTGCGCTTGCTGCAGCAGAGGTAAGGTCTGCATCGCTGGCGTCTGAGTTACCTAGGCGTATGTTGTTCGCCACTGTATCGTTAAATATCGCCGGTTCTTGAAAAACGAAGCTGACGAGGCCCCGCAGATTGTCGACTGTCAGCCGGCGAGTGTCGATTCCATCGAGTAACACACGCCCCGCGGTTGGCTGTAAAAATGCGGGGATGAGATAAGACAACGTCGTCTTGCCTGAGCCGGTCGTGCCAACCAGAGCTATCATCTCGCCTACTCGGGCATCTAGGGAAACGCTATCAAGCACAGGCGTTCCATCTGGATAGGTGTAACTGACTTGGTCAATCTTCAGTCCTTCACGCACCGTTTCCAGTGTGTCATTACCATGGCGTTCATGGTCCGCTTGCTGATCAATGATCTGGAACACCCGGCGCATGCCGACGAGATTGTCTTGCAGTTTGAACCACAGTGCGCCAAGAGCCAGAGTGCTGAGCAGCAACTGGCCAAAGAAGACATACAGAGGACCTGCATCCCCTGGTGACATACGACCGTCAATGATGGCCTCGGCGATGTCGAAGAACACGTACAAAATTAGGCCGCAGGCGATCGTGGCTTGCAGGCCCACTAAGATCACGTTCATCCACACATATGATCGGTATCGGCTGAACGACTCCTTGCTATCGCGCTTGAACTCATCGCGCTGCCGGTCGTTCGCTCCGAGGCTCTGCACGGCGCGTATATTACTCAACCCCTCTTCGGCGGTCGCGGTCGTATTGGCACCGGCTTTGCGGCTCGCGAGCGACCGGCGGCGGGTAGCGCCGGTCATCAAAAGCGAGGATATCAGTAGCATGGGTACGGCGAGCCAAGACAGCAGTACCAGCGATGGTACGGACGCATAGCTGTATTGCATGGTCCAGATGACAACCGCTATGAGGAAGAGATTGCTCAGCGGCACAAGCAATATGTCGTAACAAACTTTGGAGATGGCTGGTGTGTCATACATCACGCGATACACGGCATCCCCCACACTTTCGTCACTGAATCGGTTCATCGGTAAGGCCAACAGACGCTGGAACACCAAACTGCGTAACCGGTGATTAAAGCGGTGCGTAGTCTTAAGTTGGAAACGGTATTCAAACAGACCGAGCAGGCCACTCACCCGGCTGCTAGCCTCGTTCGCCAGGTTTTCACTCTGGGTGGCGGTATCAAGTCCCTGGGCTAGGTTGCCATCAGCGGTGTCACGAGAGCTGCCGTTCCCAAATGAGCCAATCAGGACGATACCAGCGCAGCTTACGGCGATGACCACCCAGACAATTTCCAACGGGGTCATGCCGTGCAGTAGGTCGACAAAGGGTTGAATATAGGGCGGGAAGGGGGTGGGTGAGTAACCGACCGGCAGCCCCATAATCACGTAATCTATGAGAATTTTTAGTGGCCAGGGCAGGAGTAGGATCATCGCAATGCCGATGAAGCTGAGGATCAGTTGAATCAAGATCTGTGGCCAGTAGAGCCAGACAAAACGTAGTGAGCGGGCGACAAGGTTCAGCGTCTCGCGAGTGCTGATTCGTTCCGCGCTGATCTTTTCTTTATCGCTCAAGGCTTTTTCTCCATTGACATCCCGGCTTCGGCTTCGACAAATGATCGATAGATGTTGTTGTCTTGGAATAACTGATCGTGCGGCCCGAACGCTGCAACGCGGCCGTCGTGCAGGTACAGCACGTTGTGTGCCTGGCGGATCGTGGACAACCGATGAGTGATCAAAAATACGCAGCGGGATGCACCCCATTGGCGCAGATTATCCATAACCCGCAATTCGGTCTCTGCATCGAGGGCAGCGGTTGGCTCGTCGAGTATTAGTATGGGCGAGTCCTTGACCAATGCTCGAGCGATAACAATGCGCTGACGCTGACCGGTCGACAGTTTGGTAGCGCGCTCACCAAGTGGGGTGTCATACCCCTGTGACAGCTGGTCGATGAATTCATCAGCGCATGCGATTCGAGCGGCTGCGATCACGGCATCCCGATCGGCTTCCGGTACTGCGTAGCGAATATTTTCTAGCACAGAAGCGGTAAATAAGATGTTCTCTTGCGTGGCAATTGAAATCTGTCGGCGCAGAGACGCAACTGTGACGTCACTGATTGCCTTGCCACCCACGGTAATAACGCCGGTTTGGGGATCGGCAAGCCGGAGCAACAGGGACATTAAGGTTGACTTACCTGTGCCGGTGGGACCAACAATTGCTGTAATTTGACCTGGAGGCGACGTCAAGTTGACGTTGGATAGGACGGGGCGCATTCGGTCATAGCCGAACGTTATGTTTTGAAAGGTCACGCCGGCCCCGATATCGTCGAGGTCGCTGGCATTTGGGGCGTCCATTATTTCCGGTTCGAGATCAAGGATTTCGAATACGCGGTTGAGTCCAACAGCCATGTCTTGGGCGCGTCCCCAGATCGTGATAAGCGATTCCAGCGAGCCCATGCTGTCGTTGATGCGGGTCGATGCCGCAGTGAACGAACCAAGGTTCCATACGGCAAAGCCGAAACTGAGGAGTACGTCCCGTGCGTAGGTGGAAGCTTCCGCATTGGCGTAGAGCGCGGTGATGGATTGGGTCGTAATAACCGCTAGACCCGCGACCACAAATGCGAGGATACCCAATACTGTCAGCAAGACCCGGGCTTCAAACGCTGCTGTAAAGGCATCTTCGGACATCCGTTCAAATGTAGATTCGCGCTGGCTTTCGTTGCCAGTGGCCTTAATGACGCGGATGCCGACCATGCTCTCCTGTATCCAGGACGTCAGTTGGCTATTGCGTTCCCGGGCACGTCGGAAGGCAACCCGCAGCGGTGATGAGAAGTAGCGTCCAAGGAACAGCACGGGGACTAGTGTGATGCCTAGTATCAGTGATAGCCAGGGATTAAATGCGGACACTACCGCAAGGCCGAATAGGTAGCGCCCTAAGAACATCAGGGGGTCCAGAAAAATCGATCGGATGATCGATGTCACCATGGCGCTGTCTTGGTAGATCCGGTAGATCGCGTCGCCGGTTTGAGTCTGGCTGTGGAATGTCAGGGATTGCATCTGCAGCTGATCGATGAGGCGCACACGCATCAACTGATTTATGCTCTGAAAAATCCAGACGCTATACTGGTAGAGGAGCATACCAGCGATAACCACCAACCCGACCAGTGGAATCATGGACCAGATTGCGAGTCGGGGTAGCTGCCGCCGAGCGTCTGCAGATAGCTCCTCCACCTCGACAAACACCGCCGGGTCGAGACCATAAATATGGGCATGCAGAACTCCGAGCGGCTGTCCACCGATGATGCCACTATTCACCAGTCCGGTTACGACGAAGCCAAGAAAGGTGGTCACAAAAAAAACCAGCGCTGAGCATAGAATAAAGGCGATTAGGTGACGGGTCAGCGGCTTGATAAAAGGCCAGGTACGTAAAAAAATCTGCGCAACGCGAGCAAAGTCAAGATCGTCGGCGACGGTCGTACCGCTTGTGACTTTTTTGTCAACGGAAGGCCGCGAGCCCTCACTAGTATTGGCCATTCTTCCGCCCCGCCAGACGCTTATGCGACAAAGTAAACTTACTCGTTTCAGGTCTATTTCGATAGCTATCCATCAATCACAGTCCTGTAATAATCCCCATGAGGTCCTCAAGGCGCCTCAACAAATTCTCTTATCAGGCGATTTACCTTATCCGGAGCCTCCAGCGGAGGCCAATGCCTCACGCCCGGCAGGACTTCGATCCGTAGATCTTTTGCATAGTTGGGTAGTTGGTCTATAAAGGCGGGGACAAAGGTAGTATCGTCCTCGCCCCAGATCAGCATGCTCTCTACTTCTGTGCTGGCTTTGGTTGAAGGCCAGAAATCATCATCTGCAATCTTGTCTAGCTCAGGGATATTAGCCTGATACCACTTGATGCCGCCGGCTACAGCCCCGGGTCGAGTCAGTGCGGTGTTGTAAAGTGTAGCCTCCGAGGCTGAGATTAGGCCGCGATTGACCATGCTGCCATAGGCAAAACTGGCCATTCGGGTGGCATAGTTCTGGTCTACAGTTTGGCTCTGAGCAGCGTCCTTTAAAC